>OLIX01001418.1_pt1 | contig 20823 bp, 20 predicted proteins | sample 1601331 | NCBI WGS metagenome assembly OLIX01 (sample SAMEA2452120, study PRJEB22498) | human gut metagenome | biome: human feces; feature: human gut; material: feces | place: Australia | collected 2012 | reverse complement strand
TACCACTGGTGTAAATTTTCTCTTTTTGACTAGTCCTATTTATATGCTAACATCACACCCATGATACTTGTTCCTGGAATAACTGGACATCCATGATCTGTCATATGCTCAAAATCAGGAGCTCCTTTTCTTACCGCATACTTACGAATAGAAATACCACCCTTTAAACGTAACGGAACTTCAATACTTACCATGTGACCTTTTGTTGAATAATCTAAATCATATGCTTTAACATTTTTCCAGAATGTTTCTTTGTAGCAATCTTTGTATTCTAAGAAATTATTCTTTGAATATTCACGCTTCTTGATTTGGTCAATATCAATAATTCCATAACCCCTTGTTTTATTGCTTCCCAAACGAATCTCTTTTAAATGAATACCATTAAAAATTTCATTTAATGCACCTACCAACAACTCTTCATTATCCTTTTCACGAATCGTTAGTTCAATATAGAAATAGCCTTTTGAGTTTCCCTGAAGAACTTCAAAATCAAATTTAGCCCCTTCTTTTGTAATCTTGTTATCATCCAAAGCTACACTGTCTCGAATATCATTTTCTACCTTATTGAATTTCAAATCCGAAATGAATACTGGACTCATTTTACCATCTTCATCATTTGCAAAACCAAAGATGTCATTTCCATTATTTTTAGATTGAACATACGCTCTAAATGCACCCGCAATTGAACTTCCTGAAATAAATGGTTTTCCATCATAATCACGAAGCACATCACTATCTGTCATTCCTTCTTGTCCTGAAGAAACATTCACAGGAGAAACAAACAACAGTTCAACTCTATATACAATTCTTTTTATTACTGAATTCATTTCCTACTCCCCCGTCTTCACTCTATATTTCAATTCACGAATATATGAAGAATACAACTTATCAAACTTCTTAGTTTTACTCCAAGAAAGTTTAAAGTCGGCATATTCTTTATCTCGAATTTCTTCTTCAATATCATCTAAAACATCCATTGGAAGTTTTTCCATCAAAGAAACACACTTATCTTTGTTGGCACTTTCCAATTGTTTAAATTCATTTATCATCTCATCATAATCCGATTTTGTTCTAAACAATAAACGCATCTTTGATAGAGCTGGATTTAATTGATCAGAACTCATATGATTATTCGAAACCACTTCACGAACTCTTTCATCCATGATTTCTTCAAATTCTTTTTCTAACAAAGAATTGATTACTGTCAAATCCACATTTGAATTCTTAATATTCTTATGACCAAACGGTTTATATACACAAACACAATCCGTATCTTTTGTCTTTTCTAAAACAATTTCTCCAAAACCTTCCGAAACTCTTTCACCCACAAAATAAGAATGATTGTAGCTAGCCTTAAAACCAGTATCCGAATGAATTTTCATACAAGAAGATTTAGATAAGGCTGAAAAGATTTGTTTCTTTCTTCTCCAAGTCACATTAAATCCACCAATCGCATTATAAGATAAGAATGGACTTTCAATTTCAATATCATCCACGCCAAAATAGGCATTTAAATAATCTTTCAATACACTTACATCTGCCACCAACATACCATTATCGTTGTATAAAATAACATCTGAAGCCAATAATAAATCCGCATCATGAATCAATGTCTCTTTATTTCTTGCATCTTCAACAGAATCTAAAGTGAAATCAATCTGACCAAATTCACTATTTCTGCCATATCCCATACGTACTTGACCAAGCTTTGAAACTGCATCCATAATTTGTTTAGACGTTTCCCGATTTGCGTAGATAAATCCCTTAAAAGTCTGTGCCTCACAAATACTAGCCAATTGATAGAATTGTCCTTCCCTACTTGTAGCACGACCAATCGATTTATCACTAGGACGTTGGTGATGGTATGAAATCTGTTTTTCAACTGATAATACTTCATTTTGATCCGACATATAATCAATATTAGCTGGCGTACGTTGCTCTTTATCATTGTCATTTTTGAAATACATCATATCGACAATTTCCATTTTACCGTCCACATAAGACTGATTCTTGATTTTCTGTAAAGAATTTCTTCCCGGAAGTGAACGATTATCATTCAATGAAATATAGGCATTGGAAACCACAATATCATTCATAACCTTTTGGTAGGCATCATTTCCCATACTGCGTGCAATCAAACCTAAAACCTTACTTCCCACAATATAGTCTTCTGTTTTAGCCTGATTCCCTTGAGCTGATTTACAAATCAATGGAGAATGTAAATGAATCGTATATGAAATCTTATTTTCATCCTTCAATTCATTTTCTTTAAATAAAACATGATCTACAGATGTAGCTAAACTATTTTCAACCTTGAGTTCAACCAAACCCAAACCACGAGTTCTAGATACACCCATGTGTTTTACCATAGAAACTGCATTCTTAAATTCTTCAGCATAATCATTATTTTTTAAATCCACATCTGCATGGAAAATTAAACCTTTTTTCAAGACACGCAACGTTCTTAAACTATTCTCAATAGCCGTACCCGTATTTGTATCTACAGCGGTTTGTGTTCTTAAATATGTAAAAAGCGATAATACTTTTTGTTGATTGACAAAATCAGCCTCTTCAAATTGATTTAATCCATTCACGATTTCCTCATAATCCTTTAATTTCGCATTTGAAATTGTGAAGGCCGACGCATCGCTTCCTTCTTTTCCAAAAATCGCATTATAATGTGGCAATAAACCCATTTCATATAGTTCCAAAGCTGCTTCACGAATACATCCCTTAAGTCGCTTGGCAGGAATATATGGAAGTCCATAATCATCATAAACCACATCTGTATCTACGGTTGTATTGTATACTTCACCTGAGTAGCAACATAAATCACTCAGTAATTTAATTGAAATTTTCATAACCTTAACCCTTTCTATAACTGAAGATCCATCAATTCACACGCATCATACCATACGTCTTTTTCTTCTTCTAAACGATCAAATTCATTATGTTTACGACTCTTTAAGAAAGCCACTTCCTTTTTGATTTCATTATTACCCTGCGGAATCACATTACGAATTTCTTTACCCAAACTTCTAGGAAAGTCCGGACTGCATAATATACTCAACTTTTCTTCAAGATTTGAAACAGAATATTTTTCATTCTTCTTATTCAAACCTTTATCATTTTCAACACTCACATAATAAGGACGCTGAATAAAAGATTCATTGTCTACAACATAATGTTTATCCCTATAATCATCTAGATTCGAAGCATTCACATTTGTACACAACTGAAAATCAAAGAAGTTTCCTACAATCTGATCTGTGCCGCTGATTGAACACTCCTTGCTCTTTGCCCTTTTCTTTGCACTATCACAACATGCTTCAGCCACCATATATGCATCTGAGAATGGGAAGTGTGAATTAAAGAAGGCGATACCTGCACATGCGGTAAAAATTGGATTCTTATCTTCTTCTGTTTGAATAAAATCCGTTTTCTTTTCATTTAACTTTTCCAAGAAATATTTCACAGCCGGAATAGCTAACCTTGCATTACATACAAATGTAATATCATCACCAGCCACAACAATCTTTCGATATTTCATCGTATCCGTTTTAAATTTATCTTGTTGACTATCCATCCAACTTGTCATTTCATCAAACGTATCTTTAAAAGTCTTATCAATACCACTTGATAAACGGCGCATTTTTTGAATAGCTGACTTATAATCCTTTACATCACGCATTAAGTTCATAATACGCTTTCCTAATGAGTTACCATCAATGTGAATCAAGGCAAGTGTACTATTATCACCCTTTTGTGTAACCATATTATCAAAGATTTTTTCTACATTCTTTTCATCAACAGAAGCACGCTTTAATAAAGATTCTGTACAATGATATTCCTTATCTGCCATACCCGTAATTGGCATACCCGTAACTGTATCTGTTGCCGTAAATGAGAAAGCTCCAACAGGCTTTGAGATTGGCATATGCGCTTTGATTCTACGCATTTCAATATTGATCTTTCGATAATCCTCTTTATAAGAATCCGTCTTTTCAATCACCGCAATTGCCACATTTAATGAATATGTTTTTTCTAAAACATACTTACCCAAATATTTATTTACAGCTGAACAAATCGAACCATTTCTAAACAAAACATAGGCATTTCCACCACCGACAAACATAACCTGCATTAATACTTTAGAATCATTTTTAATAAACGCATCGGCAGTCGCTTCATTATGCCAATCCACTAAATACAAGTCTCTTTCTTCTGTTAATACACGATCCTTTACATAACTCTTTAATCCATTGATGATAATATCATCCACTAACTTAGAAGCTCCGATAATTTCTTTTACCGCATTCGTTTTAAAAATATAGCTTTGAATCCCACGAATGTCATACATTGCCAAAACTTCTTTTCCTAATAATTCTTCTCTCATTGTGTTCTCCTCTCTTCAATTATGTTTAAATCCCTTGAATCATTTCCCAATTTATCTTTATAGATTTGTTTGTTGTTGTAACAATAATAAAATTGAACACTATCCTCACTCAAAATAATCTTCTTTACCTTTTCCTGAAGTTCCTTCATTTGATGGGGTGTAAGCTCTCCTTCAAATACCGATTTCTGTACATGAAACAAGTATTGTCTTAATAGCTTTTTCAACTTGTCACAACGCTTCTCATTCACATCATATGTACATATCACATACATAATAAAACCTACCAATTCATAAGAAACGGATTATATTCCGTACTCTTCTCTCTAATATAATTTGACAATTCATGCACTTCTTTGGAAATCAATCTTTTATAAGAATAGTCAACTTTCTGAATTTGAATTGTCATATTTAATTGTTTATCAAATTCCTTCACAAAAAATGAAGCTCCTTCTTTATTTAAATAACAACTTCCATCTATACCATATTCAAACATATCCTTACGTATTTGATTTTTTCGAATCAATCTAAAAATCAATCGATCTACCAAAACAGGTTTTAATATATCTGCCAAATCATATTGTAAAGAATCCTTTGACTTACTAAGACTATGAATAAAGCTGATAGAAGGTAATAAGCTACTTCTATATAACACAGATAAGTAGTGTGAATATAACAGTGCATATCCATAACTCATCATCGCATTCATTTCATTCTTTGGTGGGCAAACCATTCTTTTTTCAAATACAAAATCCTTATTCCTTGTAATTTCATCGAAACCAGAATAATAAAATTGTTTCGCCCTAGCCTCCAGTAGTAATAATTCACTAATTGATTCTTTAGATTTGATTTTCCCTATAATCTTTTCAATCTCATTTATCTCATAAATTAAATTTCTACCCTTTTTCTGATAATACTTTAAAACCGAAAGACAATTATGAAGACTTACATACGTCATTTGTTTTGCGATATATAAACGTGTTTCTTCATTTTCATACGCATGTACCTGTTTTACTAAACAACTACCATCATAATGTTGTTTTGGAAGAAATTGACCAATATAGTTCGCATTATGTGTAAAGAAAAATATAGAAATACCATACGCATTCAATAATTCTAGAACTCTTTTATTCAATGTAATTTCAGAAAAACAAATAATCAAATCTACTTGCCTTATGGGAATGGGAATCGTTTCATCCTTAGTTACACATGCCAAAGAAAAATCTTTTCTTTTTAGTGTTCCACTCTTATATAGATAGATCGTTTTTTTCATGGCACACCTCAATCATGCCAAAGCCACAAGAGCCCTTTGAAGAAATTCCTGAATTATAAATCAAATGGAGTAAATTTGGTGAAACTTCTATTTTCATCTTCAAATGATAAGCTTTGTAGAAACAATCCTTATACTTAACCATTCTTTCCTTTACATTCTTTACTTCTAGAATTTCAAATACTTCCTGCTGATAATTCAAATCATACGCATACACTTTATTTAATAGATTCCGTCGTATCAATTGTTCAAACTCTTCTTGGATGGGAGAATAATACGTTGTGAAATCATCTTGTGTAGAATATACACTAATCGGTGATAAAGTTTTGATCCAAACCTTTTCTACACCTTGTATACGATTTTCTTTAAGAATATGAATATCTTTGATCATTACTTTTTGATTCAGCATCGTTAAATACTTATGGGATGAACAATATTCATAAATGCGTTCAATAAAATAATCATCCATAGCACTCACATAGAAACTGAAATGATCTTTAAAGATCAAAGATTTATTATGAACTAAATAATTTCCAAATAGGTTACTAAAGACAAACATCTTATAGATTTTATCATCTACTTGATAACCCACATCATGATAAAAAGCACCATCACTATCATAATTCAACATATTATAAATTGTTCCCTGAAGAATATGATTATAGCCAATGGGAATACTAAAATTCTCTTTATATAAATCTATTTTTAACCTCATACTATAACCCTCTAAATACTGATTTAATTATAACCCATGCCCTATGAAAATCAATATTCCACAAAGTCAATAAACTCAAAAATACTATGCTTATGGATCACATTATTCTCATCCTTGAATTCCTGACATACACGCTCACTACGAGCTGAAACAACTCGAATACCACTAGCCTTCAGCTTACCTACTAACCTATATGTAAAGACAAACTCACCTTGGACCATCACAACATCCGGATAAAGACCCATAATTCTTTCATAATACAATTCAACCAATTCATCATACTTACTACTATCATAATCCTTATGAATTGCAGGAAAAGCAACATCTACAATACTTCCATAACAAGAAGCACACTCTTTTTGTTTATCTAACCACAATTCACTTGGATGATTTGAAACATTCACAAACATCTTATCCCCTCCTTCACTTCTTATATGTCTTAACATCTCAATTAATTAACCTAAAACTAAACAAATTAAAAAGAACATCATCTGATGTCCTCTTCAATCAATCAAATAGCAATAACAACCAAAAACTAAATTATATTACACCAAACACATAATTCTTTATAAATATCATGGTTCCCTGTAACTGTATCTAAAACATTAACAGATTGGTCTTGATTCTTTATAGGTATCATAGTTCCCCACATTGCTTCCTGAAGACAGCAAAGCTATTGCTGTCGTGTGTCGATCCTTTATAAGTATCATATTTCCCCCTAGAAGGCCGTTATAGCAATTATCGTAAATTCGTTGAAGTGTCGATCCTTTATAAGTATCATATTTCCCTATTGATTCTTTGCCAAAAAGAATGGAAGGAATAAAAATGTGTCGATCCTTTATAAGTATCATATTTCCCTAGACATCCCGACCTTATGGTCGCAAGTATCAGACAAAGTGTCGATCCTTTATAAGGATCATATTTCCCTCTTACTAATCCCAAGGAATGGGCTGAAGCTGTAGAAGTGTCGATCCTTTATAAGTATCATATTTCCCGAGTTGCCCGTGAAAAGTATGAGGACCATATGGCTAGTGTCGATCCTTTATAAGTATCATATTTCCCTAAAAATTTAAAAGCTATTGATTTTAACTTTATAGATACAGTGTCGATCCTTTATAAGTATCATATTTCCCATTGTCATTGCAATCTCTCCTTTCTTTTTTGATTTTGTGTCGATCCTTTATAAGTATCATATTTCCCTATGCGAAAGCCAAGAAAAGAGGCCGTGAGAAGGCCACGCTTGTGTCGATCCTTTATAAGTATCATATTTCCCGAAATTGTGTTATAAGTTGTGTTGTTATAACCTTTGTGTCGATCCTTTATAAGTATCATATTTTCCATGCAATTGTATGTCCGATTACAAGCAAGTATCATGAGTGTCGATCCTTTATAAGTATCATATTTCCCCAGTCAGTGGTGCAGTGTTCCGCCACACATTGCCAAATGGGTGTCGATCCTTTATAAGTATCATATTTCCCCAGAGAAAAAAACAGATTTGATGAAATGACTCTTGCACGTGTCGATCCTTTATAAGTATCATATTTCCCATTTCCTGGTATGAAAGTCAAGTTTGTAACTGATACAGGAGTGTGTCGATCCTTTATAAGTATCATATTTCCCAAAAGGAGCTTGCATACAAAGACGAGCATCCTGAAAAAGTGTCGATCCTTTATAAGTATCATATTTCCCAAGTAAAGCGTTGGGCGTTTATGGCGTCAAAGATTTTGGCACTTGTGTCGATCCTTTATAAGTATCATATTTCCCTGATACACATCAAGACCTTGTGGTCACAGGTGTTCAAGAGTGTCGATCCTTTATAAGTATCATATTTCCCGAATGGCTCATAACGGAATTCTTCATGAGTACAATCCAGTGTCGATCCTTTATAAGTATCATATTTCCCATATACATTTCGTCATTCAAGACGAAATCGAAAGACCCGGTGTCGATCCTTTATAAGTATCATATTTCCCATTGGTACAAAATCCATAAGGATGTTTTAGGACATCCAGTGTCGATCCTTTATAAGTATCATATTTCCCTTACTAAATATAGCACATTTTGGACTTTGATTGCGAAAAATGTTGAAAATCGGGTGATTTTAGCTTATTTTTTTCGACCACCTCGCTTTTTTTGAGTATTTTTTGTGCTGTTTTACCTTCAAAATAGGTCGATGGTCGAAAATTTGATTGGATTGATTAAAGATTTAGATAAACTAAAGCAGGGCTTGCTGCTTTAGTTGTTGATTTCATTTGCTTTATTTATTTTTCCTCCTTTCTCTTTTTGTGTAGAATACCTACAATTCCTAGGCCTGCAGCCATGCTTGTCAACATGGATCCCATTACATTTGTATCAACGCCTGTATGTACAGATTCTTTGTTGGTTGTAACTTGAGCTTCTTTAGTTACTTGTGAATTCAAGTAGTCATTGAGTGCTTGCATAGCCTTATTGTAGTTGGCATCGGCATCTGCTTTTTCTTTCTTAGCATTTTGGTACAACTCGTATTTTGTTTGATAATTTGCCTTGGCAATTTCTAATAAACCATTGACTTCATTCAAGGAATCTACATTTTGTGCAAGACTTGTCATCTTTTCTTTCATAGTTGCATCTTCTACTTTCGATAGGTCTACCTTACTACCTTTTTCTTTTGTATCATTTAATAGATTCATTAGAGTCTGTTCTGGTAAAGCCTTATCTTTTGATTTTGTAAGGCTATCATTTAATGTCACAATTTCATCCTTCAATGTTTGAATATCTGCCTTTAGAGTTTTCTGTTTTTCCTGTAGCGATTGAATTTTATTAGTTACTTCACCCACTTCTTGTTTGATTACATTTAACTCTTCAACAGTATTCTTATAATCATCACTAGCTTGTTTTGCAGCATTGTACTGATCTACTTTTTCATTGAATGCATCTTGTTTTTGTTTCAAAATAGATAGATACTTATCTGCACTTTCTTTTGCCTTAGACTCAACATCCAACGCCTTTTCATATTCATCTTTTAATGCATCCGCATTTTCTTTTTGCGTTTTAGCTAATGCTTTCGCATCCTTAAGACTAGCCTTAGCATCCTTTAAATCTTGGTTTGCCTGCGCTTTATTCGCATCCCAATTATTTAAACGATCCCTAAGTGTATCAATCTTATTTTGAATGGTTGATTGTTCATTCTGAATGTTTGCGAAATCCTTTTCCTTATCCTTCTTTTCATTTGCCTTTGCTTCCGCATTCTTTTTAGCTTCCTTTAATTGAGATTCTTTTTCAGACTTTGCTTTCTCTTTTTGTTTTACTTCAGAAGACAATTCTTTTACAGAATTCTTTAATTTAGAAACTTCATTTTGTTTCGCATCCACATTATCTGAAATTTCCTTTTTATCCGTTTTAGCCTGTGCTAATTGAGCCTGTAAATCCGATAATACAGATTTTTTTGAATTCAATTCAGACTCTGCTTGTTTTAATGCGGTATCATCTTTCGTATTTAAAGAAGCCGCATTCTTTACTGCATCCTGTAAAGTCTTGTGTTGGGAATCCACAGATTTCAAATTGTTGCAGTAGTCATTGAATGATTGTTCAAACTCAGAAACGCTCATTTGAACATCATCATCTACACCCATTACCTCATCTAAGAATTCTTGGCAATGAGCCATAGAGAACTGACCATTTGTTCCAATCGCATAACCCGTTACAGTATATCGACCTTCTACAATATTCTTATAGTGACCAATATCCGAGAAGTTATGGTTACCAGCTAAATATTCAGCCTTTTCTTCATCATACCAGCCTCTATATGGGCTTGCCGCAGTATTCGCATCTCCATATCCCCACGCAAGGTTTTCACCCGTTACATAGACCCCTGCATGTTCTATATTATATTTGGCATGGTTGGCATTGACTTGAGCCACTGCCATAAGCCATGCACTGACTTTTAATTCTGGTAAGCCTTCTTGTTTACGAATTTCATTACATTCTTTCAAATATGCGATAGATGCCTGCATGTTTTTTAAACTTGTCGCATCATCAACTTGACCCAAATTTGTATAAGAAGCTAATTTACCTTCTGCAGAATTATCAACTTTAAACACATAATTCGCAAGATCTGAACATCCAATTGAATCAAAATATCCTTTACTTCCCTGATTTAAACGAGCAAGTTCTGTGGCATACTTTGTTTCATAATCATTCAGATTCTTTTTAGCCTGATCAAGTGGACTTGAAATACTATTGTAATCATTCAAAGCCTTATCATACTTCGATTGTGCCTTATCCACATCTGATTTAGCCGCATCAATCTTTGTATTTAAACACTTAATCTCTTCATTTTTCTTTTCCATTTGCGACTGAAGATTATTCACATCCTCTTGTACTTTAGCTAATGCATCTTGGGCTTGGGATAAAGAAGCCTTTGTATTTTCTAAATCTTGACAAGAAGTATCATAAGCTTGTTGTGCCTTTTCTTGAATTGTCACGGCATCATTATAAACACTTGTGGCTGTATTTACGCTTTCTTGTGCCTTACTCAATCTATCTTTGGCAAGATTTAAATCCGTTTTTGCCTGCTCTAACTCGGCTTTGGTCGTATCCTCATTAAAAGAATCAACTAAAGCTTGTTTTTCCTCCACAATCTTTTGTTTCTCTGACACATCCGCTAATGCCGCATCCAAACTTTGATTTGCCTGATCTAAAGCTACCTTTTTATTGGCTGCATCAGAAGTTGCTTGCGACAATACAGTATTTGCATCATCCACATTTTTCTGTGCATCACTCACTGCTTTTTCAGCCCCATCTTTTTCTTGTGTTGCCTTCTCTAATTCTTTTGCCAAATCCCCCTCATCTTTAAAAGAATCGAGCTTTTTTTGAAGCTGTTCTAAAGTATCCTTTTTTGATGCTAATGTATTTTGTGCTTCTTCTAAATCTGTAGCTGCTTTTTGACTCGCACTGATTTTATCATCCAAATCCTTTTTGGCACCTTTGATCTGCCCTTCTAAATTTGTGATTTCATCTAATAAAGGCTGCAACTTACTATTAATCGCATCATACATTGCTTGATAATCTTGTTGTACCAATTGACTCTTTTCATCTTGTTTAGACTCTAATATTTCTACTTGCTTACTCGCAACACTTAATGCCCCTTTAGCACTATCTAAAGCCAATGTCTTTTCATCCACATCTTTCTTTGAATCACTTAATTTAGATTCTAATTCATCCTTTTGAGACATCTTCACATTCATGACACTCACATGTGTCGTTTCATCATTTTCTTGTGCACATACACTCATAAGAGTTGTACTCACACCTTGTAAAGCTGTCATTCCTGCTAATGCACTTACCAAAATTTTTTCGTTTGTTTTTTTCATTTTCAAATTTCCTCCTATTTCTTTCCTATAAATTCATATTCCCATCGTATAAACGATTTAATCTCTCTTCACTTTTCTCATCGACTAAAATCGAATCAATAAACATAATGGAAATCATACAACCAACTATCAACAAAAATACTTCAAACATTCTCTATCCTCCTCATTCTTCATCTTCTTTTCTTTTTTGATGTAAAACACCCACAACGCCTAAACCAGCCAACATTGCACTCATCATAGAACTCCATGTATTTACATCTACTCCCGTATTTATATTTTCATTTGTACTTGTAACTGCTTCTGGTTTAGTTTCACCATTTAAATATTCATTTAAAGCCTTCATCGCATCACTATTTTCATCCTTAGCATTCAACAAGTCGTTTTTCGCATCCAAATATAAATTGTATTTTTCTACATATACATTCTTAGCTTCTTCTAAATCTTGTTGAATCACCTTTAAATCATCCACATCCATGGAAAGTTGACTCAATAAAGCTTTGACTTGATCATTTTCAACCATACTTAAATCAACCTGAGTACCCCTATCCATAACATCGCTCAATACAGATTTCATCTGTTCATATGGCAACGCATTGGATTTTTGATTTGTCAAAGACACATTCAAATCTTCAATCTCCGATTGTAAACCAGAAATCTTTTGATCAAGCTCTGCCTGCGCTTTCTTTAACACATCCACATGACCTTCAATCTCGGTTAATTCTGTTTTCACAGATTCAAGTCTAGAACTACTTTGATCATAATCTAAAACTGCATTTTGTACTTTTTCATAAACACTATTCTTTTCATTAAATGAACTTTCAGCCTTTAATAAAGCAGCACTTGTAACATCCGCTTTAGCTTGTGCATCTTCACAAGCTTTCATAGCCCCATTGTATGCATCTGTTGCCTTCAATAAATTTTCTTTGGCATTGGATTCCATCTCTTTTGCGGCACGCAAATCACTTTCAGCAATACTCAACGCTTTCTTTGCCTTTTCCTTATTGATATCCCAATTATCAATATTGTCTTGTAAACCATCTATTGTTGCCTGTAATGCATCCACCTGCTGTTTTGCTGTAGCCAATTTACTTTCTGCATCTTTCTTTGCATTTTCTTTTGCCAAAACATCTGCCTTTGCGCTATTTAATGCTTCACTAGCACTAGCCGCATCCAAATTTTTTTGATCCACATTTGCCTTGGCATAATCCACATTCTCTTTAGCCTGATCCATTTCGTTCTTTTTGGCTGTTGACAAAGCTACAAGACTATCTCTTTCACTATTTGTTTGATTCAATTGATTTTGAAGATTCAATAAATCATTCTTTTTAGTTGCCAACAAACTTTCTGCATTCTTTAACGCTGTGTCATCTTTTGTAGTAGCTCCACTTGCCTTATTCACAGCATCTTTTAATGCTTTATGCTGAGCATCAACAGATTTTAAATTGTTGTAGTAGTTGTTGAAAGATGTTTCAAATTCATCTAAAGACAAGATAACATCTTTTGTGAATGAATTATGTTCTCCGAATTCCTGGGCGTAGACACCATTCACCTTTTGCAATGCAAAACCAGTGATTGTATTCGCCGGATGTACGATATTCAAATAGTGTCCCACTTCAGAGAATTTGTGATTTCCAGCTTCATACTGTTTCTTTTCGTAGTCGTACCAGCCTCTAAACGGACTTGCTCCTGTTCCTGCTTCTCCATATCCCCATGCAAGGTTTTCACAGGTTCCATACGCTGAGGAATGATTTCCTTCCACCTGTGCATAGTTTGCGTTGACCTGAGCAATTGCCATCATAAGCATACTTACACTCAACTCCGGCAATCCTTCTTTTTTACGAATTTCATTAAACTCTCGTAAATAAGGAATAGAAGCTTTCACATTTTCCAGACTTGTTGCATCTCCAGCCTGTCCCATATGCGTATATCCTGCAACTTCACCTTGATAGCTGTCGTCGACCTTGAACACGCTTAGTACATCTTCCGAACAGCCAAGAGATTCAAAGTATCCCTTGCTTCCAGTTGTTAAACGACTCAATTCTGTAGCATACTTAGATTCAAAGTCCACAAGGTTTTTTTTAGCCTGCTCTAAAGGACTGGAAGTGCTGTTGTACTCATTCAAAGCTTTGTCATAATCAGTCTGAGCTTTATCAACTTCACTTTGAGCATCTGCAATCTGTGTATTTAAAGCTAAGATTTCGTTATTCTTAGCTTCCATTTCTTTTTGATTCGCATCATATTCAGCTTGAATACTTTCTAACTTTTGATTCGCATTATTCAAATTAATTTGAGCTCCATTTACTTCTTCTTTAGCATTTTCATAATCCTTTTCGAATCTATTATATGTACCTAAAGCATTATCATAATCAGCCTGTGCATTCATCATTTCTGAGAACTTATAGTCAACAAACGTTTTCGCATCATCCAAATTACCCTTTGCGATATCCAATTCTGTTTTTGCGTCTTCTATACCATTTTCATCTTTAAATTGATCTACAATTGCCTGTTTTTCTTTGACGATTGCCTCTTTTTCAGCCATTGTATTCACAGCCTCATTATAGACAAATGTTGCTTCTACAAGTGCATCGTCCGCAATTCCAATTTCACTATATGCATCCTGTAATTTTGCATTGGCTGCATCCGCATCTTGTTGAGCACTATTTAAATGAGTTAATACTGCATCTCTTTCTTCTTTAGCCCCCTCTAATTTCGATTTAAGATCCACAACATTTCCTAGTCCTGCCAATTTATTCTGTAATTCAATCAACTCTGTCTTTTTCAAGCCCAAATCTTTTTGAGCCTGATCCAACTCTTCACTAGCCTTTTGACTTACACTAATTTTTTCATCTAGATCCTTTTTAGCATCATTGATTTGTGATTCCAAGTCTGAAATCGTATCTAACATTGGCTGCAACTCATTCATAATCACATCGTAAGATACTTGATAGTCTTGTTGCACCAATCGATTCTTTTCATCTTGTTTAGACTCTAATATTTCCACCTGTTTCTTTGCGACACTAGCAGCACCTTTTGCACTATCTAAAGCGAGTGTCTTTTCATCCACATTCTTTTTAGAATCATTCAATTTAGATTCCAATTCATCCTTTTGCGACATCTTCACATTCATTACACTCTCATGTGTAGTTTCATTATTTTCTTGTGCACATACACTCATAAGTGTTGTACTCATACCTTGTAAAGCTGTCATTCCTGCTAATGCACTTACTAAAATTTTTTCGTTTGTTTTCTTCATTTTCAAATTTCCTCCTAATTTTTACTTTTCTTAAAACATTCCACCAAAATCATTATTATTCCATGAATTACCCTGTGTCATATCATATCCACCCATCTCAAAAGGTGTGACACTCTTTAAAGACTCTTCCGTAAAATGCCGATTCATTTCATCAAATTGCTGTTGCTGCACATTACGTTGGAATTGATTAAATTGATCATCTTCACTAGATTGATATGAATACATTCCAGTAATACCACTAATCACATTTACAACTACACAAATCATCACAAATACTAAAAATAAACTAAACATATTTTCTTCCTCCTATTTCTTTGTTCATTACTAATTGATGTCTTAACCCCTTTTTAAAACATTCCCCCAAAATCATTGTTGTTCCATGAATTACCCTGTGTCATATCATATCCACCCATCTCAAAAGGTGTGACACTTTTTAAAGACTCTTCCGTAAAATGCCGGTTCATTTCATCAAATTGCTGTTGCTGTACATCTTGCTGGAATCGATGAAATTGATCATCTTCACTAGATTGATATGAAGACATTCCAGTAATACTGCTAATCACATTTACAACTACACAAATCACCACAAATACTAAAAATAAACTAAACATATTTTCTTCCTCCTATTTCTTTGTTCATTACTAATTGTCTTAACTTCTTCTAAAATTAACCTCTTTTTTAAAACATTTAACCAAACCCGTTGTTCCAAAAATCATCCTGCTTCACCATCTCAAAAGACGTGATACCCTTTATAGTTTCTTCCATCCTTTCAACAAAACTATCACATCCAATAGATTGATATGAAATTTCACCAACTCCATAAATCACCATAAATACTAAAAATAAACTAAACATATTTCTTCCTCCTGTTTCCTCGTTCATTACTAATTGTCTTAACTTTTAGAAAAATTAACTTATATCACATTAAATAAAACGACTGTTTGTTTTCATCATGGTCATCACATATATCCATCAACAAACTAAGCACTGACTTTTCTGTCCTTTCTTTGTACATTGTTAGTCTATCAGTAAATTATTCCGTATAATATTCCTTGTGATATTATTTTTATGAACACTTTTCTTGCTTATTTTTAAGCTTTAAATAATATAATTATTTATTTTTAAACACTTTATATTCCATTTAAAAAAATTAAAATAAAAAAAACTCCCATTTTATAAATGAGAGTCATTAAATCTATTAAGATTTTGATATATAATCCACATCCTGTCTAACACTTGTTGCAGTAACCTCATATTGAGGATATACAACATCATATTCAAACATTTCTTCACAATACTTACACTTACAAGGAATCGTATATTTGATTATACGATCATAAATCGAGCCTTTCACAATCACACGATTGGATTGTTTCACTGTTTTACTAACATGTGTGGCAAGACCATTAAATGTATTCACATTTACCAAATTGAAACGTTCCGACCCCGCTAGCAACTCCTCAGTTACAATTTCCATAAGATGTTGTTGTGCTTGAATCGGACGATTATTTACAATCTGAAAACGATTATGCCCTTCCCTTTGTTGAATCGGATTATTTACAACACCAGTCAAAACCACCCTATTAACACCATCTGAATCCGATAAGTCAATTCCCTTCGTCACTTCAAAATCACGTAGAATAATATCTGTATTCTGGGCTTTTCGCATACGATAACCTTCCTTGCCACAATGTGGACATTTCACCAATTGTTTACGCTTATATTCCAAAGACACAAAATGTCCGAAACAAAATAGATAATCCCCTACTCCAATTGTATTCATTGCTCTTTCAATTAATTCTTTATCAACAATTAAACATGTAACATGTTCAATATTATCTATATCTTTGCGATTTATATCCAATCGGATTTCTAAAACATCACCATAAAACAAGCTATTCATACGCTTTGGCACTTCTGCAACAATTCCACCAATTTTACATTTATTTATACTCATTACCCTAACTCCTCATCACATTCATGTGTTTATTTACTCTTTTTTCTTATCTTCCCAATAATTCTACGAATCAATAAAATTAAAAGTACAATTAGTAAAATAATGACTAAAACGATTGCCACAATCATTGCACTAAATTTATTTGGCTTTTTAATCAAGTCAATTATATTCTTACTATCATCCACAATCTTATGATCATGTGTTGAAGCATAATACTTTGAAACATTCGCAATACCATCACCATCTGTATCATCAAAAGAGCGCATATATCTTGCAATCGCATCCCAAGCTTTTAGTTCTTTGCCATCTTCTTTAATGATATGATCCTCTAGATTTTCAATTGGATTTCCATCCTGATCTTTTGGTTCAAGTGACAAAAGTCCATATGACATTTTATTTACTGAACCAAGCATCTGACCTGTATATAGATCTGTCACAACATGATACAATTGATCATCTTGAATCTCAATTCTTTGACCGTCTTTTGTCAGGTAACAATCTGTAACTTTATTTAAGATCATACGATTTGGATTGTAAGTAAAATTAAGTCCGCTACAATACAATCTTGCCGTTGTCATGAAATCTGAAACTGAAGCATCCACTTCGGCTGCAAGTTTTAATTCTTTACCCGTAAGATAAGTAGAAATCAAAGGATATCCAGCTATACCATCTTTTCCAATACCCAAAGAAAATGAATTATATACATCTTCTACGGTAATATCTCCTTTTGTATATGTATCTCGTATAGTTCCACTTGGTACAACGGCTACATCGACTGAATCGACAGCATACGCAAATGAATCCGCAATAATTTGTCCAAGATTTGATTCTTCATGTTTTGAATACAATTCATCTAAACTAATAAATTCAATATCATTTTGTGCAAGAACGCAATCTCTTGTATAGCCAAAATCAGCAAGATAATTTGTATCCACTGTATCCATTAATTCATCAATACGATTTTGTGTTTCTATATCTGGCTGTATATTTTCAGATACAGGAATTAGTTCATAAGAACTTAAATCCCAACGCCCCTTCGAATTCTGTTTCATTGAAAGAGAACCGATATTTTTTCCATATTCCCCACAAGATACGATATATGTATTTTCATGTTGAATCGGTTCTTTTAATTCTGAATGCGTATGTCCACTGATGATTAAATCAATATCCTTTACATTCTTGGCAAGAAGTTCATCTTCCGATTTATTTTCATCTTCCCAAGTTCCACAGTGAGAAACACAAACAACCATATCCACTTTTTCTTTCTTCTTGATTTTTTCAACTGTATCTTTCACGGCTTCTACAGGATCTTTAAACAACAATTCACATGTTGGTGCACATTCTAAAGAATCTTTTCCAAAAACACCCGTAACAGCTATCTTTGTATCCCCTTTTTGAATGACAACATAATCCTTTACTCCATACGTTTCAAATCCGGACTGAATCTGTTTTTGACCTTTACTCAATCCAGCCTTTTTCATGCCATCCCAATCCACATTGCATACGACAAGTTCTGGTATTGTTTCACCCGAACTTTTGGCTGCCTTTAACATATTGGCCAAACCTTTTGAACGATAATCAAACTCATGATTTCCTAATGTTGTGACATCATATCCAAGATAGCCAAGCATTCTAAGTTCAGCTGCTTGCGTATCATATACTGTTTGTATCAACGTTCCCATTGAGAAATCCCCACCATCCAATATTAGTGTATTTGGATTCTCCTTCTTTTGTTCATTAATCAATGTTTTAATTCGAGAAAAACCACCTACTTTTTGAAGTTCTCCATCTACATTTGTTGTGAAACTATCCAAATGAGAATGCGTATCATGCGTAAACATGACATCCACCTCTTTTGTATTTGATTCAGCTTTTAATGGAGTAATTTGTGCAAGTGGCACTAGTAATGTCATCGCTAAAAAAAGCGACACGATTCGCTTCCTTATTATCATATTATTCACTCCTCAATATGTGTTCACCTACTTTTTAGTATACGTGACCACACATAAAAAGTACATGTTTTTTATCAATTGTAAGCGGTTATAGTAAAAAGGATGCAAAAAAACATAAAATGATTTCAGCGCTATTTTTAACTCTATATGGTGTCCCTGATAAGATTTGAACTTACAACCTTTCGTTTAGGAAACCTATTCTGTAGGTACTGCTCCTCTCTTGTCTGTAGTCTCATCAGAAAAGGATTCGCAAGAAAAACATTATATATTGTACTATAGATATAAATGGTAAATGCAATTATAATGAAAATATATAGCGAAAGCGTGGTGTATTACATATGAATGAAGTAAGCAACAAATTTCTAAATAAAGTTTCTTTATTAATCGAAGAAGCCAAGAAAAATGTTAAGACTGCTGTGAATATTGCTATGGTCTATACATATTTTGAAATTGGACGAATGATTATTGAAGAAGAACAAAATGGCGATAATCGAGCAAAATATGGTAAATATATAATTAGAAACTTATCGTCTTTTTTGACTGAACATTATGGCAAGGGATATTCTGTTGACAACCTTAAATTAATAAGAAGATTTTATACAATCTATAAAACTGACTCAATTGGGGAAACAGTGTTTCCCCAATTCAAAAATTACCCTGTCACTATTACTGGCCGTAAGTTCTATTTAAGCTGGTCACATTATTTGAAACTAATGAGAATTTCAAATATTGAAGAAAGACATTTTTATGAAATTGAATCAGTAAAAAATGATTGGAGTTTATCAGAATTAAAAAGACAATATGATTCTTCATTATATGAACGTCTATCTTTAAGTAAAAATAAAGATGAAGTGATGTTATTATCACAAAAAGGACAAATAATCGAAAAGCCAGCAGATGCAATTAAAGATCCATATGTATTAGAGTTTTTACAATTGCCAGAATTACCTGTATATTCCGAAACTGAGTTAGAGAATAAGATTATTGATCATTTACAACAATTCTTACTCGAACTTGGTAAAGGCTATACATTTGTAGGTAGACAAGTTAGACTAACATTTGACGAAGAACATTTCAAAGTCGATTTAGTATTCTTCAACAGAATATTAAAATGTTTTGTATTAATTGATTTAAAAATTGGAGAATTAAAACATCAAGACATTGGACAAATGCAAATGTATGTGAATTACTATGATCGTAAAGTAAAACTTGACGATGAAAATAACACTATTGGAATCATTTTATGTAAAGATAAAAAACAATCTATTGTGGAAATGACTTTACCTGAAAACAATAACCAAATATTTGCGAGTAAATACCAAACAGTATTACCAAGCAAAGAAGAATTACAACATCTTTTAAATGAAGAATAGAATTACAAATCGGACTTGATGGAGGTATATTATGAAAACAGCATTGGTCGGCTTTTTCTTTGGCTTTGGAATGAACGAAGCAATGACCGGAGCAATATTACTTTCAATGATTACTGTTTTTGCTTGCACGATTAGTGCTGTTGAAAAGAACAAGAAGGAATGACAAATTCTAATTTATCTACAAGAATTCACACAAAGAAATTAACTTGGAACGAAAACATTTCCCACTCCTCACTTATCACAAAACAAAAAGAGATTTGAATGATGAATACACATCAGACAAATCTCTTTTATCATTCACAGGCCAAAATTCATTAAAACCCTGTTAAATCCCTTAAAATTGGCGTCCCAGATAGGAGTCGAACCTACGACCTTTCGCTTAGGAGTTGACCCCATGTTTTGTCCGCTTGATATCGTGAAGTGTTAATTGTGCCGTAAATACGGCATTTTTAGCACTTTTTTGATTCTTCATTTTTGTCCGTTTTGTGCTAATAAATGGGTTCGAATAAAAACCGCGTTTAAAAAGCGCGGTTTTCTCTGCGGCTATAAGCCTTTACTG
>OLIX01001415.1_pt1 | contig 20841 bp, 20 predicted proteins | sample 1601331 | NCBI WGS metagenome assembly OLIX01 (sample SAMEA2452120, study PRJEB22498) | human gut metagenome | biome: human feces; feature: human gut; material: feces | place: Australia | collected 2012 | reverse complement strand
GCGGGCGGCGATCAGCCGGGTAAACAACAGTGTTCTCTCAACCGGGGAAACGGCCGGCGCCAGCTCTGCCGCCTGCGGCAGACTGTCGGCAAAAAAGAATTCGTCTTCATCGGGATCGCCGAGCGGCTGAATGCGCGGCAGGATGGTCGGCTGCATGCCGTTTAAGCGGACAAAGGCGTCGCTCAGTTCGCGGCAGGCGCGGCGGTTGGGCAGCAATACCAACGTGTCGGTCAAATCACAGCCGCCGCTCTCTTCGAGCAGCAGGGCGGCGATTGTGTCGACCGGGCTGAAACCGGCCGGGATGTTGCGGACGTTTACAGCCAATTTTTTTCTTTCCGGGTTATTTTATTTCCCTGATGAATTTTTCCAGCGCACGGCGGCGGTGGGAAATCTGGTTTTTGACTTCGTCGCCGAGTTCGGCAAAGGTTTGCTGATAGCCTTCGGGGATGAAAATCGGATCGTAGCCGAATCCTTTGTCGCCGCGCGGTTCTTCGGCAATTTCGCCGTCAACCCGGCCTTCAAACAGCTTTACCTTCTCGTTGGGGCAGGCCAGCGCCATGCAGCAGGAGAAATGTGCCTTGCGGCTTTCTTTGCCGGATTCGCTGATTTCTTTTAACAACATTTCCATCCCTTGTTTGAAATCGCGGTCGGGGGCATAGCGGGCGGAGTAAACGCCCGGACGGCCGTCGAGCGCGTCGATGCAGAGGCCGGAATCGTCTGCCAGGCAGGGCAGGCCGCACATCAAACTCAGCGCGTTGGCTTTGATTTTAGCGTTTTCTTCAAAAGTTTTTCCGGTTTCTTCAACGTCACCCAGCCGCAGTTCCTTGGCAGACTGCACTTCAATATGCAAAGGGGTAAGCAGGGCTTTTATTTCCGCAACTTTGCCGTCATTGTGGCTGGCAACGACCAATTTGGTTAATTTCATTTACTTCACTCCTAAAACTTTCTTTTGTTCGGCAATCAATTGTTTAATTCCTTCTTTGGCAAGAGCCATCAGCTCGCCGAAATCTTCTTCCGCAAACGGCAGTTCTTCGGCGGTGCCCTGAATTTCGACGATTTTTCCGCTTTCGGTCAGCACAAAGTTCATGTCGACCTGGGCGTGGGAATCTTCCTCATAATCGACGTCGAGAATTTTTTCTCCGGCGAAAATGTCGCAGGAAACGGCGGCAACAAACTCGCGAATCGGGTTAACTTCAAGTTTTTTGCGGGCAACCAGTTTTTCCATCGCCAGATAGAGGGCAACAAAGCCGCCGGTGATTGATGCGGTTCTGGTGCCGCCGTCGGCCTGAATGACGTCGCAGTCGATGCAGACCGAAATGTCTTTCATTTTGCTTAAGTCAACCACCGCCCGGAGCGAACGTCCGATCAGCCGCTGGATTTCCTGCGTGCGGCCGGAGGGGGACTTGGACTCGCGCGGCACCCGCACCCGGTTGGCGCGCGGAAGCATGCCGTATTCGGCGGTAATCCAGCCCTTGTTCTGGCCTTTCAGCCAGTTCGGCACTTTTTCCTCGACGCTGGCGGTGCAGACCACGTGGGTGTTGCCGAATTTTACCAGGCAGGAACCTTCCGCGTAGGGGTTGTAGTCGCAAATCAGCTCAATATTACGCAGCTGGTTGTTTTTTCTGTTGGTGTTACGCATGGTTTTCCCTTCTGTTGCAATATATACTTTACATACGCTAATTCAAAATCCGGCGCAAGAATTTTTAGAAAATATAAGCAGCCCTTTTATGCGGGCTGCTTATAATAATATCAGGCAATCTTGTTGGCCGAACGTTTGCGCAGAATCGGGTCAAGAATCCGTTTGCGCAGGCGGATGGTTTTGGGCGTTACCTCCAGCAGTTCGTCTTCCTGAATGTAGGAGAGCCCTTCTTCCAGTGTGATCCGCCGCGGCGGGGTGAGCGAAATGGCTTCGTCCTTGCCGGCGGCGCGGATGTTGGTCAGCTGTTTGGAACGGCAGGGATTGATTTCCAGATCGTTCGGCTTGGTGTGTTCGCCGATGATCATGCCGACGTAGACCGGAACGTTGGGGTCAATGAACATCGGACCGCGGTCTTCCAGTTTCCACAGCGAATAGGCGATGGCGGTGCCGTTTTCGCTTGAGATCAATACGCCGTTGCGGCGGCCTTCAATTTCGCCCTTGAACGGTTCATAATCGTAAAAGCTGCGGTTCATGACGCCGGTGCCGTGGGTGTCGGTCAGAAATTCGGAATGGTAACCGATCAGGCCGCGGGTGGGCGCGTGGAAAATCAGACGGACTTTGCCGCCGGCCTGGGAGGGAATCATTTCCACCAGTTCGGCACGGCGGGAGCCGAGTTTTTCGACCACGGTGCCGGAAAATTCCTCGTCAACGTCGACCACCACTTCGTCAACCGGTTCCAGCACTTCGCCGTTTTCGCCCTTGTGGAAAACCACCCGCGGACGGGAAATGGAAAGTTCGAAGCCTTCGCGGCGCATGGTTTCGATCAAAACGCCCAGCTGCAGTTCGCCGCGGCCGGCAACTTCAAAGGAATCGTTGTTGGGGGAAGTGGTGATTTTGAGCGCGATGTTGCCTTCCGCTTCTTTTTTCAGCCGTTCGGCAATCATCCGCGAGGTAACTTTGTCGCCTTCGCGGCCGGCCAGCGGAGAATCGTTGACCGAAAAGGTCATCACCAGCGTCGGCGGGTCGATCGGCTGAGCCTCAAGCGCTTCGGTGACGGAAAAGTCGCAGACGGTATCGGCAACGGTGGCTTTTACCGCGCCGGCTATGGCGACGATGTCGCCGGCATGGGCTTCTTCCAGACTCTGGCGGGCCAGGCCGCGGTAAGCGAGGATTTTGGTGATGCGGAAACGCTCGATTTCGTTGTTTTTGCCGTCGAGAGCTTTAACCGTGTCGCCCGGTTTGACGCTGCCGCAGAGGATTTTGCCGGTCAGCAGGCGGCCGATAAACTTGTCGGCTTCCAGCGTGGTGGCCAGCATGGTAAACGGTTTTTCCGGATAGCAGACCGGCGCCGGCACATGGGACAGAATCAGTTCAAAAAGAACCTTCAGGTCTTTTTTCTCGTCGTGTTCGAGGTCTTTGACCGCCCAGCCGTTGCGGCCGGAGGCGTAAAGAACCGGAAAATCGAGCTGTTCGTCGTCGGCATCCAGGCTGACGAAAAGATCAAAGATTTCGTTTAAGACTTCGTCGACGCGGGCGTCAGGCTTGTCGGCCTTGTTGATGACGACAATCGGCTTCAGGCCGACTTTCAAGGCCTTGCCAAGCACGAATTTGGTCTGCGGCATCGGGCCTTCGGAACTGTCAACCAGAAGGATAACACCGTCAACCATCGACAGGATGCGTTCGACTTCACCGCCGAAATCGGCGTGGCCGGGCGTGTCGACAATGTTGATGCGGGTGCCGTTCCATTCGACCGAAGTGCATTTGGACAAGATGGTAATGCCGCGTTCTCTTTCCAGCTCGTTGGAGTCCATGGCGCATTCCTGGACTTTCTGGTTGTCGCGGAAAGTGCCGCTTTGTTTTAACAGGGCGTCGACCAGCGTGGTTTTGCCATGGTCAACGTGAGCTATAATCGCTATGTTTCTCAGCTCCATTGCATTGTCTTTCATAAAATTTGTAAACGGATTGAGCGCACAATAGCACAACTTCGGCCGATTTCAAGGAAAAAATTCTGCCGGGCAGGCGGGGCGAAGGACGGGAAAACATAAAAAAAACCTCCGCCGGCGGGCGGAGGTCAAAATCCCGAAATTTATTCGTTGGCGTTCGGCCAGACTTTTGCTTTTTCGGCGTTGAACTCAACCCAGTGCGGGTCGGCTTCTTCTTCGGTCTGGATCGCTTCCTGCGGGCATTCGGAGATGCATACGCCGCAGCTGATGCAGGTATCCGGATCAACGACCAGCTGGGTGTCGCCTTCGCGGAAAGCGTCTACCGGGCATACGTCGGCGCAGGATTTGCATTTGATACAATTGTCATTAACGACAGAAACCATTGTTTGTCTCCTAAAAAAGAGTTGCTTAAAATATTTCAGCCCCCAATCTAGCCGTATTTGCGATAAAATCAAGCAAAAAGTGTCTTTTACCGAAAAATCGGAGGGGAAAACTTGCGAAAGCGCAAATATTTCCCCATATATAAGGTAACGAAACTTTTTGGGAAGAAACGGAGAATTCGATTATGAGCGAAAAAATTAATTTTCAGGCCGAAGTCAACAAAATGCTGGGGATTGTGATCAATTCCCTTTACTCGGAAAAATATATTTTCTTAAGAGAGTTGATTTCAAACGCGAGCGACGCCTGCGACAAACTGAAATATCTTCAGCTGACCAAGCCCGATGCCGCCAAAGGCAACGGCGAACTGAAAATCACGATTACCCCGGACGAGAAGGAAAACACCCTGACGATTGCCGACAACGGCATCGGCATGAACCGGGACGATCTGATCAATCATTTGGGAACGATTGCCAAATCAGGTACCGCCGACTTTGTCGCCAACATGAAGGAAAACGGTTCTCCCGCCGATCTGATCGGGCAGTTCGGGGTCGGTTTTTATTCCGCTTTCATGGTGGCGAAAAAAGTGGAGATCGTAACCCGAAAAGCCGGCGAGGAACAGGCCTGGCGCTGGATTTCCGACGGTGTTGACGGGTTTGAAATCAATGAGGCGGAAAAGGCCGGCATCGGCACCGAAATCAAACTGTTTTTGAAAGACGACGACAAGAATTTCACCGATACCATTTACCTGCGCCATCTGATCCGTACCTATTCCGACCATATTAATTATCCGATTGTGCTCAATCTGGGCGAGGCCGGAGAAGAAACGGTCAATTCGGCGTCGGCGTTATGGACCCGCAACAAGGCGGAAATTACCGAAGAACAGTACAAGGATTTTTACCGGCATATTTCGCACAATTTCGACGATCCGTGGCTGACACTGCATTTTAAGGCGGAAGGCAGCATTGAGTACACGGGGCTTTTGTACATTCCTTCCACCCAGCCGTACGATCTGTTCCAGCCGGACAGAAAACAGGGGCTGAAACTTTACGTCAACCGGGTGTTCATTTCCGACAAGGTAGAAGAGCTGATGCCTTCTTATCTGCGCTTTGTCAAGGGAATCGTCGACTCTTCCGACCTGCCGCTTAACATTTCCCGCGAGATGCTGCAGCAAAACGCACTGGTGGCCAAAATTCGCCACGGAATTGTCGGCCGGCTGCTGAAAGAACTGAAAAAGAAAAGCGAAAATTATGAAGATTATCTGAAGTTCTGGCAGGCTTTCGGCGTCGCTTTCAAGGAAGGCATTTACGAAGATTTTGCCAACCGTGAGGAAGTGGCTTCGCTCTCGCTGTTTCATTCGACCGCGGACGCGGAAAAGATGACGACGCTTGACCAGTATGTTTCCCGCATGAAAGAGGATCAGAAGGCAATTTATTACATTACCGGCGACGACGTCAGGGTGCTGGCCAACAATCCGCAGCTGGAAGCCTTCCGGCAGAAGGGAATTGAAGTGCTGCTGCTGACCGATCCGATCGACGAGTTCTGGACCCAGACGCTGGTCAATTACAAGGGCAAAGCGGTCAAGCACGTTTCGCAGGCCGAAGCGGACCTTTCTTTCGAGCGCAGGGAACGGCGGGCGGAGGCCGGCAGTCTGGAGAAACTGACGGCACTGATGACGGAGCTGTTCAAAGACGAAGTGGGCAAAGTGACGGTTACCGAAAAACTGACGACCAGCCCGGTCAGCCTGACGGTAGAAAACGGACAGATGAGCATTCACCTGGAGCGGCTGATGCGCAATCACCAGCAGCAGACGGCTTTTGCCTCGACCCGGATTCTGGAAATCAACCCTTATCATCCGCTGATTGTAAAACTCAGCGAGGCCATGGGGGACGAAGCCTTGCGCTTGAAAGTGGAGGAAGTGGCGAGAGTGTTGCTGGATCAGGCCAAAATCGCCGAGGGCGAACCAATCTCCGATCCGTCGTTTTATGCGGCCAGAATCAGCGAATATATTTTAAAAAGCTTTTAACCTTATTTTGAATATCCGAAAAAGGGCGTTGCAACGCGTCCTTTTTTTGTATCCGGCCGGCGGCGGGAAGGTTGTTTTCATAACTTTCGGGCCGCCGCATTTTGAGGTACGTTTTTTTGCGGCGGACAGAGGTTTTGTTTTCCGTTGAATTTTGGACTTGATTTTTGTCGAAAATTAATGTACATTTAAAAACACAAGTAATTATTTTAGTAACAATTAACCGGCAAAACTTCGGATTTGGAACAAAAACCGCAGATTAAATTTTGTCTAGGCATCATTTAATCACTTGAAACGTTTTGATCAAAGAGTCAATCGCAATGACCGCCCGCTGCTTACGCAGTTTGAACCACGCGTTCAGGGATCAGCATATAAAATCAAGGCGCTTCGGTTAAAATACGGGGATTTTTCAAAGAAAAAGTTTTGTTTCTTTAAATTAAATAAATATGTACGGATACGAAGAAAGACGCGAAGAAAGTACCTGGACCGTAAAAAAAATCATGAAATGGGCAGGAGCCGTGCTCGGTGCAATCATTCTGCTTGTTCTGATTTTTTCGGGAATTTATTCCATCAGCCCGGGATACCGCGGTGTTTTGGTGACCTTGGGAAAGGTTGATCAAAAATCGTATGTTAACGGCGTCGGGTTCAAATGGCCGTTCATTTCGTCGATGATTGAAATGGACGTCAGAACCCGGAAGATGACCGAAAAGACGGCAACTTACACGTCCGACGTGCAAACGGCAGAACTGGAGTATACTTTTACCTACGATCTGAATCCGGAAAGCGTTCATATCCTTTATGAAACGGTCGGACAGGATTATGAGGCCAAAAAGCTGATTCCGGTGCTCAACGACGTCCTCAAGGATGTGATCGGCAGATGGCAGGCGCAGGATTTGGTCGCTAACCGCGACAAGGCCCGCGTAGACATCGTTGCCGGTTTGCAAAACCGTCTCGACAAGCGTTTCTTCCAGAACATTACGTTCCAGTTTATCAACATCGACTATTCCGAAAAATTCGAAGGTGCGATCGAAGATAAAGTGATTGCCGAGCAGAAAGCTCAGGAGGCAGTCAACAATACGAAACGTATCAAGGAAGAGGCCGAACAGAAGGTTATTTCCGCCAAGGCCGAGGCCGAAGCCATGGAGATCAAATCCGAGGCTTTGTCCAAGAACAAGGGCCTGACCGAGTATGAGGCCGTTCAGAAATGGGACGGTAAGCTTCCTCAGTATATGCTGGGAGGCGCCACCCCGTTCATTAACCTTAACAAGTAGCCTTTTTAAGGCTGCCCGTTAGGGGTGCATATTTGAAAAAGGGCTCTGCATGCGCGGAGCTCTTTTTTTGTTTTTTCGTTTCCCCGACGGACGGAAAGCGGAAAAAGCGCGGGCAAAAGCTGTTGACGAAGAGGTTGGCCCGGTGATATTTTGTTTGCCATAATTTTTTTTATATGTTAGTTACTTAAGGAGATTTTTTAAGCTTTTTTCGGGACGGAATTTTGGTAAAAAGAGAGCGGGAAACTTTTTTGCATATCAGCCAGATACGCGGAACAATCAAAAAATTCGCGGTCGTTCTGGCTTTTGTCTGCGCTTTTGTTTTCATGCTGCTCAGCAAAAGCGAAAACGTCCTGATTGAAAAAACTTCCGGCACTGCCGGAGAAATCGTTTCTTCCGCCGTTGACGTGCTGGTGATGCCGGCCGCGGTTTTGGTGAAAGGCTACGAATATCTTCGCAGCTTGCGGAAAATAGATTTGGAAAACCGCGCCCTGAGGGAAGAAAACCGGCGGCTGACGATTGCCAACGCCGAAAGCCGCGCGCTTTTGGTCGAAAACGTGTTGTTGAGACAGCTGCTGAATTATACGCCGCCGCCCGAGGCTTCTTTTGTGACTGCCAAGGTGGTGGCGGAAGAAGGCGGCGCTTTTGCTCACGCGATCACGGTTTATACGGCCGGCAGTCCGGTGGTGCGCAAGGGACAGGTTGTCGTCGGCAACAAGGGGGTGATCGGCCGGGTAGAAAAAACGGGCGCCGACTATGCCAAAATTTTTCTTGTCAACGACATCAACTCAAAAATTCCGGTAATGACGGAAAAAAGCCGTATTCGCGGCGTGTTGGCGGGGGAAAACGATCTGCTGCCGAAGATGGTGTTTATTCCGCTTGACGCCGGGGTGAAAGTCGGTGACCGGATTATCACTTCCGGAATCGGCGGCGTTTTTCCCGCCGGGCTGCCGGTAGGAAAAGTGGTTTCCGTCGACCGCGAAGGGGTAAAAGTCAGACCTTTTGACAATCTGAGCAGTCTGGAATACGTGCAGATCGTAGACTATAAGCTGCCGGATCCGGCTTTGGTTTTTTCCGAACGGGACGAGGCGCAATGAAAGAAGACTGGCGGGAAATTGCCGGCAGTTGGTTTTACCGCGGAATGCCGCTTTTGGTGTCAACCGTTTTGGTGTTGTTTTCCTTTTTGCCGCTCAAATCCGAAATTGCCGACAACGCGCGGCCGGCGGTGGGACTGATGTGCGCCTATTTTTGGCTGGTTTACCGGCCGGACCTGTTCAACCTGCCGGTGGTGTTTGTTCTCGGCATGATTGCCGACGCCGCTTCGGCCGTCCCGTTCGGCGCGGGACTGACGGCAATGCTGGTGATGTATCTTCTGGTGACCAATCTGATCAGGTATCTGAACGGCCGCATTTTTATTGTTTTGTGGATTGGAATCGCCGCTTTGCTGCCGGTCTGTCTGCTGACCGAATGGATGCTGCTTTCCTTTTACCATGAACGGGCACTGCCGCTTTCGCTGCTGTTTTTTTCCTATCTGACAAGCCTTGCCTGCTATCCGCTGGTGGGAGGTCTCAACGCTTTGGTTCTGAACCGGTTTTTGCAGGATGACGAATAGATGAACCGCGACAATGACAAAGGCAAGATTTTGATCGGACGGACGCTGGTATGGGTCGGCGTTCAGTTTGCGATGCTGCTGCTGATCATCGTCAGGCTTTACTATCTGCAAGTTTATCAGGCGGACAAGTTCAGCACCATGGCGGACGAAAACCGGATTTCGACCCGGCTGCTGATTCCGCCGCGGGGAGAAATCGTCGACCGCAACGGCAAAATTCTGGCCGGCAACCGGCAGAATTTTCAGGCGATGATTGTGGCCGAGCAGACAACCAGCATTGAAGACACGCTTAAGAAAGTGAAGAAGATTCTGCCGATTTCCGAGGACGAGGAAGAGAGAATCCGTCAGGATCTGAAGAAATACCGCCGTTTTGTGCCGATAAAGATCAAAGACGGCCTTAACTGGGAGGAAACCGGGCGGATCCTGCTGGCGTCGCCGGACATACCGGGAATCGTTATTGACGACGGTCTCAGCCGCTATTATCCATACGGGGAACGGACGGCACATTTGCTCGGCTATGTGGCTTCGGTTTCGGAAAAAGACCTGAAAAAGGATAACGATCCGTTGCTTGAAGTGCCCGGTTTTAAAATCGGCAAGGACGGAATCGAAAAACGGTTTGAAAAAGAACTGCGCGGCACCGGCGGCAACCTGAAACTGGAAGTGAACGCACTCGGCCGGGTAATGAAGGAAATCGAACGGGTGGACGGCGTGCCGGGAGAAAGGCTGCAACTGACGATAGACGCCAGACTGCAGGAAAAGGCTTATGAACTGTACGGTGAAGAAAGCGGCGCCGCGGTTCTTCTTGATGCGGAAAACGGGGAAGTGCTGGCTTTCGTGTCGACGCCTTCGTACAATTCCAACGACTTTGTCAACGGCGTCAGTTCCAAAATATACGATGCCCTGCTGGCCAACGAAAGAAGTCCGCTTTTGAACAAAGCGATTGCCGGACTGTATTCTCCGGGTTCCACTTTCAAAATGATTGTGGCGCTGGCGGCGTTGGAGGAAGGCATCATTACCAAGGATACAAAAGTGTATTGTTCCGGCCGCATGCAGCTCGGCAACCACTTTTTCCACTGCTGGAAGAAATACGGGCACGGCGCGGTGAACGTGGTGGAGGCTCTGCAACATTCCTGCGACATTTTCTTTTATGACGTCGCTCAGCGGCTGGGGATTGAAAAAATTGCCGCCATGTCCCGCCGTTTCGGACTGGGGCTGCCGACGGGAATCGAACTCGGGGGAGAAAAGGGCGGTTTGATTCCGAGCAAAAAGTGGCGGCTGGAACGCTTCGGCGAGCCGTGGCAAACGGGCGAAACGCTGATTGCCGGCATCGGTCAGGGATATATCATGACCACGCCGCTGCAGTTGGCGGTAATGACGGCAAGAATCGCCAACGGGGGGCGGGAAATAAAACCGACTTTCGTCAAAACCGGCGAAAAGGAACGCCAAAAGATCAGAAACATGCGTTTGAACAAAAATCATGTCGACTGGGTGAAGGAAGGCATGTGCGCGGTTGTCAACCGCCCCGGCGGCACCGCTTTCGGTTCGCGTTTTAATTTTGAAGGGCAGGAAATGTGCGGCAAAACCGGCACCACCCAGGTGCGGCGGATTACCATGAAAGAACGCCAGAGCGGCATCGTCAGACAGGAAGACCTGCCGTGGAAATATCGCAATCATGCGCTGTTTGTCGGCTATGCGCCGCAAGACAAGCCGAAATATGCGGTGGCGGTGCTGGTCGAACACGGCGGCGGCGGTTCTTCGGTGGCGGCGCCGATCGGAGCAAAACTTCTGCGGGAAGCGCTGAAACTTGACAAGGAGAACGGCAAATGATGTATAAACCCTATAAACTGGGATTGCATAATCCGAACCTTACTTTTCGGGAAAAGCTCCGTCATTTGAACTTTACCTATTTTATACTGATTTCCCTGCTTGCTATGGCCGGCGTGATGATGCTTTATTCCGCCGCCAACGGCAGATGGGACGGCTGGGCGGTCAACCATGCGCTGCGTTTTGCGTTGGGGTTTGCGGTAATGTTTGCCGCGTCGATGGTCGACATCAAACTGTTTTTGCGCTATGCTTATCCGTTTTATTTTGCGACCCTGGCGCTGTTGATTGTGGTTGAAGTGGCCGGCTATACCGGCATGGGTGCCACCCGCTGGATTGATCTGAAATTTATCAAATTGCAGCCCTCCGAACTGATGAAGATCGCGTTGGTGATGGCGCTGGCCAAATATTTCCACACTTCGACCCTGCAAAGTATTGAAACCGTCCGCGGAATCGTGCCGCCGCTGATGATGGCGCTGGTGCCGGCCGCGCTGATCATGGCACAGCCGGACCTCGGCACGGCGATGATGCTGTTGTTTACCACCGGCGTCATCCTGTTTGCGGTCGGCGTGCAGGTGTGGAAGTTTGTCGCGCTGGGCGGAATGGCGGCGGTTCTGATGCCGATCGGCTGGCATTTTCTGCATGATTATCAGAAGTTGAGGGTGCTGACTTTTCTTGATCCGGAGCGCGATCCGCTGGGTTCCGGCTATCATATCATGCAGTCCAAAATCGCGCTCGGTTCGGGCGGCGTTTTCGGCAAGGGTTTTCTGAAAGGCACTCAGAGTCATCTTAATTTTCTGCCGGAAAAACATACCGATTTTATTTTTACCATGCTGTCGGAAGAGTTCGGGCTGATCGGCGGAGTTGTCATCATTCTGGTCAACATGCTTATTCTTGCCTATAGTTACGCTTTTGCCATGCGGACCACCAGCTATTTCGGCAAGCTGCTGATTATCGGGTTGGCCACCAATTATTTTCTTTACGTTTTCATCAATATTGCGATGGTGCTGGGACTGCTGCCGGTGGTCGGAGTGCCGCTGCCGCTGATTTCCTACGGCGGAACGGTTATTTTGTCGGTTTGTGCCAGTTTCGGCGTGATTATGGCCGTTTATATCAACAAGGATACCAACCTCGGCAAGGAATGACGGCGTTTTTTCCGCCGATGCCTGCTTCATTCCGGCCGAACCCGGTTTTCCGGTTTTGTTCCGGTTGCCGTTTTTATACCGGTATTCATTCTTGTTGCCGTCACCGTTTCATATTCATTTTTTTTTCACACTCGTTTCCGTTCCCGCATTTCTGTTCTCTCCCGTTTTCATACTTTCAGCCTTACTACCGCTTCTGACCTCTGTTCCCCTGCATTTTTCCCGTTTCCGTACCTTTGTTTTTACTTCTTCCACATTTGTTTTCTCTTCCGTACTTGCATTTTCCTGTCCGCTTCCTCTTCCTCTTCCTCTTCCTCTTCCTCTTCCTCTTCCTCTTCCTCTTCCTCTTCCTCTTCCTCTTCCTCTTCCTCTGTTCCCTCTTGCCAAGCTTTTCTAACGGATGTTTCCGATGAGCGGGAAGTTTGAAATTTAGCCGTGTTTTTTTGTGTAAAATAGTGTTTTTCGGTGGGTGACAAGGCAATAAAAAACCCCGCAGATACGGGGTTTTTTGTGAATTAGGAAGGGCTGTCAGTGAACAAAAATCCAGACTTCCGCACCGTCGGCCTGGGCGCTGGTTTTTGCGCTTAAGTTAATGTTGCCCGGGTTGACGCCCATGGCGGCAATTTCTTCAAAGATTTTGTTTGCATGTTCCTGCGCTTTGCCGGCCGCAGAGCCGTTTGATACGGCAACAACTTCAAAAACGGTGTTGCTTTTGCGGTTAACGGCGGCTTTAACGGCCGTGCTCAGGCCTTCTTTGTAGCTGACGTTGTCGTTTTTGAATTTGGCGACAAACAGGGGTTTGCCGCTGCGAACCGCCGCTGCCGACGCTGCTGCCGTTTGGGTATTGCGGGAAGCGGCCTTGCTGCCGAACAAAACCGGACGGGGTGCCGGCGCGGGTGCCGCGTTGCGAAAACTGCCGACGCGGATGGCCGTATTCAGGTTGCCGATCTGGTTTTGGGCGGAAACGAGATATTGTTGCTGACGGGCGGAATCGTCATTGACTTCGCTGTTGATGCTGTTGATGCTGACAAGCAGCTGTTCGGCTTCGTTTTGCAGATTGTGCAGCTGGCGGTGGTCTTCGTCAACCGCGCCGGAAATGCTGAAAGCCGCGCGGATCGAATCGATCAGGTAAACGGTGGATGTGGCGTCGTTGGCGACTTTGACCGACAGATTGTTCAAGGCGTTGGCGTTCATTGACATCGTCTGCACGTTGTTTTGCGCCTGCTGCAGCATGTTGTACAGATTAGGGTTGCCGGGCGTGGTGCCGATTTGCAGCTTGCTTTCGATTGAGCCGACGGTATTGTTATACTGAGTCGAATTGACGGTAATGTTCTTTTGAATTCTTGTCAGTTCTTCGCGGTTGCTCTGGTGAGAAACTTTGATTTGTTCCAGTTCCTGACGGAAAGCGATAATCTTTTGTCCGACAAAGGTTCCGGTGTTGGCGCCTTTGGCGTCTTCGTAAGAGCCGCTGCGGACGACAATGTTGCCGTTTCCCGCGGAATCGCTGCCGAGCAGGGAAGGAAAGCCGGCTCCCGAGCATGCGGAAGTAAGAACAACCGTTGACGCGACCAATAATTTCATTGCAATGTTTTTCATGTAATCTGCTACCTTGTCAATATATGATTTAAATCCGTAACTTAATGTTTTTTTACACTTTTCACGCCTGTTGTAAAGATAAATTTGTCAGAAACAAATAAGTATTTTCATGTCTGCCCTGATATTTAACAGAAAAAAATTAAATTTGTTTAAATTTTGCTTGCAAAAAAAAACAAAAGGCTGTATTAAAGCTTTTGTGAAATGAAAAAGATGCGCTCGTAGCTCAATTGGATAGAGCATCTGACTACGGATCAGAAGGTTGTGAGTTCGAATCCCGCCGAGCGCGCCATAAAAAATCCTCCCGCAAGGGAGGTTTTTTTATGCTCCGGGTTCGACCCGGCGCGGGAAGCCAGGAAAGAAACGAACTTGCGCCCGGCATCAGAGGCATAATGACGGGTGTTGATTGCGCCCGGCGGAATTCGAACCAAGGTTCGTTCTTGCTCATAGGCTCTGCTTTTCAAGCAGTCGCCAACTCGCTTCGGTCACTTGTTTTGTAACTTTTGCCGGCGCCGTTCGGGCGGCTTGTCAAAAGCGACAAAACTTCGCCCGTCGGCAAAAAACAACCGGAGCAGCGGTTGTTTTTTATACTCCGGCCCGCCGAGCGCGCCATAAAAAATCCTCCCGCAAGGGAGGTTTTTTTTATGTCCCGGGTTCGACCTGGCGCGGGAAGCCGGGAAAGAAACAAACTTGCGCCCGGCATCAGAGGCATAATGACGGGAATAAAAACGAGCGGCGCCTGGAATTTGAAAGGATTCGGAATGTCCGGCGGCGGGAACGAACCGTGCAATGCGGATTCGGTTGAATGCGGATAGGCGTTTGTTTGCGGAAAAATGCGTTAGTCGTCGATCTTTCTGTCGTCGATTTTATTGCCTTGTTTGTCGATGTAAAACCATTGGTCGCTGTCCCAGTAATGATATTCTCCGCCGGAATTTCCGACCGGGCGGCTTTCCCCTTCATAGGTGACTTTTGCTCTGCCGTTTTTAAACGGGTAGCCGAAAGCATATTGCGGTTCGATCAAAATGATGCCGTCGGGCGTGGCATAGCCGATTTTTCCGTTGTCGTCGTTGACGATGCGGACGGTGCCTTCGCTGACGTAATCGTCGCCGTTATCATATTGATAGTTCGAGTAATGGGAAATGCAGCCGCCAAGCAGCAGCGTCAGCAGACAAAGCGTATATTTCATTTTTATTTCTCCCCGTTGCGGATACGGTGCCGATTATAGCGGGAAATCCTTAATATTTTATGCAAATATAAAAACGTTCCAGCCTTGCGGGCGGGAACGTCTGAGGTTTTTCCGGAAATTTAAGCCGGAGTAATGAACGAAGTCAGTTCGTTGTCTTTCAGCGGAAGGTCTTTTGCCAGCCAGAGCCAATAGTTGGCATATTTGCGGACGACGGTTTTTTTGCCGTATTTCCTCCTCAGCCGCCATGCCTGTCTGCAAGAGCCGATATAGGCGTTTTCTCCCGTTTGGTTTCCTTCCAGCACCACGCTGCGGCGGAAAAGCTTTTGCAGGCCGGAAACGACTGCCGGCAGGTCTGTCTTTTCGACGTTGAAACGCAGGGTCTGAACGCCGGTTTCGCGGCTGAGAAAGCCGAGCAACGGCGCAATGCCGATGGTTCCCTGCCAATAAAGGCTGACACTGTGGCGCGTTTTGCCGCCGAAGTGTTCAACCAGCCGGCGCGGTAATCTGGGATTGCCGACGTAAACGGTGAGGCCGGGCGCGCTTAAGATGATGTTGGCGGAAAGATAACGGGCGATTTTTTCTACGTTTTCGCCGAAGTTTTCGCTTTCGCGATCCAGTCGAATTTCTTGCGAATCAAAGAAGACGGCTTCGCTGACCGAACGGATAATTTGTTCTTTTTGCATAAAATTACAGTGATTGGTTAATAATATGTTAGTCGGCCGCATCATAAGTCGTTTTGCCGTTTTGTCAAATAAAAAAGACCGGAAAATCCGGTCCCTGAACAACGAAAGGCTGTTTCTATCCGGCCAGCCGGCAGATTTCCGCCCGCAGCTCGTCGATGCCGAAACCTTTTTCCGAACTGGTGGCGATGATGTCGACGTAAGCTGCCGCGTGTTTGGCGATTTCCGCCTGTGTTTCCCTGAAAACCTTGGCCAGGGCGGCGGCGGAAATTTTGTCGCTTTTGGTCAGTATAATCTGATAGGTAACGGCGGCTTTGTCGAGCATCTCCATAATCTCGCGATCCACTTTTTTGATGCCGTGGCGGGAATCGATCAGCAAAAACACCCTTTTCAGGTTTACCCGTCCCTGCAGATAGGCGAAGATCATTTTCTGCCATTGTTTAACCAGATTTTCCGGCGCTTTGGCAAAGCCGTAACCGGGCAGGTCGACCAAAAACAGTTTGTCGGCCAGGTTAAAATAGTTCAGCTGCTGGGTGCGTCCCGGCGTGTTGGACGTTTTGGCCAGTCCTTTGCGGCCGGTAAGCGCGTTGATCAGGCTCGACTTGCCGACGTTGGAACGGCCGGCAAAAGCGATTTCTTCCATTTGGTCGTCTGGCGGCAGCTGGTTTAAAGAGGCAACGCCGAGCACGAAAGTACAGGCTGCGCCGGGCAGTTTGCGCCCGGCGGCCAGCTCTTCCGAATCGTATTGCGGGTTAAGGTTTTCCATCGGCTACTTTCCTTCGTTCTTTTTGGCAATCGCTTTCTGCTGGATGATCGAAAGGATGTTGGAAAGCGTCCAGTAAATGACCAGACCGGAAGCAAAATGCCCCATCATGAACATGAAGATGAGCGGCAGCAGGGCAAACATCCGCGCCTGATCTTTGTTGGTCGGGGTCGGATTGAGCTTTTGCTGGATGTACATGGTCAGTCCCATGATGATCGGCCAGACGCCGATATCGAGAAAACCGGGAACCGGCAGATGCGTGATTACCGAAAGCGTCAGCGGATCGGGTGCCGAAAGGTCTTTAATCCAGCCGACAAAAGGCGCATGACGGATTTCGATGGCAATATTTAAAACCTTGTAAAGCGAGAAGAATACCGGAATCTGAATCAGCATCGGCAGGCAGCCGGCCGCAGGGTTGATTTTTTCCCGCCGGTAAAGTTCCATCGTTTCCTGCTGGAGTTTGACCTTGTCGTCGTATTTTTCCTGCAGTTCCTTCAACTTGGGCTGGATTTTCTTCATCTTGGCCATGCTTTCGTAAGACTTGTTGGCAATCGGAAACATTACCAGTCTGAGCAGGGCGGCAAACAGCAGAATGGCCCAGCCCATGTTGCCGATAATGCCGTAGAGAAAATCGAGGATGTAGAAAAACGGTTTGGTCAGGAAATAGTACCAGCCGAAATCGACCGCCAGGTCAAACTTGGGAATGCGGCGTTCGGAAGTGTATTGATCCAAAAGCTTGATTTCCTTGGCGCCGGCATAGAACATAACCTGGTCGGAGCCGACCGAACCGGGAACCACGGTTACCGGTGAGCCGACAAAATCGGCTTGGTAAAGACCGTTGCCGCTTTTGCTGAACTTGACCCGGCTTTCCGTTTCGGGGTTGACGACGATGGCCGAAAACCAGTAGCGGTCGGAAAAGCCCAGCCAGCCGCCGGTAGTGGTAAATTCTTTGTTTTCGTCTTTTACGTCGTCGTATTTGATTTCTTCCAGCGTGCCGTCCATAACCCCGATCATGCCTTCATGGACGACGCCGCGGCCGCCGACGGCGCCGGGAGCGCGGGCAATCAGTCCGTAAGGATAGAGGGTGACGTTTTTGCCGGTATTGTTTTCAACCGACTGGCTGACGGTAAACAGGTAATTTTCGTCAAGCGAAATTTTAGTGATGAATTTCAGGCCCTGCTGATTGTCCCATTCCAGAACGACCGGCGTTTTGTCGGTCAGTTCCCGGCCTTTGACCGTCCAGAGGGTGTGGGCGTCGGGCAGCCGGACGGCCGGATCGGCGGCCAGCCAGCCGAATTCCGCATAATAGGGATTTGCGGTTTTGGCCGGCGTCAGCAGTTCTACGTCGGGACTGTCCGGAGAAAGGGTCTGTTTGTATTTTTCCAGCCACAGGTTATCGATGCGGAATCCGCGGGTGCGGAAAGAACCGGTCAGCGCCGGGGTGCTGATTTTGACGCCGGGGTTGGCGGCGACGGCTTCTTCGGTCGATAAAGGCACCGCGTCTTTGGCTTCGTCTTTGCCGTCCGCGGCAGCCGTTTCCGTTTCCGGCTGGCTGACATTGACCTGCGGAGTTGCGACGACGTCGTCTTTTTTGAAGAAAAAGTAGTTGGTTGCGAAAATGAGAATCAGGGAAAGGATAATCGCTGCATAAAAGCTTTTAATGTCTTCGTTCATTGTCGTCGTTTTCCTAAAAAATTTTATTGTCCACACGAATATAGCAGTATTTGCCGTCAATGCAAGTTTTTATCGTTTTTTGCGGGAGGCGTTTTCGGCGGTACCGGGTCGTATCCCGAACCGCCCCAGGGATGGCAGCGCAAAAGTCTTTTGCTGCCGAGCCAGAGGCCTTTGATTACGCCGTGAATCTCGATGGCTTCCAGCATATACTGCGAGCAGCTGGGCTGAAAGCGGCAGCTGTGGGGCAACAGCGGAGATATGACTTTCTGGTAGAATTTAATCGGCAACAGAAACGGGAGTTTGATCATCCTCTTGAACACAGGCGGTTTCTCCGTTTAATTGCCGGTTGAGTTTTTTGACGCCGTATTGCAGATCGCGGCAGAGTTCTTTGAAATCGACGCCGGCGGTGCTGTAGCGTGCAATCAGCACATAGTCGGCGTTGGGCAGGGCCAGTTTGCCGAAACACAGCGCCGCCGCGGCGCGCAGGCGCCGGCGGCAGCGGTTTCTGACAACGGCTTTGCCGATTTTTTTGGTCGTCGTATAACCGATCCGCGCGCCCTGTGCCGTTTCTTCCGGACGGAGAACAGCCTGTATGACGATGCTGCGGGTCGGAATCGAAATTCCCGATTTTGCCGCACGGACAAAATCTTTGCGTTTTTTCAGCTTAAAAAAAACCGGCATTTGCCCTGAACCTTGGTTTAGGCAGAAAGCTTGGCGCGTCCTCTGGCTCTGCGGGCCGCCAAAACCTTGCGGCCGCCCTGAGTGGCCATGCGGGTGCGGAAGCCGTGACGGCGTGCTCTGACTAATTTGGAAGGCTGATAAGTACGTTTCATTTTATTTCTCCGGTTTATTATCGTTATTTAAAGCCCTCTTAAAAAGAGGGTCCTCGGGTTTTCAGAGCTACTTAATAACTTGTTTTTGTTTATAAGTCAATTGAAAAAGTTTTTTTCGGTTTTAACCGACAGTTCTTTGCAGGGGGAATCGGCTTTAATCAGAAGCGGAAGGATTTTTTCTTTATATTCGGCGTATTGAGCCGGGGTAAAAGGGCAAAGTCTGCCTTCTTTTAACGGTTTGTGGTTGAAATGAAACCACATGATTCCGCAAAACGGTTTGACGAAACGGGAGAATGCTTTGGGCAGGGAAAGAACTTCCCAGGCGTGATCGTCGGTTACCGACATGGAAAAACGGACGAATTCGGCAAAAGCGTTTGAGATCATGAGATGGTCTCCGCATTCTCCGTTCAGGCATCCGTGTCTTGGACGACGGCACAGGGAATAGAATTTGCCTTCGGTAACATAACCGTTGTATCCGCCGGAAGAATTGATGATGACGGCGTATTTTTTCTTTTTCATCATTTCTTCGGCGCGGGTAAAACAGTTGTTCATGTAAATTTGGTCGGCGTCTATTTTGAAAATGAAACCGTTGCGGAAACGGGCCAGCCGACGGCAGATTTTGTAGCCGAATTCATAATAGGCGGCCAGGGTGTTTTCCGGTTTGACTTTGCCTGACCGGTATTCGGGAGCGTGCTGGGTGAATACTTTATGCGGGTAGCGGCGGATAATGAACTTTTTTTCCAGCCGGTTGTCCTTTATGTATCGGCGGACGAGTTCCAGACTCGAATCTTCTATGTCGGAATAAATCAGCACGATTATGTCCGTCATGTCAATAACCGACATCAGGCAGGGAATGATGGTGTTTTCTTCGTTGTAAAGCCGCAAAAAACCGATTTTTACAGGCTTTCGAAAGGCCAGAAGTAAGTATCTCAGTTTTAGCAAAAGCCTGATGGTTTTCTTTTGCAAAAAATTGTAAAAATTAAGCCGATTGTTCTTTTTGTTGTTTTTTTTCATGATTGTATATTAAAAAGGATCATTTTTTTGCTGTTTTTGTTTTGCCCCGGCATATGATTGATAGTTTTTTGATAAACAAAAGTTTTTGATTGAACTTTCCGTTTTAATGTTATACTTTTGATCAGCAGCAAAAAAATGATCCTTTTTCTGAGGCGGTTTTTGTTCGCATCTGTTTTCTTCTTTCTTCCCTTTTTTCTCTTCTCTTTTCCTTTCTTTTTTCCGTCTTTTTTGTTTTGCCGTTTTCTTTCCTCTTTCTCCGTCTTTTTATCTTTTTTCGCTTTTTCCTCTCTTTCCCTTTCTTCTCTTTCTTTTGCTTTTTCCTTCCTTTTTCCAAATTACTGCAGATTCTTTATCCTTTGCTTCCGGCTTCTTTCTCTCCTTTTCCTCCTTTCTTCTTTCTCCTTCTTTTTATCCTTTCTCGCTTTTTCTTCTCTTTTCCCTCTCTTCTCTCTCTTTTGCTTTTCCCTTCCTTTTTTCTTTTTTTGTCTTCGGTTTACCCCCTTTGACTTATGAGCGGCGCAGGAAAAACCTTCCGGTAAACGGAGAGAAACGCAGCCGCAAAACGGTTTGAACATATTTCTGCCCGAAGAAGTATACGCCGACATTTTTGTATTGTACCCGGTGCAAAATCGGGAATTGTAAAAGATACAAAAAAACTCCCTCCGGTCAGGAGGGAGTTTTTCTTTCGTTTGCGAAAATCTTATTTGATGATCTTCGATACAACGCCGGCGCCTACCGTGTGGCCGCCTTCGCGGATCGCAAATCTCAGACCTTCTTCCATCGCAATCGGGTGGATCAGCTGGGCTTTCATACGGATGTTGTCGCCAGGCATTACCATTTCCGTGCCTTCCGGAAGTTCTACCGCACCCGTAATGTCCGTCGTACGGAAGTAGAACTGAGGACGATAGTTGTTGAAGAACGGTGTATGACGACCGCCTTCTTCCTTCGTCAGAATGTAGCATTCGCATTCAAACTCGGTGTGCGGCGTAACCGAACCCGGAGCCGCCAATACCTGGCCGCGTTCTACTTCTTCTCTCTTCGTACCGCGGAGCAATACGCCGATGTTGTCGCCGGCTTCGCCCTGATCCAGAAGTTTGCGGAACATTTCGATACCCGTGCAGGTCGTCTTCTGCGTCGGTTTGATGCCTACGATTTCAATATCGTCGCCGACATGGATGACACCGCGTTCTACACGGCCCGTTACTACCGTACCGCGGCCCGAAATCGAGAATACGTCTTCAATCGGCATCAGGAACGGTTTGTCTTTCGGACGAT
>OLIX01001395.1_pt1 | contig 21105 bp, 14 predicted proteins | sample 1601331 | NCBI WGS metagenome assembly OLIX01 (sample SAMEA2452120, study PRJEB22498) | human gut metagenome | biome: human feces; feature: human gut; material: feces | place: Australia | collected 2012 | reverse complement strand
AGCTTCTGGACAATACCATCCGCGTAGAAATGGAGTACTAGCCCGAGAGGGCATTAATAAAATCATCACTTTATGAAATTTGTAAATTTAACCATACCCTGCATAACATAGGAGAGTGGCTATGATCATTGACTTTTCTTATGATGTCGATAGTTACCAAGAGCTTTTGGCACACTATGGAAATTGGCCGTATACCTGTCCTGTGTGTAATACTGTGGGACAGTGGCAACGTCATGGTGCATATTTGAGATATTTGTTAGTCAGTGAAGATGATGGTTATGAGAGTGGGTCGGAAAACAGGATTGATTTGAATACTTATTATCAGTGGAAAATACATCATATGAAAATTTTGCGCATCCGTTGTAAATCATGTCAGCATACACATGCAATTTTGACGAAGGATATGATCCCCTACGCGATTTATTCAATTCGAAGTATTATTAAAGTGTATTGTCATAAGATCTTAGGTCAAAGTGTAACAGAAGCAGAGAAAAGAGATTGGATGTCACATCAGCAGTTTTATTGTTGTATAAAAAAATTTGAACAAATGAGATTGAAATTACAGGAATTAACTGAGTTGGAAGAGGTCAGAGTGAAACAATGGTGGTATGATCTGGGAATACTCAAAAGCCTTTTTGATATAAGGCGAAGTCCTGTGCTGGAGTGTTCTTTCTTTCAAAAGCATCAGTGGCCTTTTTTGATGAGAAGAAAAAATACGGATCAATATTTACTTTTTGTTTCCACTTTCTACTGAAGCTAAGCATTGCTGAATAGATGAATAACTACAATTTACGTTCTATCCACATAGCAGTTGCATCGACAACCGATCATTTACACGATAAAATGAAATCATCTTAAATTTATCAGACAGCAAAGAAGATGATGTGCAAAAGATGCAGCTGTCGCTAAACCAAAGAAAATCTTAAGAAAACGGCAAAAGAAGAGTATTTCGAAAAAGGTTTGGCAGAAAGGGAGGATACGTGGATAAGATTTTAAAGGAAAAAACTGAGCAGTGGATGACACTTGAGAGAAAGACACTGGAGCAGCGCAAGAAGGCTGAGCAATTTTATGAAGAAGAGATGATGGAGCATATTGTAAGAGAGTATATCCGCAATAACAAGAGTAAATTAAAAGAAAAGGCAAAGTATCTGATTGTATCAGTAGGAACATCCTATGAGCCGATTGTATTGAATATTTCGTTGCTGCAGCCTGAGCGTATTTTGTTTTTGTACACAAGTCAGTCAGAAGAGATCTTGGATAAAGTGATGGATTTTTGTTGTCTGCGTATGTCTCAAGTTGAGAAGAGTAAAGTAAATGAAACAAATCAGACAGATATTTATCGTGAAATTAAGCGCTGTTATCTTGAGTGGGGAAAGCCAGAGAAAATCTATATTGATTTTACGGGTGGAACGAAGGCAATGTCAACAGCAGCAGCGATGGCAGGGGCAATGATTCATGTGCAGATGATTTATGTAGGAACGAGTCAATATATGCGAGATTTTCGAAAACCACTGCCAGGATCAGAGACTTTGTTTTACATCAATAGTCCAATGGATGTATTTGGTGATCTTGAGATTGATAAAGCATACGCACTGTTTGAACAATATAATTATGCTGGTGCAAGAGAAAAACTTGGAGAGATCAAAGAAGAGATTCCAGATCCGGTGATTCGACAGGAACTTAATTTTGTTTACTCACTGGCACAGACTTATGAATACTGGGATTCACTTGAATTTATTCGGGCTTATCAGACAATGAGCAGTTTAGTAAAGGGCATTGAACGGGATAGCCAATATAGTCGTCATTTTGTATTGCAGGATTTTTTGGAGCAATTAAGTCGTCAGAAAGAGTTATTGGAAAATTTAAAAGATATACCAGAGCTTACTAGGCAAAAACGTAATATGGAAATCCTTCAGCAACCCAATTATGTAATTCCATTAATGTTTAGTATGTACCAGAATGCGAAGGTTCGTGAGTGTCAGGAAAAGTATGATATGGCAACACTTTTGTTTTATCGACTTTTGGAAATGATTGAACAGAGGCGATTGGCTTTATATCAACTATTCGTGTCAAAAATGGAATATATGAAAATGAAGATTGGTGATAAAGAGATTACCGAAGAGGAATTTACTAAGCTTAAAGATAAAGTAGGAGAATTGAAAAAGGCTGTATTTGGAAGAAATACATCAGCATATTTGCCAGAGCAAATTTCACTTTTGGAAGGTTTTATTTTACTGGCTGCATTAGAGGATCCAATAATATGGGATGGAAAAAATACAGTTCCAAAGCTGAAGCGTATTCGTGCAATGGTATCGCTTCGTAACAACAGTATTTTTGCACATGGTCTTGCACCAGTTGAGACAGGCGATTATATAAAGTTCCAAAAATTTGTTGTCGAGTTATTCATGGAGTTTTGTACACTGGAGAAAATTGATTTTACGGAGTTGTCAAAACAGATGGAGTGGGTATCACCATTGGATTCTATATACTATCAGATGAGATAATGTGTAGTGTTAACTGGAGTAGAAATGATTTGGAGGCATAGATGGCTGTTGTTTATATAAAAGAGCAGGGAGCGTGTATCAAAAAGCACAGCAATCGGCTTATAATTGAAAAAGATGGTGAATTGCTGGCCGAATTGCGGCTGATTCGAGTAACAGGGATTTCGGTGATTGGCAATGTGCAAATTACGACACAGGCACTTCACACAATTTTGCAAGCTGGTGTAGATGTCAGCTTCTTTTCTGGATCAGGTAGATATTTAAGCCATATGGCACCGGAGCATTCCAAAAATATTTTCTTGAGACTTAGCCAGTATCATTGCTATGAATCAATGCCGGATCGATTAAAATTTGCAAGGGCGATTGTTGATAATAAAATTAGCAACCAAATGGAGATGATTCGGCAATATCGTTGGAATGATTCTGAGTATGATTATAGAGAGGATTTGAAGAGTCTTTCTGAGTACCAGAAGACATTGGAGAGAAAAGAGACAGTAAATGGTTTAATGGGTGTAGAAGGAATTTGCAGTGCAATTTATTTTCGGTCTTATGCAAAAATGTTTAAGAGTAGTGTTCCTTTTCAGGAAAGAAACAGAAGACCGCCAAAAGATCCGATCAATGCCATTTTAAGTTTGACTTATACGTTTCTGACAAAAGAGATCACAGCTGCGCTTGAGGCGGAATCTTTCGAATTGTATCTTGGATTCTTGCATGGCATTCGATATGGACGAAAGTCGTTGGCGCTTGATTTAATTGAAGAGTTTCGACAGCCTGCGGCAGATCGTTTTGTTCTTCGACTTTTCAATAAGGGAATGCTCGGAGAAGATGATTTTCAAATGGAAGATGGTGCAGTGCGTTTGAAGCCAAATGCGTTTAAGCAGTTTTGCATGGCGTATGAGAAATGGATGCAGGAGCCAGTTTACAAAAATGAAAGTCAAAATTTTAGAGATATTATCCGACAACAGGCAGATGTATTGAAACAGGCCGTAAGGGAAAATAAAATATATCAGCCATTTCGCTGGAGGGAAAAGGATGTGCAGGAGGAATGTATTTGATCTGCTATGATATGGCATCAAATAAAAAGAGAAGAAAAGTAGCAGAGATCTTATTAGACTATGGAAGGCGTGTTCAGTATAGCGTATTTGAATGTGAAATAAGCCGAAAGCAGTTTGAGGTATTATATGCGAAGCTAGCAGATCTATCGGAAGGAATGGATGATGGCAACATTCGAATTTACCAGATCTCAAAGGAAGAAATGCAAAAAATAGCAATACTTGGTAATCCGTCGTGCATTCGTGAAGACGATTTAGATGACGTGGTTGTGATTTGAATAAAAAGGAGCGTGAAAGATGGGACTTTACAGTAAGATAACTGATTTACAAAAGCTTAGTAGAGCCTGGGAGAAGGTAAGAAGCAACAATCCTTCGGCAGGAACAGATCAGATTAGTTGTGCGCAGTTTGATGCAAACAGCCGAATCGAATTAAAACAATTAAATTTGGAATTATACAATCATGAGTACCGGGTTCGCCCGGTACGTCTTGTATCATTGGAAAAAGAAGAAAAAGTGCGTGAGATTAGCTTATATACGATGCGTGACAAGGTGGTTCAGACATCAATCGCACAAGAACTAAGTCGAATTTATGAACCGAAGTTTTCACCTTGCGTATATGCGTATCGCAATGATCGGTCTGCGATGGGCGCAGCAGAACGGATAGAGAAGGAAATTGATTCGGGGAGATATTCTTGGATTGCAAAAACGGATATTGAGTCATTCTTTGATCGTATACGAGTGCCATTATTAAAGCGAAAGTTGGAGCGAGTGATCAAGGAAGAAGATGTGATTGAGTTGATTGAAATGCAGTTGTCAGCGCCAGCACTTGGAAAAGGAGGGGCATTAGAGGAAAAAACACTTGGAATTTATCAAGGATCATCTATTTCACCAGTGCTATCGAATATTTATCTGGATGATTTTGATCATATGATGGAAAGAGAAGCTGTGTTTTATGTTCGCTATTCGGATGATATTTTACTTTTAGGAAAGAGCCGAGAGCAATTGCAGACGGTTCTGGCGAAGATAAAGATATTGTTGGAACCATATGGATTAAATTTAAAGGAAGCAAAGACATCTATTTGTCCGTTGGAGCAAGGTCTTGAATTTCTGGGATACGCATTTGATCGGAATGGAAAGACGGCAACACAGAAAGCATTGCAAAGGCTAGATCAGAGTTTAGAAGATTTATGGCTTACGCAGTCGCAGCTAGGCTTAGAGGAACGTCTAAAGAAAGGGGCGCAAATTCTAAATGGTTGGGAGCAATATTATAATAAGGAAGAGAAGATTCAAAGTATTAGTGAATTTGTTGTGTTAGTCTATATGCTTCGTCATAAATCACAGCTTGAAACGTTTGCGCATAGGCGTAGCGAGTTTAAAAATTTCCATAGAGATATTGCGGAATATTTGATTGGCGTGTGGGAAGAAAACGGTTGGAAGGATCTGGTGATTCTGGAATATGAGCAATATTTTCAAGTGGAAAATTCTGCGGATGAGACGTATCAAGAATTGGATTCGCACAGCCAAAGGGAAATCGTGGAGTCGTTTCAAAGATTATTCCAGTCAGAAACACAAGAAAATTGGAGTGAATTGATGCAGCTTTATGCCGATGCAGGACGGTACAGTCAGGCTGAAAAGATTGTGGACAAGATTACAAGATTTTCAGAGCAGAGCGAATCTGTGGAGACGCTTTGTGCAGAGAATTTGCCGAGTGAAGAACAGAAAGAGGATATAGAGACTCAGATTCAAAAATTCAATCAAAAAGTGATAACAGCGTTTATGGAACTTTTGGTAGGAAGAGAAGATTTGTATGCGCATGAAGAAATAGAAGCAAACGGACGGCGTCATATCGAGACAATTCCAGATCCAATAACAGAAGATATAGTGAATCGCCACTTATCAGGAGAAGAAACAGTTGACACCTACGTGATGCGAAATAATGAAACCGTTCACTATATGGTAATTGATATTGATATCTCGAAGCGGATTCTTTTGGAACTTCAGGGAAAAGAAATTCCTTCGAAATATTTGCTTGAAGCATCCAATACAGCAAAAAACGTTATGGAAGGCTTAAGAAAGCTTGGATTAACCGGATACTGTGAATTTTCCGGATACCGTGGATATCACGTATGGATTTTCTTTTCAGAATGGATACCAGTGCGCTACGTGTATTCTTTAGAAGAAGTGATTGCTGCAAAAGTAAAAGATTTTCCTTCTGCTATTACAATAGAATTTTTTCCATGGAAGAGCAGACGAAAAACAAAGGACCCCGGACAGGCAATCAAATTACGATATGGCATGCATTTAATTGGAAAGAAGAGAAGTTATTTTTGCGATGATCAGATGATGCCAGTACAAAATCTACAGCGGTGGTTTTGCTCTATTGTAAAGAGCGATAGTACAGCAGTGAAACGCATTATTTCAATGAATCTTTCAATTCAAGACGCACAAAAGAATCTAGGAAATGGGCAGATAAATCCAGCAACATTTCAGGAGTTAGATTATCAAAAATTAGGTGTTGTTCCAGAAAGTGTCCGTTTGGTACTACAGGGATGTTCTCTTATGTCGTATCTTGTCAATAAAGCAATTTCGACTGGATATTTGGCACATGGAGAGCGACTATCTGTCTTATATGTCTTTGGACATATGGGTGAGGAAGGTCGTGAATTTGTTCATACCGTGATGTCGTTTACATTAAATTATCAGTATTTCACGACAGACAAATTTATCAAAAAGTTGTTGTCACGCCCAATTAGCTGCATTAAGCTGAGAGAACAGTATAAATCCGTGACAGCTGAGTATGGTTGCAATTGTATGTTTAAACGAACGAAAAATTGTTACCCGTCTCCAGTGCTTCACGCAATTAAGAAAAATTCGGAGGACAGTAACGGCATTACGCTTCCGGTTAGCAGAAATATTTCAGAGGAAAAGAAGAAGGCTGTCTATCAGGAACTGAATATTCATGCGCAGGTGCAGGAACTTGCAGAGAAAATCGTTGAGTTCAAGCGTCAAAAGAAGGGCATTGATAAATCAATAGAGAAGGTGGAACTGGAACTTCATGTGATTTTCAATAATGCGAAGATTGACTGTATGGAAGTCAGTATGGGAACACTTGTGAGAAGAAAAAAGGAAAATGGATACGAATGGGTGATTGAGATTTGAATCTTTAAATGAGCTAGCAAGAGAAATTCTTTTATGGATTTCTCTATTGCTAGCTACATGAAAAAATAATATTGCAAATAAAGTATAAATATGGTATATTACAAATAACTATAAAAGCAAATAAAAACAAACAAAAACTAAGCAAAATACCCAAAAAAGGAAGGGAGAAAATGTGGAATGGAGAATAAATATGCACTTGCTATGTATGATATCCGAGGAAAACAGGAATTTATTTATCGCAGTTCACGGATCAAAGAGATTATTGGTGGATCAGCATTAATTCGTGACTGTTTTAAGGAACTTTATAAGTCTGCTGAGAAAAAATCTGGAAAAGGTATTTTTCATAACAAAGAAACTGCGTTTACTGAAACTACATTTGAAGAGCACTTGAAGGAAGGCTATATTGGTGAGGTTGTCTATGATGGTGGTGGAAATTTCCAACTGATATTTAAGGATGATGAGACTTGCAAAGATGTGACATATGAGTTTAGTAAAGAGCTTATGAAAAAGGTTCCGTCCTTAAGAGTGTTATGTACTTATATAGTAGGAGTAAACTTTTCGGATTATTTAGGTGATAGAAAAAAATTATATGATTTACATCGAGTTCGCGAAATGCAAGAAAGTAATGTCCGCCCATATGCAGCTTTTCCAATTGTGCAGTTAGACAGACGAACATCTATGCCGCTAACAGGGAAAAATAGTGTGGGAGAAAAGGTTTCAGCTGAGAGTAAGGCAAAATATGATAAATATGACGAAATTAGAAAAAATAAACCAGATGAAGAAACAATTCTTGATAATTTGGTGACACAGCGTGATGAGGAAAGTCTTCTGGCAGTTATTTACATTGACGGAAATAGCATGGGAGCGAAAGTGCAAAAATGTTGTGATGGAAAGAAAAGCTATGAGGATTGCGTAGCAGCACTTCGCCAATTTTCTGCACAAATTCAGAAAAATTATATTGATGATAGATTGAAGGAAATTGATGACTTTTTTATGAAAAAATATAAAACAGCTCAAGATGGAGGTAAGTTAAAACGCAGATTTGTTGTCTATGCTGGAGATGAAATTACATTTATTTGCAATGCGCGAGATGCATATGATATTATGCGTTTGTATTTGAAAAAATTACCAGAAGGAGAATCTTCTTGTGCCGGTGCTGTTATCTTCCAGAGTCATTCTCCGTATAGTGAGGCATATCGAATAGCAGAGGAATGCTGTGAAAATGCAAAAAAGGTAATGAAAGCGTTAAAATTGACCGATACATCATTGATGGATTTCCATTATAGTCAGAGTGGTACAGGTGAATCATTGGAAGCAATTCGTGATAAAGAATTAGGTGGTATAATTAGCAAACCCTGGATTGTAAAAGTTAGTGAAGATGAAGAGAAAAAAACGGAGAACTTAATTCGTATAGAGGCGGTTGAGCGTGTTAGAAAGTTTTTAAACCAACTTGGACGAAGTAATGTAAAAGGTCTTGCTGAGCATGCTCGATACAGTGCCTCTGATTTAGAGATGGAACTGATGCGAATAAAAGCACATATGAGCGAAAGTAAGCGAAGCCAAACAGATTTTGATTGCTTGAAATTACTAGATAAAAATGAAATGAGAAAACTTATTTATGACATGGTAATTATGTACGATTTATGGTTCCATGTGGTCGAAGGTGAGCAGGAATGAGAGGTGACTTATGATAGCAAAAGGACTTTTAACAATAACACTTTGTTCTGACTTGTGCGCAGGGTCAGGATATGCATATGCTGGAGTAATAGATAGCGATATTTGCTATGATGATTTTGGACTGCCATATATACCAGCAAAGCGCCTAAAGGGATGTATGAGAGAGTCTGCACAGTCTATTTTATATGATTTTATCAGTCAGGAAGATGTGGAGAAACTGTTTGGTGCTGCCGGGGAAAAATCATGTGGACTTTTGGCTATTAATAATGCAAGAATTACAAACTATGATAAAATAGTAGAAGAATTAAAAGCATTAAAGAAAAATGGTAATGAAGTAGTAGCATATGCGAGCCAGCAGGAAATTTTAAATCAGTTCACACAGATAAAAGCACAAACGAGTATTGACGAAAATGGTGTTGCAGATGATAATACGCTTCGCTACACACGTGTTGTAAAACAATATTCTCCGATTACAAATAAGCCATTGGTGTTTGAGACAGAAATTACGCTTACGCAAGCAACAACAGATCTAGAAGAAATATTGGAAAAAATAGCCTTGGCAACAAGGAATATTGGAATGCATCGAAATCGTGGAATGGGGAGCGTTACATGTAAGATCGTTTTTGATAAAGAAATAGAAGAAAATACAATAAAAAGTAGCGCAATAGAAAATAAGAAAATACAAGAAGAATCCCCGTGGGTGGTGCTTTCGTATCAACTAAAAAATAGCCAACCGTTAATGCTTGGAAGTAATGATGATCAGGCATCAGAAACCTGTATTCGGGGTCAGAGAGTACTTGGCGTACTAGCAGGAACATACCTTGCATTAAAAGGAACTAGTGCGCAGGATCAGACATTTGTGGATTTATTTTTAGCAGGACAGGCTATATTTACAAATTTAGTTCCCTATAAAAATGGACAAGCTTATTATCCAGCGCCATTATTTTTAAATCAGCTAAAAAAGACAAAAAAAATCGTAAATACGCAATTTAGTTATACAGGGGATGCAAATGAAGAATATGATCCGAGCAATGGAAATCAGCCTAAAAAATTAAAAGGAAAATATGTATTTTTCGATGATAAGAATCGTGCCGATATTGCCGAAGTAGAACAGACGATGATTTACCATCATAGTCACTATAAAAAGAATGCAGATGGGGTAGAGGGAATTTTATATACGCAATCGGCAGTTCAGGAAAACCAGTGCTATACAGGTCAGGTTTATGTGAAAGAGCAATATGCTTCTGTTGTAAAGGACTTGCTGGAAAAAAGTGAATTTTGTTTTGGCCGTTCAAGAAGTGCACAGTATGGAAAATGTGTTTTATTAGGCAAGATAGAAAATAAAAATATAGAAAAAGTCTTCTTTAATGGCAAAAAGGGACAGACAGTAATGGTTACATTATTGTCTGATGGAATCTTTCAGTCGACAAAAGGCACTGGATATTCAATTTATTACGATGATTTGCAAAAAGCAGTTGCAGAAGAATTAGGCATTCAGGCCGACCAAACAGAACAAGAGAAGTTTCACTCAATGATTCAAACAAAAGAATTGAATGGATATCAGACAATGTGGAATTTACATAAACAAACAGTTCCAGCGGTGGCAGCAGGAAGTGTCTTTGTTTATAGATTGCAGAGTGATGTCAAGATTACGAAGAGATTTATCGGAGAAAAAAATCTGGAAGGATATGGTCAGATTCGTATTTTTGATTTGAATACGATGCAATATCGTGTAGAGAATAGCACAGATGATAATAAGAAAAATACCGAAAAGAAACCGAATGAGCAAATGCAGAATGTAATAAAAGAGGAAGCAGTAAAGAAACTTGTTATCAATAACTTAGTGGAATCCGTTAAGGAAAAGTTGAAGTTGGAAGCAGCAAAAGAAGCAACGAAAGAAAAACTTCGGCTTTCAGCGACAACAATTGGAAAGGCAACTTTGATGGTGCAGCAAAGTCTTGAAGAAAATAGAAACAATTGGGATCAGGCATTCTGTTCATTTGCAGCTAGGATTAAAGCAGTGAAGAGAGAGGCAGAGAGAACAGAACTTCAAACTAAGGTATTGAGTTTGATCGCAAAGAACCAGGGAGAAGAATGGGTATTAGATGAGAAAAAGATTGAAGACCTATTCTATCAGGAAAACGGCAATCAGCAAATTAGTGATCAGCAAAATACGCTTACAATATTGAAGAAACTTGAACCTAATCAATATAGAGATTTGCTTTTAGATACTTGGGGTGGTTTCATAATGGAGTATTTAACAGCGCAAAAATACCAGAAGAAGATGGAGGGCGAGTAACAATGAAGATTCAGAAGAAGAGTTATTATTGCATTTCATTTCGATTGTATTCTCCTCTTGCAGTAGGATCAGGTCAAAATGAAGAGACAGATAAAGATTTAATGAGAAATGGAAATAATGTTCCATATCTTCCAGCAACGGCAATTGCTGGTGTAGCTCGAACATTATTTGATATAGAAGAATGCCGTAAATATTTTGGTGAGGTAATGGACTCGTCACGAGCGAAACAGGCTCAGAAAAAAAGACAGAAAACATCAGCATCAAGCAGAATTCTGTTTTATGATGCAAATATTGATAAGGCAGATTTAGATAAATATCGTGTGAGTCGTCGTGACAGTGTAGCGCTTGATGAATGGAAAACTGCAAAAGAAGGCGCAAAATTTGACATGGAAGTATTAGAGCCAGGTATTCGATTTGTGACTTATATGGAGCAGAATCTATATGAAGGCGATGAAGCAGTTGCAGAAAAAATTGCAGCAGCGTGGAAAGCGGGCGTATTTCGATTTGGTGGAAAAACAATGAGAGGATACGGAGAAATAACAGATGTATCTGTAAAGAAAGTAATGTTCTGTTTAAGTAAAAAAACAGACAAAAATGTAGAGACAGACGAACTTGATATGGCGAAGTGGCTCGAATTTAATATGTACAATGATGCTATGTGGGATAAGCAAACTGAGTGGATGGGAAGTAAATTGTATCAGTCAAATGAGTGTTGTATTGAACTTTCATTGAAACTAAAGGGAGCCATTTCGATTCGAAGATACACAACAGGAACCGATGTTGGGAATGAACCAGATTTTGAACAACTCACAATTTCTGGTATAAATGGAAAGATACCAGTAATTCCAGGAACAACTTGGTGTGGCGCATTTCGAAGTCAAATACGAAAATTGATTCCAGGTATTGATGAATCGTATTTTGGAATTGTGTCGAATACAGAAAAGTCAAAATCTAAAATTCGATTTGGAGAAAGTAAACTTATAGGGGCCAAGGAAAAAATTCTTATGCATAATGCAATTGATCGATTTGATGGAGGAACAATTGATACTGCATTATTTAAAGAGCGTACTTATTATGGAGGAACAACCAAACTTACAATATCGTTTCAAACTGACATTTCGGATCAACTGCTAGAGGCATTGGCAGCAAGTATTATTGATTTAAATTATGGTTTCCTTTCAGTTGGTGGTATGACTGGTGTAGGAAGAGGTATATTTGAAGTTGAGTTAGTAAATGGAACCAAATTAGAAAAAGATGAAAAGCTTGAAGTACAAGCAGCGAAACAGTATAAGCAGATTACAGCGATTCTTATGAATCTGAAGGGAGAATGTCATGGATGAGAAAAAACAAGGCATTTGGGAGCAATGGAGAGAAGAAACCAAGCAAATGGAAGGGTATGTACTTGCGGAATTAACAGATTGTTATATTGTTGATAGTTGGCCGCTAGTGCGAACACCAGAACTTTTGGAAAATCAGATAAATAAGGTGTTGGAAGTTCGTGTTTTTAATAAAGAAAGAGAAGCAAAGTTGTTTCGAGGAGATATTGGGAGAGCGTTTAGAATGCGCATTCTTGATGAAAAAGGTAAGAATGTCGAATACTATGACGAGGAACAGTATTTAGATATTGATACAAAACGATCAGCTAAGCTATTTAATGATACGCATGAAGTTTATGCAACTGGAGGCGGACGATATTATTTACCATTGATGAGTATGGAAGATGCAAAAATAGTGATTCGTTACTACTTTGGAAAATACGAGGACTCTGGACAGGCAAGAATAGAGGACTGGCGAGCAGTGGAGCTAAAGGAGGGATAAAAGATGCCAAAATACGACTATAATCCATCAAGAGAAAAGTTTGTGAATCCTTATACATTTGTTCCAGTGGATTTTGAAAAAAAAGAGACAAAGGATATAAATGCAGTAGTTAGTGAAGCGCCAGAACTTTTAACTGGTATGATGAAATGCACAATTTATGCGAAGACACCATTGGCCATTCCAGATATTTCATCAGAAAATATAGAAAATGAGCATTCAAGTTATCGTTTTGAGTCGACACCAGATGGGCAATATATAATACCGGCATCCTCACTGCGCGGACCAATTCGTAGTGTTTATGAAACTGCGACCAATTCCTGCTTTTCTACATTAAAAGAAAATACGCTGTTAAATGCAAGGAGTAGTGAGGCATTAAAAGCGGGATTACTTATGAATGAGAATGGGGAATGGAAATTGTATGAAGCTACGAGATATATGCTAAGATTTTATGAAAAAGGAAAATTTCAAAAAGAAACATCAGATTTAAATACTGAAGTTTGGAAATGTCCAGCATATGAGATAATCCGCAATCAAAAAGGAACATTTATGAAAATATTAGGTGAGAGTGTTTACTCCGGAGCAAATGTGCATTTTTTGCCGTTAAAAGATGGCAAGGGTAATGAAATCAAATATAAAAAGATAAAGAAAAATGGAATTCAAGAATGTGCATTGGTGGCAAAAGAAATAGTTCCTCAAGGTGGAAAAGAAGGTTATCTGGTGCTGGGAGAAACGATACATAATAAACATCATGAGAGTATATTTACAAAAGGAGATGTAAAGATACTTTCACCAGAAAAAATTGAACAAGCAATAAGAGGCTTGGATGAGACTATAGAGGTATATCGTTCTAGTATAAATAAAACAACAGACCATTATGGTTATACTAGGTACGAAAAGATGAAGGAAGATGGATGTATTCCTGTTTGGTATTTTGAAAAAGAGCAAGGTGTAATCCTTAGTCCGGCTGCTATAGGAAGGATTTCTTTTCAGAGAACTTTAAATGAACATATCGATCAGAAGCAGCCATGCCAAAGTAGAGAAGAAATGTGTAAAGCATGCCGTCTATTTGGAATGGCTCAGAAAGATGCTGTGGGTAGTCGAATTCGCCTTACGGATGCAATTATGCAAAATCCAGAAAAGATGGGAAATGAGGTGATTCCGTTGGCAGAGTTAGGCACACCGAGACCATCCTATATGCCATTTTATACAACAAAGAAAGCAACGTATGATTCAAGGGGTAAAGTTGAAATACCAAATTATGACACCCAAGGAGTTACAATTCGAGGAAGAAAATATTATTGGCATTCAAAAGATTTTAAAGAGATTAATCAAAATGCGCCATCAACAGGACCTGATGCAAAACGCAATGCAAGTATGCAGGTGACAGATGTTGGAAGTAAATTTGTGTTTGATGTGTATTTTGATCGTATCACATTGCAGGAATTACGGGAGTTAGTGTGGACTCTTAATTTCTGGGAAAATAAATCTGATGGTCATATGTGTCATAAAATTGGCCACGGGAAGCCAATTGGTCTTGGAAGTGTCAAGATAGTGGTGGATCAAATTGTATGCAGAGGTTTTTCAGAGAAAAATGGATATGAAATAAAGGATGGCAAAAACTTGATTGATTATTCGAGTGAGGAGCCATTTAATGATTTAAATGATAGATGTAGAACAATTGCGGCACTAAAGCGGGTTTGCAATTTTAACAATGAAATGAAAATCAGATATCCTTATATTGCAAATCCCAATAATATTCGAAATATTGGAAAAAATGCATTGGCTAATCATCAATGGTTTGGAGAAAACAAAAAAGCGGGAAAGGGAGATCGTAATCGCTCAATTCAATTGTTGCCGGATATTTTAAGAACACAGCAAGAGCTAGTGGCTTATGACATTGCGGAGCTAAAACCAACAAATAATTGGCAGCATAGATCGAAAAGATAAAAGATGAAATACAAGGAGAAAACTTATGTTTATAAATTACACCAACCACCCCTCAGCCTCTTGGGGTGAAAAACAAACGGATGAGGCAAAGAAATATGGAGAAATTGTGGATATGCCATTTCTTAATATTTCTCCGCAGATGACGATTCAGGAATTAATGAAACTGGCAAAAGAACACGGTGATAATATAATAGCAGTTGTTGAATATGAAGAAAACAGTGCTGTGTTATGTCAAGGAGAATCAGTATTTACTTATATGCTAGTAAACTATTTGCTAAATAAAAAGTTTAAAGCATCTCGCTGGCAGAGTGGACTTAGAAATTTAAAAATAGTAAGTGCAGTTTCTGAGAGAAAAGTTATTGAAATTGCAGAGGGTAATATTACACAGAAAAAATCGGAATTTTGTTTTGAAGGTTTTCGAGAATATAGTGATGGTCGAAGTGTTGTGGATATTACAAAATTACATCCATCTATCAACAAAAAAGAGCTTTCAAATCAAAAAGTGGTAATGAATGACAAAATTTTGATTACCCAGCTAGGCTTAGGTGGATATAAAAATACCAAGTACATATATCCAGACGGTAGTGATAGTAAGAAAACAGGTTATGCATTTGATGCAGTAGTATACAAAGAAAAGCCGAACAAATTATTGATTATTGGGACAAGCGGTTCTGGATGGAGTGATGTGCTTGAGTGGTATAGTCTTGATTTGCCTAATGAGAAAAAGAAATGGGCAGATGAAATTGGAAAAAAAATAGCAGAGCATAAGAATACATTTTCGGATTGGAAAAGTATTGAAAATTTTATTAAAGAGGCAGCAAATTTTGAAATGGTAAAAATTGCTATTGTTGAGCCAGGTAGTACTCAGGAACAGCTAGAGGAGTATCCAGAGATCTTGTTGAATGCTTTCAAGGATATTGTTGACGAAAAACGAAATACAAAAATTATATTTGATATTTCAAATGGTTTTCGCTCAATGCCGCTATACATAACTATGTTTGTACGGTATGCAGGACTCATCAATAGAAGCCAAATAGAATATTCTATGTATTATGGAATGTATGAGGCAAGTACAAGTCAAGGAACACCGTTAGTTGACCTTTCGGCTGTCTCTGAATTAACAGACTGGGTTAATGCAATCAGTGAATTTCAAAGTCTTGGTAGTGTAAAGGGACTTTGTGAATGTTTGAATAGAGAAGTTGGCAAACAAAGTGATCAGGTAAAGCAAGATCAAATAAAATATGTGATCCGTCAGTTTGAACAGTTTGATTGTGCTTGGAATGTAAATAATCTATATTATTTGGAAAATGGAATTAAGCAAATATCTACGTTGGATACAAAAGATCTTCCTGTCTCTGAAACGGCAAAATTAATGTTGAATAGTTTAAGAGACGAGTTTTCTAGACGATTTAAGAAGAAGGAAAAATACAATTATTCGTGGCTTCTAATTAGTTTGTCTGAACTGTTTACTGAACAGGGAAGATATGGAGTGGCAGCAGTTGCTTTACAAGAAGGTTTTGTGACTTACATAATGGAACGTTATGTAAAGAAAAAAATTTTGCAACAATTGAGATTAAGTTCAGAAAAATATGAGAAGGAGTGTATTCATAACTATTATAGAAGAACACTAGTAAAAAATTATTGGGAAATGAAAATGGGAACTCACAAAAAGAAATGTGGGCTAGAAGAAATTGATAAATTTTGGGAAAACTATTTAACAATAAAAAGAAAGATTCGAAATGTAGAATCTCATATTGTATATATAGAGGAAGAATTACCAGAATCGGAAGAAATAGAAAAATGGTTAAAAAGTGCCCAGGGTATAATAGAAAAAGATTTAAATTCAAAAGAAGGAATCGGCTTTGAGGAGATATTTTCGGATTTTGTTTTGAAAGATATAGTTGAATCTAGAAAATTCTTTAGAGGTGAAGAAAACGGCAAATGGAATCTGTTGGATAAAAAATGTCTAGAACGCGGGAAAGGCGAGAAAGAGAAAAAAATAAAAACAACTTTAGAAAATGCTAATATTTCATTAGAGAAGGTGCAGGAACTTCAAAAACAGTTACTGTTTGTTCAAAAAAAATGTGATGAAGGATCTGATCTGAGTTTAGCAGATTTAAAATCTGCATCAATGGTAGAAAGTTTAATTAAGCAATGGATAACATCTGATTTTCTAGCAAAAAAAATGAATCAGGAAGTATCTGAAGGCGATTTAATTAGGTATATGAAAACAGGGACAAATGCAAAAGGCATTCGGAAAACTGGCTTTGAGCGCTTGGAGAGTGTATTACGCAATAATCTCACAGATCTTTTGTTTGATGTACTGACGAACTAAAAATAAGTAAATGCCCTCGTAAATTTACGAGGGCAAAATTTTATGTAAAAGTTGCATTCTTATATTGGAGGAAAAATTATGCCGGCAGATAAGGAATCAATTAAGGTCACATTTTTTGATGAAAAATTTAAAAATCTTTTACGTGACTATTATAGTTACGGTTTTGACCGTTTGAGTAATGAAAACGGGGTGAAGGAAGCAACTCAGGATATAGACCGAGAGCGCTTGAGCAATATATTTCGAGATGATATGAAATGGGAAAATTCTGGAGATAAGGTTAGTCTTACTACATCAAGATATTCGCAAGAAATGAACGTAAATCCGTTCCATAAGGTATATCATTTTTGCAAATATAAATCAGAAGATTCTGCATTTTTCTTTCATACAATGGCGGCTTTAAGCGATCAGTTATGTGTGGGAGATGATGCATATGAGATACTTGCTAGAAATAGAGAATGTGAAGGTAAGACCACGAAATCTGGAGAAGATTTCTTGTCAGAATACGAGTATATGAGAAAAAAAGATTTGAAAAAGAAAGAGTACAAAACGTCTGATTTGATCAATTTTTATCCAAAAATATTGGAAGTAAAGGGAAAAACAGCAAATGACAACAATATCAATAAAAAGTATAATTTGAAATTACAGGAATTAAGTTCACTTGGCATCATCAGACAGACACAGCGCATCGGTCTAAAAGGGAAAAAGGGAGACCGCAGATGGAGTGTAGATGGCTTGCCAACAATGAGAAGATTGTTAGATGAAGGAAAAAAGGCAAACAAAGATTTTGAATTCCATTTGCAGTGTCTGCTTGATTTTTATTCGAAGTATTACATGTTTGGTGAGGTTGGTGTGTTTTTGCTAGACAGAATGGAAAATAGTAGCATGAGTCCGTTTCGCTTGAAGCATGAACATTATATGCAGGCATTAAATGATTATAATTGTATTGATCTGCTTTATGCAATTGAGCAAGGCAAGTGGTGTAGAATCCAGTATAAGCATGGAATGAATGGAGAGAAAATAGAGCTTCTTTGTTATCCGATTGAGATCAGAGTTGGATTTCGCAATGGAAGAGAATCACTAGTTTATTATGAGCCGTTTAAGGAGTGCTATACGACATTACGTTTGGAATTCATCGAGTCAATTTATTATTGTGAAGATCAGGAGATAAGACAAGTATTGCAAAAATATGATGAGCGTTATACGAATGAATTTATTGATATGGAAATAGAAAACGCCAGAAGATCTATCAAAAACTCATGGGGGATATCAACTACAGTTGGTCAGCAGAAAAATGCAATGACTCCAGCCATTTTGCATAAGGTAAAGATGCGAATTGCATTTGATCCGAAGATGGAAGGCTTTATTCGAAGACGTTTGCAAAGGGAGTGCCGTTTGGGACAGGTAGTAGTAAATGAGACGGAGGGTTATATTGATTTTGAAGTTGAGGTGACGGATGCAGGAGAATTAATTCCATGGGTGAGGAGTTTTTACTGTCGAATTATTTCTTGTGAAGGTATTCCAGAGGATCGCTTCGAAATGAAAAAAGATGTAGAAATGATGCTTCAAAGGATAAAGCCGGACTATGAGGAAAAAAGAAAAGACTTGTCTAGCAGTATGATATCACAATTGAAGTTACAAAAGGATAGATGGCAGATTCCAAATGAAATTCAAACAGTATTTCCAAAAGGGACTCCTGCTCAGATACATAGTAAGATTTTTCATGAAATATTCAGTGCTCGATATTATATTATAGCAGAGTCGTTAATGCAAAAATATAGATATAATATGAGTGGTGACAGTTTCGCAGAAGAAAAGAGGAACAAACAAATTATAAGAGCGGCAGTGAGAAAATGTGAAAAGCAAATTGGGGAGAATACCGGACGTAATATCAATGGGGATGTGAAAGCTCTGCTGGAAGATCCTCAGTATGGGTTTGTGATTAAGAAGGAAAACAGCAAAGAGTCAGTTAATGACAGAAAGCACAGTGAAAAATATAATTTTTATGAGTTAACAGGAAAGATTCTGGATATGGAGGAGCCTGCTTTTTATAAAGATATTATTCCATTATCAGAAATAGAAAAAAGGTGGTTGTTATCGGTACTAGATGATTCAAAAGTCGATTATTTCTTAAATAGAGAAGAAATAAATGCAGTTAAAAAAAGCATACAGGAAAATGTTTTTACTGATAAAACTTTTTATGATAAAGCTGAACATATTCATATGGAAGTGCTTCCTATGAAATATGTTAAATGTTTTGATCAGTATCATATACAGGATAACCGTAAGGAAAAAGAGTATGTGATGATGTTAGCCAAGGCGATTATAGATAGAAAAACCGTCTTTATCCGATATCATACATTAACTGGCAAGATAAAGGAAGGAAATTATAACCCAATTTTATTAGAGTTCTCAAAGGACCATAATCGTTTTCAGGGATATTTTGAAATTTCTAAAACAAATAAAATAGTGATTTTTAATCTGTCGAATATACAGAATGTTGAGGATACTGAAGAAAAATTCGATATTGAGCAGGCTAAGATGAATTTACAAAATTACTTGAATTGGCAAGGGCTTTCTACAGAAATTCAGTTTAGCGATGAAAAGAATACTGCGGATCGAATTTTGACAGAACTTGCCCCATGGAAGAAGAAATGCACATATGATAAAAATAGTGGAATTTATCAGCTCAAAATTGATTATCAAAAATCAGATCAGTTGGATTTGGTGATTCGTCTTATGGGATATGGATCAACAATTCAATTTAAAAAGGAAGACGATCCAATCTATATTGAAACCAAAAGAAGGCTTGAATGCCAATTGAAGCATATGGCAGAAAATGAATGCAAGTGAAGATAATTGTAAGCAGCTGTAAAAGAAAAATGCAGCTGCTTTTTCTATGTGAAAATTGGATACCGTTTTTTCCTGATATTGAAATGCGAAAAAATTGGAAATCCAATATAATGAACTCACAGTTAAGGATAAAACATCAAATAAAGAGAAGGGAGACAAACATATGTCAAAGAGTTTTAAAGAATGCGCAGTAGAAATTGCAAAGGAAGCAGCATGGGCAGGATTTGTAGTAGCAGCGACAACCGCAGTTGAACTGACCCTTTCTGAAATACGAAATAATAGTCAGGACGATGACGATGATGAGGACGATGACGAGTATTATTAATGAGTAAGGAAAAAGATAGGAGGATGATGTAATGAAGAAGAATGCAAAGAATGAGTCAGCAAAGGCTTCAAAGAGAAATCAAAGTACTTGGAAGATTGATGTTACGAGTAAAGGTAATACTAAAATACGCGGAAAAAATGAAAATGTAGCCAATACCAATATCACAGTAAATATAAATGTAGCTCAAAATAGTGACATTAAAACAAAATGCATCGTAGGAGAAATGTTGAGAGTTCATAGCTATTTAAAATATAAGGATGATTTGTAGCAGGAAGTTAAAGTTTTTGATAAAATTGATAATACTAGAAAGGGGGTGTAATTATGGCAACTGAGTTATTAAGCCTTTTGGGTCATGCGGTTGTTGATGCTGTGGTAATTGTTGTTAAGAGTAAATCTGGAAAGTAATGGAAAGTGAAGAAAAGAACATGCCCCGGTCTGTATGGCTGGAGCATGTTCTTTCTGCATAGATACGTATGGCATATGTGAATTGAAAAGAATAATATGGTTTTAATACCAATACTCCATCAATTCCTGCGTCGTAACAAATCCGATATTCTTATAGATCTTAAACGCAGGCTCATTTTCCTCTGTCACATGTAGTGTAACTGGGAAGGTTATCTCTGGCTTTTGCAAAAGCACTTTTACTGCATCGCGACCATAGCCTTTTCTCTGATACTCTGGATGGATTGCAAGTCCATAGAGATTTGTCTGGTCTGGCTGAATTGAGGTTAATACAAGGCCGACAATTGTATTGTTAGCTGTAATGCACCAGATGGTTTCTCCAGTATCAAATGACTGCTCTAAGAATGCGATGGAATCTTCTTTTTCCATATCGAAGGCAGCACTGTGAACTGCGACAAGTGCAAGTAAGTCATCTTTTGTTGCCGGATAAAGAGTAACGGTGGCATTATTTTCTGCAATTGCAGCATCCCCAGCCACCTCAGGTCTTTTCTCTAACCTCATTAAATGCTCTGTTCCACTATATTCACAATCTAATACTTCCATTGTCATCAGCGCATCATAGCTGTTTCCATCTGGATAGAAGCATACTGGAGTTTCCTCGTATCCTTCCATAAGCTTCTGGAACAGACTTGTGAAAGCACCCTGGCAGCGATGGGCAGGACTTGTGAAGGCGCTAACCC
>OLIX01001385.1_pt1 | contig 21270 bp, 24 predicted proteins | sample 1601331 | NCBI WGS metagenome assembly OLIX01 (sample SAMEA2452120, study PRJEB22498) | human gut metagenome | biome: human feces; feature: human gut; material: feces | place: Australia | collected 2012 | reverse complement strand
CGTCAAGGCCGTGAAGGCCCTGGAACAGGAATAATATTATATAGGATACAAGGAGGAACTCAGCTATGTCTACCCCCCATAACAGCGCCGCCCCCGGCGCATTCGCCAAAACCGTTCTGATGCCCGGCGATCCCCTGCGCTCTCAGTTCATCGCCGAAACCTTCCTGGAAAACCCCGTGCTGGTGAACAACGTCCGGGGCGTCCAGGGCTACACCGGCGCCTATAAGGGTGTGCCCGTGTCCGTGATGGCCTCCGGCATGGGAATGCCCTCCATCGGCATCTACTCCCATGAGCTGTACACCCAGTACGGCGTGGAGAATATCATCCGCGTCGGCTCCGCCGGGGCCATGCGGGCGGACCTGGAGCTGGGCAGCGTGGTGGCCGGTCAGGGCGCCTGCACCAACTCCAGCTTTGCCGACCAGTATGAGCTGGGGGTCCACTATGCCCCCATTGCCGACTTCGACCTGCTGATGGCCGCCGTGGAGTCCGCCCGGGAGCTGGGCGTGAAGCCCGACAGCGTCCGCATGGCCCTGACCCGGGCCAGGAGAAAGGCCCGCCGCCTGATGGAGAGCCAACACAACGAACAAAACGTATGAACCCCGGCGCACCGCGCCGGGGTTCAACAGCTTATCAAAAAAGCCTCGCAGAGTTTGCCGCCCGCAGGCGGCAAATGAAATGCAATCCATTTTTTGCCGGGGCGTGTACCTGGCAAAAAATACTTCTCAGTCTGCAAGTGTGGAATTTGTTCGCTTTCAGCGAACAAATTATGCGCGCGGCAGACTGCAAGCCTTTTGTCCAAAAAGGGCTTTGCCCTTTTTGGACAGTCTAAAACGTATGAACCCCGGCGCACCGCGCCGGGGTTCATACGTTTTAAGAGAAGTTCGCAATGAAACGGGATCGGTTGGATTCAGCGGCCGTACAGTTCCGTGACGCGGCGGATGCGCCGGGCCAGGGCCGGGGTGGCCTCGCCGGGCAGCAGACGCCACTGCCAGTTGCCGCTCTGGGTGCCGGGGATATTGGTGCGGTGGTGCAGCCCCAGCTCCAGATAATCCTGCATCTGGGCCACAAACAGCCGGGCCACGGAGCTCATGCCGCCCCGGATGATGCCCCAGTTGAAGCCCTCCCCATCGTTAAGCCCCAGGTACTCCCGGGCATAGGCGATATCCTCCGGTGCGGCCTCGTCCTTCCACAGGGCCAGGGGGCTGTTGTCGTGGGTGCCGGTGTAGCACACGCAGTTCTCCCCGTAGGAGTGGGGGAGATAGCTGCTGGTGTCCCGGGAATCGAAGGCAAATTCCAGCACCTTCATGGAACTCCCCTTCCTCCCGGCAGAACAATTCGACTACCGGGCCATTGCCGGGGAACTCAACGCCTCCGGGGTTCAAATCATATGGGTCGCCCTTGGCGCCCCCAAACAGGAACAATTCATGCAGCACCTCCTCCCCCATCTCTCCCACGGCGTCATGATCGGCGTAGGCGCCGTCTTCAACTTCTACAGCGGCCATATCCGCCGCGCCCCCGCTTGGCTGAGAACCCTCCGCCTGGAATTCCTCTACCGCATCCTCAAGGAACCCCGCAAGCAACTCTCCCGCTGCCTCGGCATCACCGCCTCCCTCCCGGCCATCCTGCTCGAAGAAAAATCCCGCCAAATACCAACAGCCTCCTGAACTTCCCCGCCCATGGCAGAATCCCGCGTTAAAAAGAGCCTGCTCAATGCAAAAGTGGATGCGTGCTTTTTCGCACTCACCCTGGCTCTCTCATTCTTCTCGCGCAAGATTTTCCTGGATTCCCTGGGTGCAGATTTCATCGGGTTGACAGGGACTCTTCAGAATATTCTGGGGATTTTGAATCTGGCCGAGCTTGGCATAGGACTTGCCGTTTCTTTTTCTCTTTATAAACCTCTGCAGCAGGCCAATCGGGAGCAGATAGAAGAAATCGTGTCCGTATTTGGATTCATGTACAGGCGTGTCGGCCTTGTCGTATTGGGTGCGGCTGTCGTTCTCAGCATATTCCTTCCCCTGATTTTCAGGGAAACATCTTTTTCTTCGGGAATCATCTATTTTGCCTATTATTCCTTCCTCATCTCTTCCCTGATTTCCTATTTCTGCAACTACCGCTCTGTACTTCTTTCCGCCGACCAGAAAAATTATCTGGTCAATGTGTATTTTCAGAGCGGAAATATTATCAAAACCCTCATTCAGCTCTATATTGCATGGAAATATGCAAACTACTATGCCTGGGTCGCCATTGAAATGATATATGGGGGAATCTGCTGCTGGATGCTGAACAGAAAAATCAGCCAAGTGTATCCCTGGCTGAACGCCTCTGTCCAAAAAGGAGCGGCGTTCCGCTCAAGATACCCGGACATCATACAAAAAACCAAACAGGTATTCGTTCACAAGCTGAAAGACTTCCTTCTCTCTCAAAGCGACCAGATCCTGATATATGCCTTCGTATCGTTAAGTATGGTCGCCTATTACGGCAATTATTCCCTGATCATTTCACGGACGACCTCCGCATTATCCCTCGCCATGAATGGGATGGGAGCGGGCGTGGGCAATCTGATTGCAGAAGGCAACAGGGCCAGGATTCTACAGATTTTCTGGGAACTTGTTTCTTTCAGGTATTTCATTGCCGGAGTTCTTGTGTTCGGCATTTATGTTTTCATCCAGCCCTTCATCACGCTGTGGCTGGGCAGCAAATACCTCCTCCCGCATGGCATTCTCGTCCTGCTGGTAATCATCACGTACATATCTGTCGCCCGTGGCGTTGTCGATATGTTCAATGCCGGCTATGGCCACTTTGCGGATACCTGGGCTGCGTGGGTTGAAGGGGGGCTGAATCTGGCTGTCAGCATTATTGCCGGCTATTTTTGGGGGCTCTATGGCCTGCTGCTCGGCAAACTGGTCAGCCTTCTGGTGATCATCGTGTTCTGGAAACCTTTCTATCTCTTTAACCAGGGCTTTCATGCAGCCTACTGGGACTACTGGAAACGAGCCCTTCTCTTTATAGCCATCAATCTCGCTTCCATATTCCTGTCAACTTCGCTCATCTCCATCCCGGATATGCAGACCACCCTATATTCCGGGTTCCCCGGCTGGTTCGCGGTGGCGGGAGGAGGAACTCTTGTCTTCATCGCCATTCAGGCTTTTCTTATGTACCTGCTAGCAGATTCATTCCGCAGCCTTTCATCCCGTTTTCTTAAACTGAAACTCTTCTCCCAAACATGAAATTATCTATCATCACGATCAATTACAACAACAGAACCGGACTGGAACGCACGCTGCAAAGCGTGGAAAATCAGAATACCAGGGACTTTGAACACGTCATCATTGATGGAGCTTCCACCGACGGCAGCGCAGAAGACATTCGGAAATATGCGGAAAACAAGCCTAATGTCATCTGGGTGAGCGAACCGGATTCAGGCATTTATAATGCCATGAATAAGGGAGCAAAATTAGCCTCGGGAGAATATCTGCTTTTTCTTAATTCAGGCGACGATCTCTATTCTTCCCATGTAGTTCAGGATTTTAATAAAAGTGAAATCAATTGCGATCTTGTCCAAGGATATATGATGTATGTTGATCCTCATACAGGAAAAAAAGAAATAAGTCATACAGGATGCGGAAATCAGATTACTTTGAGCGAATTTTTTGAAAAAAGTTTACCTCATCCGGCTACATTTATAACCAGAAAATTACAATTAAGCTCCTTATACAACGAAAACTACAAAATTGTCAGTGATGCTCAATTTTTTTTAAAAAATTTAATCCTCAAAAATTGCAGTTATCAAGAAATAGATATTATAGTTTCTAATTTTTATACAGATGGAATTAGTTCAAAAAGAGGAGATATTCTAAGAGAAGAAGGCGAACGAATGAAAGCAGAATTAATTCCCCCCAGAATTCTGATCGACTATCAGGGGATTACAGTAGATGGTCTTATTATGTTAAAGCTTTTATCAAATTTTTCAGGATTTAGAAATTTTATCATAAAATATAATATTTTCTTAATTAAGTTATATTCATTCTTTAAATCGAACAAGAACAATTAAAAACATCTAATATGATACCTAAAATAATACATTGCATTTGGCTGAGCGGTGAAAAAAAAGATGAAGTTTATGAGACTTGCATATCAACTTGGAAAAAACACATGCCGGAATATGAAATTATAGAATGGAATCTCGAGAAATTCCCTGCAAATTCAGTTCCTTGGGTGCAAGATGCTGTTGCCTGCAAAAAGTGGGCCTATGCAGCTGACTATATCAGACTATATGCCCTTTACAATTACGGAGGGATCTATCTTGATATGGACGTATGCGTTTATAAATCCTTCGATCCTTTCCTTTCCCATCGAGCCTTTTCCTGTGTTGAATTCGATCCACGCCCATTCTATTCAACAATTTACAAAAGAGAAGTCATCGGATGCGGTATTGAAGCAGCCGTTATTGGAGCTGAAAAAGGGCATCCCTGGATCAAAGCATGTCTTGACCATTATAAAGATAAACATTTTATTAATAATCCCGATTTTTATTTTAATCATGTAATGCCAAGGATAATTACTAAAATTACCCACAAAGCATTTGGATTCAAATATGTTCCTATAGAACAAACTTTAAAGCAAGGGATACATATTTATCCACCGGACACATTTAGCTCTATCTATAATTTTAGTCGATTAACAAATCTAGAATGCAATTTAAATAATATCATAAAATATGGAGAAAAAAACCCTATCAGATATGCATTTCATTTATGCAATCATGGATGGTGGGAAAGAAATAGAAAAGAAAAAATATTTTATAAAATAAAATTGATATATGACAATATTGTAAAAAAACTAGTACCTTCAAAAAGAAGAATATTTAGAGATGGAAGAATATAACAATATACTAGTTAGCATCATAGTCCCTATTTACAATGCAGAAAAATACATCACATACTGCCTGGATTCCATACAAAACCAATCATATCCCAATTTTGAAGTGATATTGATTGATGACGGCAGCCCTGACAAATGCGGTAAAATCTGTGATGATTATTCTAAAAAAGATAGCAGATTTAAGGTAATTCACCAAACAAATGGAGGTGTAAGTCAAGCCAGACAAAAGGGGCTGGAGAATTCTTCCGGCAAATACCTCATTCATGTAGATCCGGATGACTGGATAGATCCGACAATGTTGGAAGAATTGATCCAGAAAGCAGAAGAAACCGATGCCGATATGGTAATATGCGATTATTACACTGAAGATAATTTTGGCTCTCATTATGTGCAACAAAAACCAACAGGATCGTTAAAATCAGAAGATATCATAAAAGATATATTGCTTGAGAACAATTTGACAGGAGTCCTCTGGAATAAATTAATAAAAAGACAATGTTGCAACGGAGTATCATTTTCTCCAACAACATTAAATATAAATGAAGATGAATTATATAATATAAAATTATTAAATAATAATATAAAAATACAATATCAAAACAAAGCCTTCTATCACTATAGAAAAAACAATACACAATCTTTAACATCAAAAAAAAACATTCATTCTTTAAAATCTCAGATGAATGTTATTAAACAATATGAGAAACTATTATCTCCTCATAAATTCAACTATTTTTATTCATCTAAACGGCATGCTATCTACACAGCCTTTCGTTTAAAGCAACTGGATCTGCTTCCTGGACTATACCCTGAAATTCATGATCTAATCAGAAAAGAAAAATGCCCCTGGTATTTCCCGTATTGGCGTTATATTCTCTTGGCTCTTAAAGGTTCCCCTAAAAAAGCGTACTTAATGTATCAGATCAATCGGATTATTTCCGGCGTGATCAGGAAATACATTTTATTCACAAAATAGCATTTCTCACAGGCTCATCTGTTCCAAAATGAAAATTCTGACAGTCTCGGCAGGTGATTTTTCCCTTACTTACGGAGGGGGACAAACTTATGTTCGTCGCCTCGTTGCAGAACTATGCACACGCAAGGAGATTGAAGTTTCCATACTGTCTTTCTTTTCTAATGAAGCACGCCAGAAAACAGTCGAGCTCAACGGACGAAATATTAACATCCACTATCTGCCGATTTCTTCTGAGGACAATCGGATTATCGCCCTGTTGAAAGAAATCTCTCCGGACATTGTCCACATTCACGGTAATAAAGCTCAAATGTGCAAAGTGTGCCGCAACATGAATATCCCCAATGTCGTAACGGCGCATCACGGAGGAATCTTATGCCCGGCAGGAGCTTTATTAAACTCAAAAGACGAGATTTGCCATGTCCCGTTAAATCACAGGGATTGTCTGAAATGCTGTCTGCACAATATCCGGTTCTGCGGTTTTCTGTATCCAGTCCTCCGTTTCATTCCTCAATCTGTTTATATTGCTTTGGGAAAATTATTGAGAAAAATTCCGTTTATCTACTGCCTGACACCTGTAGGCTCCGCCGCCCTTTCCATAAAATGTAAAAAAGAAGAATGGATGAGTATTTGCGGCAACTGTTCCTTAATCATCGCCCCAAGCTATGCTATCAAGCAGGCCATGGAGCAAAATGGAATGCCTCCGAACAAAATCATCGTCCTCCCCCATGGAGTTCCCCAACCGGATAACGTACCGCCATTTCCTGCTGTAAAAAATCAAAAAGTCAAATTTTTCTATGTCGGCCGTATCTGTTATGTCAAAGGTCTTCATCTACTATTGGAAGCCTTTCATCGCGCTGAAGCCCCTCATGCGGAGCTTCATCTTATCGGAGGGGCGGGAAATCAGCACGAAAAATCCTATATGGAGCATCTAAAAAGGAAATATCGTTCAGATTCAAGGATTCTGTGGCATGGCAAGATCAAGGAAGATCAAATTGCGAAAGCGATATCATCATACCATGTTCTGATTCATCCAACTATTTGTATGGAAACGTTTGGATTGAATATCGCAGAAGCTCTCTCTATGGGGAAATGGGCACTTTCCACCCGATGTGGCGGAGCGGAAATGCAAATACTTGAAGGTAAAAATGGGTGGCTGATTCCTCCCAATGCTATTTCAGCCTTAAAAGACAAAATTAAACAAATAGCAGATTCTCCTCCATGCTGCTCTCCCTCTATTTTTCGTTATCAATCAATTGAGAAACATGTAAAATCACTGCTGGATATTTTTAAAAATTTAATAAAAAGTCCTACTAACAAGCATAGTATAGGAGAATGAAAAAAATACTTATCGATATTAATTCTATTGTTCCCTACTTCGCCTGCGGAAAAATAAACGGCATAGGCCGAACAACCAAGGAACTTGTAGAATCCTTGTCCAGAATTGAAGACCTTCCGTTTGAAATAACGCTTTACAGCCAGAATATGAAAGGAATAGGAGGCAGAAATTTAGATACGAAATTTAAATCATACCATCTTTATTATCCAAATCGGGAGAAATGGAATAAGGCGTTAAGTTTCTTTCCTGTCCGCGAATGGATGACTCGTTACGACTTGATGCATATTCCCCATAATTTTGAATATGTCCACCGCCCCCAACAATGCATCATAACTCTGCATGATGCTCTATTCATGAAAATGGAAGAAAAGGAATTTGGACACGATCACATGAGAAGACAAGTCCCTCCCTTGATTCGTTCCTGTCGGAGGGTCATTACCTGTTCAGAATACTCCAAAAAAGATATTGTGGAAACCATGCAGGTTTCTCCAGACAAAATCGATGTGATTCCGTGGGGAGTTCGTCACGATCAATTCTATCCTTCAGATGACATTGAAGAATCTCTACATTTTGTAAAACGCCGCTTCAATATTACGCGGCCATATTTTTTAAGCGTATCCTGCAACGCAGAACGTAAACGCTCCAATATTTTAGTTCAGGCTTATATGGAATTATTCAAACAGCAAATACCGAATCACGACTTAGTTTTGGTATGGGCTAATCCTCCTTTTGAGTTACTCAAAGAAATAGAACAAAGCAACATCTCAAACCGTATTCACTTCCTGTCAAATGTGAGGGATGAAGAACTGCGCAATTTTTATCAGGCATCTACAGCCTCTTTCAATCCCTCTTCCTACGAAGGTTTTGGACTTCCCATTCTTGAAGCAATGGCCTGCGGCACTCCGGCTGTAACATGCCGCAACAGTTCCCTACCGGAAGTAGGAGGTGATGCTGCTTTATATCTTGATGAACCTGTTCGCGATTCTCTTATTAACATGATGATTTTATTTGAAAAAAAACAATTGCCTTTGTCTGATATTCGCATCGAAAGCATCAAACAGTCTTCAAAATTTACGTGGGAGAAAACGACACAGCAAACTTTATCCTCATATCTCAGAGCTCTCAATATTAATACCTAAATTAATAAAGGTGCCATGGATCTTTCAATCATAGTTCCAGCTTATAACACAGAAAAATGGATTAGTCAGTGTTTAACTAGTCTCTGCAAACAAAATTACAGACCTGACCAATTTGAGGTTATTGTCATCAACGATGGTTCTCCTGATGATTTGGAATCCATTGTACTGGAACTCCAGAAAAAATATACCAACATCAGATATATTAAGCAAAAGAATGGAAGACAAGGAAAAGCAAGAAACACAGGACTGGCATCAGCTCGTGGACGTTATATAGCTTTTGTCGATTCTGACGATTGCTGGACAAATGAAGAGACCATTTCCATCCTGATTTCTCTGGCGGATCAATATCATTTGGATATCATCTCTTCTTCCGAATACCATTCATTTACTGGAATTCCAAAAAAACAAAATTATATTGCCAATGGCATAGAAATATACAGTCGAGAACAATTTTTAGAAAAAATTAGACATTTCTCTGTCTGGATTTCGTTTTACAGTTCACAAGTTATAAAAAATATTCATTTCAGGGAAAATTGTTTTTTTGAAGATTTGGATTACGTATATAAAGCTATCTGGACAGTAGGGGTAAACGGAAAAATTGGAGTGATTCGCTTCCCTTTCTATGGGTACCGCCAGAATCCTCATTCTACGACGAATACATATCAGATTCAAACTTTTATTGATAACTGCATAGCCAATGACTTGGTATTCCGATTTTGCCGTTCACGCGATGATATGTCTTCAGAATGTATGGAAAACCTCTATGCACGTTTTCAGAAAAGTCTTCTTACTCTTCTATCGATTAGCCGTCATTATCCACTGAAAGAAAGCCGAAAAGCCTTAAAACAAATTGATCTTGTTTCACTGTTTCGAGAAACAGGAAAAACTGGAAACTGGAAACAACACGTCATTATCAACACGTATCGGCTTTCCCCCCCCTTGGTTCTTCTGACAATTCGAGTATTGACCCTTATAAAACGCTTCATAACACGCTGAGATAATGACCATCCTCATCTGCATTCCCTGCCTGATGACGGGCGGGACGGAAATTCAAACCTTGAATCTTGTCAAAGCCCTGGTGTCTGCCGAACACCGGGTCGTCACCGCCTGTTATTTCGAATATACGCCGGAGATGGTTGCTCGGTACAAGGAGGCGGGGAGTGAAGTCGTTTTATTTGAACCTGAAGGGAAACGCATCGGCGGCTGGCGAGGTGTGCTTTTCCTCTACCGGCATCTGAGACAATGCGTGAAACGATACAAGCCAGACGTAGCCCATGTGCAGTACATGGCGCCGGGCGCACAACCCGTCATTTTCCTGAAACTGCTCGGAGTTCGTAAAATCATCGCTACAGCCCATACGGACGCCCGAATCTACCGCAGTTTGAAATTACTGCATTTTCTGCAGCGGCACGTGCTGGACGCATTCACCTGCATTACCCAACGCGCGGAGGAAGAGTTCTTCGGTTCCTCCCTCCTGTATACGGAGAACACTCCCCTGCCCCCCCACGCTCACCTGACCATCCATAATGCCTTGCCGGAACATTTGGAGCTGCTGGAGCCGGAACGCGTTCTGTCAACCTCTCTGACGATAGGGATAGCGAGCCGTTTGGAGAAAATCAAGGGCATGGATTTGGTGATTCCTGCGTTCGCTCATCTGCGAGTCCGTATCCCGGACGCCCGGCTTCTTGTGGTTGGGGACGGCTCTCTCCGGGAAAGCATGCAGCGCCAGGCGGAAGAACTCCGGATACAGGAGGCCATTGAATGGGCGGGGCGTCAGCCCCAGGAACTATTGGCAGCTTTTTACGACCGGATGGATTTGTTCTGGATGCCTTCCAGAAGCGAGGGATTTGGACTCAGCGCTCTGGAAGCGATGGCGCGAGGATGCCCGGTCATTGCCTCCGACGTGGGTGGCCTGCCGGAATTGCTGCAGGAGGGAGACAGCGGCATTCTGGTTCCTGCAGAGGATATCGACTCTTTGACGGAACAGTCCCTGCAGCTGCAGTCTTCACCTGAACAATGGGAGCAGATGAGCCGGGCGGCGCAAACGCGCGCTGCAGAATTTTCCATGAAACGGTTTTCCCGGCTAATCAACAATCTTTACGGTAAAATACTCGGATGTTTGTCCTGAATTACTTTTATTTCCTGATCCTGACGTTCCTGCTGTTTCGTTATTTGCAAACGAAGAGCAAGCTGATCAGGGATCCTCTTCACCGGCGGCAACTTCTGGATTTTAACGGCCCGGAGCTGTTCTGGACGCTCCTGTTTTCCACCGGGCTTCTGGCCTTCTCCGCCCCCGCCGGAATGGATTTGATGGCATTAAGACTTTTTTCCCTGGAACTGCTTTGCCTGGTCTGTCTGAATTTGTCCAAAACGCATGCCATCTGGAGCCCCCCCCTGATTCTTTATACCGTCTTTCTCATATGGCTGGTTGTCGGGCTTTTTTATTCTCCCTCCACAGCCTACGGCGTTCGAGTCATCCTGAAATACCTGTATCCCTTGTTGATCGCCCTGACCGCTTCTGCTGTCGTGCGCGACGGAGAGGTTTTCCTGAAATCCTCCCTTGGGGCAAGGGCGGTCGCCTTGGTTTGTCTGGTCGTCAGCTTCATTCCATACGCCTGGCTCCTCCTCCCCGGCGTATTTTGGTATGAAACTGCCCGAGCAATTCATTTCATTTCCATGACAGTATTCTGCCTGGCCCTGTTTTTCTACATGGGCCGCAGGCGCAAGAATCTCCTGCTAGCTTTCCTGTTCATTCTGCCCTGTCTTCTTTGGGTTCTCCGCACCAGCATCATGGGAACGGTTATTGCTCTTATGGCTTTTTCCCTGTTCCGGTACAAGCTGCGGGCTATTCCGGTCATCACTCTGATTGGAGCTCTGGGGATTTGTTCCGTGTTTTTCATTCCTTCGGTAAAGGAAAAGATGTTCAAGAGCGATGCTGTCACCCTCGCCGATTTCATCGACGGCCGGGTGAACAAGGACGACATCAACAGCAACGCCCGTTTTGCCATGTGGGAGTATTTTGAAAGGCGCTTTTACCACGGCAGGGAACTGCAAGGCTCCGGCACAGGCGCTTGCCAGAATCATCTTTACAATAACTTTCTTTTTGGAGGGCTGAAGGTCATGCATAGCGACATTGTCCAGATGAAATGCGACAACGGGCTGATTGCCGTTATTCTATATTACACCGTTGTCATGATGATGATTCTGCATGCCTTCTTCTTCTTCCTTCGAAAGAGACATGGCGCCTGCATCAAAGTATGCGCCATCACGGCCGGAGCATCCCTGGCCGGAGTAGCCGTCACCATGTATTCCGACAATGTCGTCAATTATTCCATGTGCACCCTGGCCTATCCCTTCGGTTTTTACGGGATGATGCTGGGGCTGTTGAAAGGAGAAAAGAAACCAAAACCATGATCAGCGTCGTCATTCCCCTGTATAACAAGGAACATCAAATCGCGGAAACCCTGCGCTCCGTGCTGGAGCAGACTTTTCAGGATTTTGAAGTAGTCATCGTGGACGACGGTTCCACCGATAAAAGTTCAGAGGAAGCGCTTAAAATCCGGGATCCCCGCATCCGGTTCGTTCGCCAAGAAAATGCCGGAGTATCCGCCGCCCGCAACCGGGGCATCGAAGAAGCCCGGTTCGACCTGATCGCCTTTCTGGATGCAGACGACCGCTGGAAACCGGAATACCTGCAAACCCAATACGACCTCTTCCAAAAATATCCCCAGTGCGGCGTCTTTGCCTGTAATTACGAATTCGTACATGCCGACGGATCCATCCATCCCACAGTCATACGGAAATTGGCGTTTGAAGGGCAGGACGGCATTCTGGACAATTATTTCGAAGTGGCCTCCTGTTCTCATCCGCCTATTTGTTCCATCTCGATCATGGTTCGAAAAGAAGCCCTGCTTAGCATCGGCGGCTTTCCCGTCGGTATCCGTTCCGGCGAGGATTTGCTCACCTGGGCCAGACTGGCCTGTTCCTGCAAAATAGCCTATAGCAAAACAGCCGCTGCCGACTTTTATGTTGAAGGGTACGGCATATCGGACAGGCCCAAACGGCTGCCGGATCCGGAAAACAAAGTGGGGCGTGAATTAATCAAATTAAGTAAAAACCATTCATTCCCGGGGTTGTCCCGCTACATATCCCACTGGCATAAGATGAGAGCTTCCATTTATATGCGTCTTGGAATGAAGAAATACTGCATCTGTGAGTCATTGAAAGCATTAAAATTCAATTCCCTCAATGCTAAAGTATATATCTATATCTTCCTGATGATTCTACCCCGGAACTTGAAAACAGAAATTCTTTCAAAACTATGAACACCACACCCATATGCCTTTTTGTCTATAACCGCCCCAAAGAGACGGAAGCCGCCCTGGCATCCCTGTCTGCCTGCCGGGGGGCGGATCAACACCCCCTGTTCATCTTTTCCGATGGGGTCAAACATCCCCAGGCAGATACCGCTGTAAAAGAAGTGCGGAATATCCTTCATCGTCCGTGGCCTTTTCTTTCCATCCATTACAGTGAGTCTTCCGTGAATAGAGGGCTTGCAAAATCCATTATCGAAGGAGTCGGCAAAGTTCTGGAGCAATATGAACAGGTTATTGTTCTGGAAGACGATCTTGTTCTTTCGGCTGATTTCCTGGAGTACATGGAACAGTCTCTTCTGACGTATAGAAATGATAACCGCATCTGGTCTATATCAGGCTATTCTCCCTCTATTGAAATACCCGCAGATTATGAACATCAGGTGTACCTTACTCCCCGCGCTTCCTCATGGGGATGGGGCACATGGAGAAACCGATGGGAAGGAATAGACTGGGAAGTCAGGGACTATCGTCAATTCAAAAGCTCCCGCAAGAAGAGGAAGGCATTTGACAGGGGAGGCAACGATATGAGCCGCCTGCTGGATCTGCAGCAGCATGGCCGAATCAATTCCTGGGCCATTCGATGGTGTTATGCCCAATTCCTCAGGAACATGTATACAGTGTATCCGGTAAAATCCAAAGTTGCCAATCAGGGCTTTGGGAATAACGCCAGCCATGCGGGATGGCATGATGATCGTCATCAGGTTGTCCTGGATTCGTCTCCCCTGGAAATATCTCCGGATCTGGAACCAGACGGCAGAATCATGGATGCGTTCAAAGCTCACCAGGATCTCGGGATAATCAGCAAAACAGGTTACTTTATACGCCTGCACGGCCTGGGATACAAGTTTTTCCAGAAGATACTGAAATTAATCCTTCACCATCAACACTAAGTATTGCAAGAGATGAATATTGTCATGGTTGGAACCGGGTATGTCGGCCTTGTCAGCGGCACATGCTTTGCCGAAATGGGAAATACAGTGACTTGTATTGATGTCGACAAGGAAAAGATAGAAGGCCTTAAACAAGGAATCCTGCCCATTTATGAACCCGGACTGCAGGAACTGGTTCACCGTAACGCCAAAGCCGGGCGTCTTCTGTTTTCCACATCTCTGGAAGAATGCATAGATGGTGCGGATGTCGTTTTTTCGGCCGTAGGCACACCTCCGGATGAAGATGGTTCTGCCGATTTAAGATATGTGCTGGATGTCGCCTGCAGTTTCGGCCGCTGTATCAAACGCTACACACTGCTGGTTACCAAGAGCACCGTCCCTGTAGGGACTGCGGAAAAAGTCCGCGAAGTTATCCGCCGGGAACTGGACAACAGAGGCGTGGAAATTGCTTTTGGCGTGGCCAGCAATCCGGAATTCCTGAAGGAAGGGACTGCCATTGACGACTTCATGAGGCCGGATCGGGTCGTCGTCGGAGTAGACGATGAACAGGCGGGCAAAATCATGAGGGCTTTATACAGGCCGTTCATGCTGTCGGGTGACCGCATGCAGGTATGTGACATTGCCAGTGCAGAAATGATCAAATATGCCTCCAACAGTATGTTGGCTACCCGGATATCCTTTATGAACGACATTGCCAATTTATGCGGTTTGATGGGGGCGGATATTGATGCCGTCCGCCGAGGAATAGGCAGCGATTCGCGCATCGGTAAGAAATTTCTTTATCCGGGTTGCGGCTACGGCGGTTCATGCTTCCCCAAGGACGTCAAAGCCCTGATTCAAACTGGACGCAGCGCAGGATACCGTATGCAGGTGCTGGAAGCTGTAGAAGCAGTCAACGAGATTCAGAAAACCATCCCGTTTCAAAAACTCCGGGAAGAATTTCCCGAGCTGGCCGGGAAAAAAATTGCGGTATGGGGCCTGGCATTCAAGCCGGGCACGGATGACATGAGAGAGGCCCCGTCTCTTACGTTGATTTATTCCCTTCTGGAAGCGGGATGCCGCGTAAGCGTCTATGATCCCGTGGCCTTGAATGAAGCCAAACGACGTTTGGGAGATGCCCCCATTGAATACTGCAACGACATGTACGAAGTTCTAATAGATGCCCATGCGCTTGTTATCATAACGGACTGGAAACAATTCCGCGTTCCGAGCTGGCCGGTCATGCGCAAAACCATGCATGGCCGCATCATCATTGATGGCCGGAACATGTACGACATTAGGGAAGTGCGTGAAGAAGGTTTTATTTACAAAAGAATTGGCTGACCAAATGTCTCGAATAGCTTCCAAATATATTCTATTCATTATCATATTTCTCTTCTTGCACACTCTTTATACCTGATAAAACAATAAATTACTAAAGAAAATTATAGTATTATATATTATTTATTATATTTCATTCATAAAAATCAATATATCAAATATAAACAATGCAAATTATTCACTCCTCTCTTCCTCTCCTGTCCATTATTATTCCTATTCACAATGGAAAAAACGAGATAGAAAGATGCCTGAATAGCATATATTCCCAAAATATAGAACAGGATCTATTTGAAGTCATTTGTGTGGATGACGCCTCTACGGATGAAACGTGCAAGATCCTCTCCCAATGGGCAGAAAAGAGAAAAAATCTCAAAGTGCTGAGACATGAAACCAACAAAAGACAGGGAGGAGCCAGAAACAGCGGTATGGACATATCCCGAGGAAAATATATCTCATTTATTGACCACGATGATATTTATATTCCAGAAGGGCTGAAAAATATTATCAATTCATTGTCTCAATATGAGAAACAAAATTACGGGCATTTGCTGGATATTCTGATGTTTGATTATATCAAAAGTGACGATCCTCATAAACAATTGAATTATTCCCACAATAGTACTGAAATCATGCCTGGATATTTATTTTTATCCCAACAGGAATGTTCCTGGTATGTATGGCAATATATATACAGAAAGGGCTATCTCCACCACACCCAAAGGAGGTTTCGAGAAAATGTTTTATTTGAAGACAGTGATTTCATTCTTGGCGCTCTGGCGCATGCTCATCGAGTCAAATATTTTAAAGAAAAATTAATCTGTTATTCCGTTCCTGGAACAAGAACAGGTCAAACCACTACATCAGACATGCAAAAGCTGATAGGACAAAGATTCTTGTCCACTATGGCCATAAAAAATGAAGCTGAAAAATTCCTCCCGAGTGCATCTATTCTATATGGCAAACATCACAAGAGCAATCCACCCGAATCAACAATAGCCGAGGCAGTTGGAGGGAGAAACGGGGGGGGGGGACAAATTGCATATAAATCACTTATGAGTCATTTTAGTTATAAATATGGCTATATAATCATGGAATCCTTCTGGAGAGTTCCATATAAAAAACGAAAACGATTATTAAAAGATTACCCTGCCTGTGTCTGCTATGAAGGATTTCCTTCAAGAAAACAGGATCTTTTAACTTTTATTGCATGCCGTTTTCCTGCAACATTAAATATAGCAATATCCTTGGGAAAACCGGCATTGTATGTAATGCTTTTCATTCACAGACTTCTCAAAAAATAATAAACCATCCTGGTCAAAATTGAAACGTATCCTGTTTATCATCCCTCTTCCTCCGCCTGTACACGGCTCCAGTCTGATGTGCCGGCAAATCCAACAGAGCAGTCTTATCAACTCTTCTTTTGAATGCATCTACGTCAATCTATCCACCTCCAGAGGAAATGACGAGGTGAACAAATTCTCCACTGTCCTGCTGTTCAGGAAAGGATTGCGGTTCATTTCCTCCTTCCTGAGCGTCCTTTGGCAACTTCTGGTTCATCGTCCCGATACAGCTTATCTGGCGATCACCTGTCATGGGATCGGCTTTCTGAAAGATACTCCCTTCGTTCTCCTTTGCAAACTTTTCAGGTGCAACATCATTCTGCACCAGCATAACAAAGGCATGGCTGCTTATGTCGACAAACCTGTTTACCGGTGGCTTCTACCCCTTGTTTATAGAAAGACAAACATCATTCTCCTTTCGTGGCTGCTGTACGATGACATAGCGGCAGTCGTAAAACGCGAACAAGTAAAAATATGCCCCAACGGCATTTCATAGAGCTCCATGTTTCACTTTCTAACGATCAGCAACCTGAATATATCCAAAGGAATTTTCACTCTTCTGGATGCCTGCGTTCTATTGAAAAATAAAGGATTTTCCTACCATCTTCATATGATCGGCGCAGAGACGGCGGAAATTTCCGCTGGACGGTTTTTTCAGGAATTTTCCCGTCGGGAGTTACAGAACCATGTGACCTACCATGGACGGCAATATAATCAGGACAAGGAAAACAGGTTTTCTGAAGCGGAAGCTCTGGTGCACCCTACGCTGAACGATTGTTTCCCTCTGGTTTTATTGGAAGCCATGCAGCATTCCCTGCCTGTTATTTCCACTCCGGTTGGAGCCATCCCGGATATGGTCGCTGACGGAGACAATGGTTTTCTTGTCCCTAAAAACAATCCTGCAGCCCTGGCGGAAGCCATGGAAAAACTGATTTTCAAACCGCAACTGGCCCGCAACATGGGAATGAGAGGACATGAGCGCTTTATGAAAAATTATACGGCCCACCAATTTGAAACCAACCTGTTGAACATATTACAAAATATTTGACTATTTTTGGAATAAAATAAATAATTGTTTCGAAAACATATGGACGCCATACAAAATACATCAAACCGCATAGCCTATATTGACCTGTTCAAAGGCATTGCCATTATCGGCGTAGTCTGGGTTCATTCACATATTCCTCCTTCCTGGCTCACCCCTTTTCTTGTAAATTCCATATTCTTTTTTATCTCAGGCTGTTTTTTCAACAGGCGGCAGGACAGTTTTTATAATTTGATTATCAAGAACACAAAACGAATTCTGATTCCATTCCTGTTCTTTTATGTCCTTTCCTATCCCTTTCGAATAATCGTTCACTTCTGGGATTACAGGACACTATCGAATTTCGACTGGCTTTGCGTTTTCGATGTTTTTCATTTCAACGCAAAGCCTGACTACCTCTTCGTCAATGTTCCCCTGTGGTTTTTGCTTTCTCTGTTTTTCATCAACATATTCTACTTTGCGATAAGAAAATTTCCCGACATCATCATTGTGTTGATTGCCGCCGCATGTCTCTTCCTGAAATCCTTTTTCTACAGTATCCCTTCTTTCTTTACGATCAATGTGTCCCTTTACTGGCTGGGGAATGTTTGCTCTTGGGAATATTTTAGGACAGCGTTTCATTAAACTCTTGAGTAAAAAATCATTTAATAAATATATTTTCATATTAATCTCTTCCTTAATATATATTATATTGTCTTCAACAAAATTAATTTACACAGAAGTCATATTGGCAGACATATTTATTCACCTCAATATGCTTCTTTTGATTCTTATTCTGTTTTCCATATCGTCCCTGCTGGTTCAATACAGACAAGGGGGGGGGAGTTGTATCTTCAATATTCTGAATCTATATGGAATCAATTCTTTAATCATCCTGGGATTCCATGTCTGGGTTTTAATCCCGATCGGGCGTATTTTATATAAAATATTCGGGCAAGCGAATATAGCGACAGGAATAACCGCTACTTTTTTCACTATGATTGCCGCGATTGTTTTTATCAAATTTTGCAATTCAACAATACCCCGGCTTGTCGGGAAAAAATCTATTTCATCTTAACTCGTTCTAGATCTTATTATTAACCATGAATAAAACTCCTGAAATACGCCTCACAGGACTGGATCTTATCCGCTCCTGCGCTATTTTATTCGTCATTGCCGGCCACTTTTCCCTTAATACAGGGTTTCAGCAAGCCATTTTTGAAGGCCCTTCCATGTTCATCCAGGGAACCATGAAATTTTTCTTTGGTATGGGAGTTCCTCTCTTTCTTCTTCTGACGGGATATCTGAATTCTAAAAAGGAGCTTTCTTCCCGGTATTACAGGGGAGGACTCCGGGTTGCAGCATCTTATCTGCTATTTTCCATCATTACGGTTTTATTTCGCAAATATGCATTGGGGACAGAATACTCCTGGCTGGAATGGGGGCACAAAATCCTCTCCTTTTCCGCCATTCCGTACGGATGGTACATTGAGATGTGGATCGGCCTCTTTTTATTGACACCCTTTCTCAATATTCTTTATCGTCATATTCCCAATCAAAAGCAGAAACTTGTATTGTTGGGAACTCTGTTCCTGATAACCGCCCTGCCCGATTGGACGAACCGTTACGGGTTGCATCTGGTTCCCGAATTCTGGGTAAACTGTTTTCCTCTGTTCTTTTACTTTGCGGGAGCTTATATCCGAGAATACCAGCCTTCAATATCAAAAATATGGGGGGGGGTGGCCATTTTTGGTTTTTGCCTTCTCGACCCTCTTTTCAACACGTTCTTTGTCAAAAACCACTCCATGATACAAATTGCCGGAGATCCGTCCGGAATTTTCGGAAGCGTCATATCCATTCTCTTCTTTCTTATATACTACACATGGAATACGAATTGCCTGCCTGCAAAAAAAATGCTGGCAGGCATCTCAAAAGCCTCTCTTGACATGTACTTATGCTGCTATATTTTCGATGCGCTTCTTTACCCGACCTTCAGGGATTTATGGAAATGGAACGGCCCGGCTCAAGCCGGATGGTATTTCCCCGTCATTGTTCCGACGCTCTTCCTGTGTTCCTTTACGACGGCATGGCTGAAAGAAAAAATCCTGAAATTTTGACTCCATGTTTTTCGAACTTTCCAAACTTCTGAATTTCTTTCTTTTTCCGGTAACGTGGATTGTAGCGCTCTTGATTGGAAGCATGGCATTGCGCAAGTATCCATGGGTGCGGAAGCTATGCCTGTGGGGCAGCGCCGTGTTGTTTCTGGTGTTTACCAACGGCCCTCTGTTCGATCTGGCTAAATCTTCCATGATTGAGGAATACCGCTTTCCCCACTGGGAAGAAGGCAAAATCTACCGCGTTGCCATCGTCATGGGAGGTTTTGCCGGAATGAACAAGGAACGAGGCATCCTTCAGTACGAACAAAACCGGGCAGATCGCCTTTGGGAAGCCGTACGATTGTTCCGAACAGGAAAAGTGAACCGCATTCTAATTACCGGAGATCCCTCTTCAAGCCTGAAACCTGACGGGAGTAGCACGGACACTGAGTTTTTGCGCTACATGCAGGAGCATGGCATACCCCCGGATATCTTTCTGCTGGAACAGCAGGCGCGCAACTCCAAAGAAAACGCCGCTTATTCCGTCGCTATGCTATCTTCCCTAGGCATTCCGGACAGGGATTGCCTGCTTATCACGTCCGCAACACATATGGAGCGTGCACGGGGCTGTTTTTCCGCTCTGGGCTGGCACCCGGACTGGTTTCCCGTAGGCCTCACGACACCTTCGGCCTCCCTGAACTGCCGCTCTTTTTATCCCTCATGGGAAATTGCCATAAAATGGCAGGAATTATTTAACGAATGGATGGGCAAGATCATTTATCGTCTGGCAGGGTACACAGAATAAGAAATTTGACTATAAGGAAAGATTCGGGATAAAGACTTATCTGCATTCTAATATCAACGTGAACATCCTTGATTCCGAAGACGGCTCTTTTCATTATATCGCATTCATCCTCAGTAAACTGACTTATATAGACCCCTTAAAATTGAAAAACTTTCCTGCCAAATGGCATCGTTCAGGAACAACATTCACCTCTTGAACAGTAAATAGAAAATACATCATTTTTTGTCATAAGTTGAACATTCTGACGAAATTTCTTTCTCATATTGAAGTTACACTTGCTAAAAATAAAAAATAGGGCATGATGCCTTCACATTTTAATTATGCAACAAAAAAATATTATTGCTCTATGTGCGGCCATGGCCGCTTTCTCCGGTCAGGCTTTTGCCGATATTCAGCTCCCACTGAGTGTTTTGGACATTAATAATAATGTGAAGGCATTATCGACACAACTGGGTACGGGTTATGCCACTAAATACATCAGCCGCGGCCTAGCGTTCCAAAATTCCGGTAGCGACAATACCATTCCCCTAGAAATTGTCAGCTCCTATAAAATGAACAGCAAATACTCTCTGTTCGCAGGCTTAAAATATCAGTGGCTAACCGATAACGGCCTAGATCATGACAAATCCGGGATTTGCGATGAGGGAACCGGCATTCTGGGTGTCAGTCGCAAGTTCGGAAAATCCACAACAGCAGCGTTCAGCTATCAATTCGTGCACGGCGGTGTCCCCGGAACATTTAACATACACCGTGCGGGCACCCCCAATTTCCCAGCTTTCAACCATACACATCCGGAAGAACACAGCTTCGTTCTGGACATTCACCATGACTTCGGCAAAGGGCTGGAAAACTTCTTCTGGGACTGCCGCGTACAATATACGTTCCGCTGGATGACTGGCTGGTGGTTCACCAATACTCTGGGGTACAAGTATGACGTCAACAAATCCACCTCCGTCATCGTGGCGGGCACCTGGAACGCCACTGCCGGCTATTTTGACAGCAATTCCCTGAACGCCAATGGAACCCAGGGCATTTCCCTGACGGTTTCCGCCCCTGTCAAGGCCACGAAAGACCTGACCGTGACTCC
>OLIX01001370.1_pt1 | contig 21500 bp, 18 predicted proteins | sample 1601331 | NCBI WGS metagenome assembly OLIX01 (sample SAMEA2452120, study PRJEB22498) | human gut metagenome | biome: human feces; feature: human gut; material: feces | place: Australia | collected 2012 | reverse complement strand
CCCCTAAATTGACCCCTAGATATTTCTTGGAAACCCCTAGATTATTTGGTTACCCTTTTTTGCTTTGATATTATTTATTTACGGCTTCTTTTAATGCTTTGGCAATTTTGAACTTAACAGATTTGCTAGCTTCAATTTGAATCTTTTCTTTCGTTAGAGGATTAATTCCTTCTCTAGCTTTTCTTTCTGTGATTTCAAATTTTCCAAATCCTGCAAGATCGACTGTTTTTCCTTCACTTAAACCTTCAAAGATTTGTGTAAGTGCCAAGTCTACAACTTCAGTGATGTCCTTTTTAGTTAAGTGAGAATCTTTGGCAATGTTAGAAATGATGTCCTTTTTAGTTAATTTTTCCATGTTTATAAGTCTCCTTTACATCCCTATAATACGCCTTTTTTCACCATTAGCCAACCCATTAGATGAATTGGTTGAACAAATTCATTGTTTTTAATTAAATCATTGATTTCATCTTCTGTATATTCTTTGACTTCTAAAAATTCAGTGGAATCTAGATGTTGATTTGATACTTTTTCACAATTATCAGCATAATATAAAAATGCATAATTATCGGCTATTGTAGGATTGCTAGGAATTGTATATATATGTTTCCAGTTATCTGAAATATAGCCCGTTTCTTCTTTAAGTTCACGTTTAGCTGCAAGTAACGCACTTTCATGTTCGCTTCCTTCAATGCCACCAGCACAAAATTCAGTGGTTACTTTTTTTAGACCATGTCTGAATTGTTTGACTGTTATATACTTATCATCTTTTGTTCTTGCGATAATCACAACGAAGTTTCTTCTTGGATAGTTATAGAAAGGGGAGAATTCCTTTCCGTCTGGAAGAATAAAAGATTCTTTACGAAAGTCGATCCATTCATCTTGTACAATATGTTCTGTTTTATTTAATTTCCAATTTAAATCCATTTTTATCACCCAGGTAATTATAATCCCAATTAAAAAAATAGTGCAACCAAAGTTACACTATTCATTGACTATGCTTGTTGTGCAATACCAACGTATCTTGAACTTAATGCAGTAGCTAAAGCCATATTTGAAACAACAGCTACGATGACTTCAGGAATCATATTTGTTCCAATGACACCAGCCATAACACCGTTTAGTGCTGCTTGGCTAATACCTAAAGCTTGTGAGTATTGAGGACCGAATAAGATAACGATCAATCCTAATACCATGATTGTGTGGCATACTGTCGCAACAGCGGCTGCAATACCTGCAGCGACTGGCGTATTCTTTGCGTATTTTTTCGCAAAACGGAATACATAGCCTGCGATAACACCTAATAAAATACGTGGTACTAAAGCTATAACTAAACTAAAGAAGTTACCAGAAATTCCACCAACTGTGATAAATGGAGAGAAGACAAAGCTTGTGATTCCAGGTGTCATTGTAGCTCCAATTACAGAAGTACAACCAAATACGAATCCTAAGAAAGCACCGGCTGCAGGTCCCATTGTACTAGCCAAAATAATTACAGGCACGTGCATCAATGTAACACTTAATGCGTTGATACGTAAGTATCCAATTGGTGTTAGATACATGATGATTTCGATGGCTAAAAATAAAGCCAAAACGCACATCTGGCGTACTGATAGTTTTGATTTGTTCATATTTCCTCCTACTTTCGTTTCTTTAAAAGAATACGATGTAACTAATCAAATAGATGTCTTCATACATAGATTATGGTCATGCGATCCATATCCACAAAAAAACATCTTCAATAGTTTACAATAAAAAAAAACAGGATTCAAGTCCCTGTTTTAGTTCCAGAAGTCAAATGGAGAAGTGGAGTCATCATCTTCTTCTTCATTATTGTTGTACTGTGAATAATAAGAAGATTGCGTAGATGATTTACTTACATCTTTTCCTTGAAGCATTGTGTTGATTGAATCTTTGACATCGCTGATCGCAATCGCATAGCCCATACCTTCTACATCTGTATCACTTAATTTGGCAGAATTGATGCCAATAAGCTCACCATTCATATTTAGTAGGGCACCACCTGAGTTTCCTGGATTGATTGCCGCATCGGTTTGAATATAAGACTGCGATTTGTCTGTATCTGAACTTGTTGAAACACTACGATTTGTCGCCGATACAATACCTGTTGTAACACTTTGACCATAGCCTAACGCATTACCAATCGCAACGACTTGCTCACCGACTTGTAGTTTGTCACTTTCTCCAATTGTCGCAACCGCAATTTGTTTTAAAGTATCTTCACTTAAATCACTTGTTTTAATGGAAATTACAGCTAAGTCACGATCTTCATCTACACCTTTTACTGTGGCTTTTACATTTGTATTATCCGCTAATGTACAAGTCAAGGTCTTGGCATTTTTAATAACATGATAGTTTGTCAAAATATCGATTTCACCATTCTGTTTATTGATAATAACACCACTACCTACACTTGTACTTTCTTGTTGGGTAAACGGATTGCTTCTTGAGTTATTTCCATACATACTAAAATAATTTTGTACATCCGAAACGGAAACATTGGTAATCGATACAATACTAGGCATACAATTTTGAGCGACCTTACTTACATCTGAAGTAGTTGAGCTTGAAGTTTTCACAACATTTGTACTTTGCACCGTTGTATTTTCTTTATTGTAGTTATTCACTACATAATTGACACCTTGAAAACTTCCGGCCGCAACCACACCAAATGTAGCTGCACTTAAAATTAATTTTGATCCTTTCTTGAATAAATTATAGTTAGAATTTGGAATTCTTGGCATTTCTTGTTTCATGTCCTTATACCTCCTTGTTTACAATACAAGGATATATTAACAAGCTTAAAACAAGTTTAAATTATTCCATATTTGTATAACCCATTAAATACGCATCCACTTCTTTAGCACACTCTTTACCTTCATGGATTGCCCAAACAACCAAAGACTGACCTCCATGACAATCACCAGCTGTAAAGTATTTGTCTTTGACTTGAAAAGAATTTGGTTGTGTCACAATCGTATTTCTTTGTGTTGTTTCCAATTTAAAACTCTTCTTTAAATCATCTTCAACACCAATAAAACCAGCCGCAATCAATAATAAATCGCAATCCAAGATTTGTTCTGTACCTTTCACTTCTTCAAGCTTTCCATTGTTGAAGCGTACTTTTACCGTTTTGATCTGTTTTAGATTTTTCTTGTCATCTAATATACATTCTTTAATAGTTGTTTCATAAATACGAGGATCCTTTTTAAAGACAGCTATTGCTTCTTCTTGACCATAATCTGTTTTACAGATCTTAGGCCATTCGGGCCATGGATTACTTTCAAGCCTTTCATCTGGGCTTTTTGGCATCATTTCAATTTGAACTACACTTGCACACCCCTGACGAATACTTGTTCCAACACAATCATTTCCCGTATCACCACCACCAACAATCACAACATGTTTATATTTGGCAGAGATTTCTTCGGTATTATCCAACAAATGTTTCGTTGCCTTTGTAAGATAGTCCACCGCAAAATAAATGCCTGTACAATCACGATTCTTTACATGTAAATCTCGTGCTTTTTTGGATCCAGTCGCAAAGATGATCGCATCATATTCTTTTTCCAATTCTTTTTTTGTGATGTCTTTTCCAACATTGACATTGGTTTTAAAAACGATTCCTTCTTCGGTAAGTATGTCTAATCTTCTTTGAATCACTTTCTTTTCCAGTTTCATATTCGGAATACCATACATCAATAAACCACCAAGACGATCTTCTTTTTCAAAGACTGTAACAGCATGTCCTCTACGATTCAAGTCATGCGCAAGGGCAAGACCTGCAGGTCCTGAACCAATGATGGCTACTTTTTTATCGGAGCGAACACTAGGAATAAAAGCTTTCATCCAATTGTTAGTATAGGCCGTTTCAATCGTATACAATTCATTTTCTTTAATTGTGACTGGATCTTGATCTAAACCATTTAAACATGCCTTCTCGCAAAGAGCAGGGCATACACGACCTGTAAATTCAGGGAATGGATTGGTCTTTAATAATCTTGATAAAGCACGTTTATCATTGCCATTATAGATTTCATCATTCCATTCCGGAATCAAGTTGTGTAAAGGACAGCCCGTGACCATGTTTTTTAATTTGATAGCGGACTGACAAAAGGGAACGCCACAATTCATGCAGCGTGCACCTTGTTTGCGTCTTGTTTCTTCATCTAAAAAAGGATGAAATTCATTAAAATTTGTGATTCGACTAAGTGGCTCAATCGCTTCATTTTCTTGTCGTTTGTAATCTAAAAATCCTGTTGGTTTTCCCATAATCCTTCATCCTTTCCTATGCATGTACTTGTTCGAAAGCCATAAGACTGGCTTCATCTTCGTGATAGCCTTTTGTCTTTAATTCTTGAATCAAAGTCGTAATTTTTTCATAATCCTTAGGAACGATCTTTTTAAAGTTTGATAATTCTTCATCTAGATTTGAAAGAATCTTTTTAGCTACATCTGAATCTGTATATGTATAATGCTTGTTTAAAAGCTCTTCTAATACTTCTTTATCCGCTTTTCCAGTTACTTCATATGTATTGACTAACTGTTTATTTAAACGCATATATAGATCATGATTCGGATCGTATACATATGCAACACCACCAGACATACCGGCAGCTAAGTTTTTACCAGTTTGACCCAAAATGACAACAGTACCACCTGTCATATATTCAAGTCCATGATCTCCAACACCTTCTACAACTGCACTTGCACCAGAATTACGAACCGCAAAACGCTCACCAGCCATACCACGAATATAGGCTTCACCACTAGTAGCCCCATATAAGGCAACATTTCCAATAATGACATTTTCATTTGGCTTAAATTGAGCTTCTTCTTTAGGTTGAATAATCAATTTACCACCAGACAAACCCTTGCCAAAGTAGTCATTGGCATCACCATGAACATCTAAAGTGATTCCTTTTTGTGCAAAGGCACCAAAAGATTGTCCAGCTCCACCGTTACAATGGACTGTATATGTATCATCTTCTAATGTGTTATTAAATTGTTTAGTGATGGCATTGGATAAAATAGTTCCTACGGTACGATCCGTACTTGAAATTGAGATTGTTTCAGAATGAGGCTTTTTTTCGTTGAAGTAAGGTTCAAATTTAGGAAGCAATGTCTTCATATCCACCGTTTTTTCAAGTTCAAAGTTAAATGTATCTTTTGGCTCATAATGAATGTTGTGTGGAGTCAGTAAAATATTTGAGTAATCCATATTCGCATCTTCATCAACCTCAAGATTATCTGTATGACCAACCATTTCATCGATTGTGTGATAGCCAAGATCAGCCATAATTTCTCTTAATTCACGGGCAACAAACAACATGAAGCTCATGACATACTCAGGTTTTCCTTTAAAACGTTTTCTTAATTTTTGGTTTTGTGTTGCCACACCAAATGGACAAGTATCTAGATTACATACACGCATCATCATACATCCCATAGTAACAAGTGGGGCAGTCGCAAAGCCAAATTCTTCAGCGCCTAATAAGCAGGCAATGGCTACATCTTTTCCGGTCATTAATTTTCCGTCGGTTTCAATTAAAACACGACTTCTTAATCCATTTTCCACTAAGTTTTGGTGGGCTTGTGCTAAACCTAATTCCCAAGGAAGACCTGCATGGTGAATACTACTTTGTGCAGCCGCCCCTGTACCTCCATCATAGCCAGAAATTAAGACGACGGTAGCTCCGGCTTTGGCAACACCTGAGGCAATCGTACCAACACCTGCTTCACTAACTAATTTGACACTGATTCGAGCTTGTGGATTGGCATTTTTTAAGTCGTAGATCAATTGCGCTAAGTCTTCAATGGAGTAGATGTCGTGGTGAGGAGGAGGGGAAATCAAAGATACGCCTGGCGTTGAATAACGAGTTTTCGCAATCCATGGATAGACTTTCTTTCCTGGCAAGTGTCCACCTTCACCTGGTTTTGCGCCTTGTGCCATTTTGATTTGAATTTCTTTGGCACTGACTAAGTATTCTTCGGTGACACCAAAACGACCACTTGCCACTTGCTTAATAGCGGAGTTCTTTTCTGTACCTAAACGTTCTGGTTTTTCACCACCTTCACCCGAATTGGATTTACCACCCAAACGGTTCATCGCAATCGCCATGCAAGTATGTGCTTCTTCAGAGATAGAACCATAACTCATGGCACCTGTTTTAAAGCGTTTTACGATTTCATATTCACTTTCCACTTCCGATAATGGAATTGAATTTCTTGTCTTTTTAAAGTGCAATTGACTTCTTAAATGATGTTTTTGACGGTTTGAATTTAATTCGTTGGAATATTCCTTAAATAAATCATAATCGTTGGTTTGTGTAGCTCTTTGAAGTTTCACAATCGTTTCTGGAGAATATAAATGATCTTCTTTTCCATCTCCCTTTCTTAGTTTATGGAATCCAATGGAATCTAGACTTGTATCGGTTGTAAGTCCTAATGGATCATAAGCACGATCATGATGGTAGATCAAATCTTTTTCGATATCTTCTAAAGTGATACCTTCCACTTCACTAATGGTGTTTGTGAAATAGGTATCGATGACATCTTTTGAAATTCCAATGGCTTCAAAGATTTGGGCTCCTTGATAAGATTGAAGCGTTGAAATACCCATTTTAGCTGCAATTTTAACAATGCCTTTTAAAATGGCTTCGTTATAATCATCAATCGCAATGTTGACTTCTTTATCTAACATATTCAATTGAATCATTTCTTCAATGCATTCATGGGCTAAATATGGATAGATGGCGGTTGCCCCATAGCCAAGTAACGTAGCGAATTGATGAACATCTCTAGGTTCACCACTTTCTACAATGATAGATACATCGGTTTTCTTTTTCGTTTTTACTAAGTGTTGTTCTAAGGCAGATACAGCTAAAAGACTAGGAATAGCCATATGACCTTCGTCTACACCTTTATCAGAAAGAATCAAGATGTTCGCTCCATTTCTATAGGCTTTATCACATTCAATAAATAAGTTGTCTAAAGCTTCTTTTAATGAAGTAGAGCGATAGAACAATAGGGAAATGGTTTCATTTTTAAATCCTGTCTGATTTAATTGACGAATCTTATCCATATCACGAGATGTTAGAATTGGATTATTGACCTCTAAGACTGTACAGTTGTCGGATTTGTCTTTTAATAAGTTTCCATCACTTCCAATATAGATTGTTGTGTCTGTAACAACTTCTTCACGTAAAGAATCAATTGGTGGATTGGTTACTTGGGCGAAGAGTTGTTTAAAATAATGGAATAAACTTAAATGATTTTTGGAATAAATTGCCAAAGGGATATCGGTACCCATCGCACTTGTTGGTTCAAGTTTGACGCGTGCCATTGGTAAAATGATATCTTTTACATCTTCATAAGTGTATCCGAAGACTTTATAAAGAATATCTCTTTCATGTTGTGTATGGATATGTGTTTTTTTGTCTGGAGCAGGCAAGTCTTTAAGGTGTAAAAGGTAAGTGTCTAGCCATTCTCCATATGGATTTGACTTTGCGTATTCATTCTTTAAATCGTAGTCTTCAATCAATTCTTTTTTGACTGTATCTACAAGTAACATCTTGCCTGGTTCAAGTCTAGATTTTTTTACGATTTTCTTTTCATCAATATCTAAAACACCGACTTCACTTGATAAAATCAACATGTTGTCGCTTGTTAGATAATAACGACTAGGTCTTAGTCCGTTACGATCAAGGACAGCTCCGACTTTTTCGCCATCACTAAATAAAATGGCGGCTGGACCATCCCATGGTTCCATCATTGTGGCATAGTAGTGGTAGAAATCTTTTTTCTTTTGGTCCATGTCTTGGTGTTTCCATGGTTCTGGAATCAAGATCATAACGGCTTTTTCTAGTGGCATGCCATTCATAACTAAAAACTCAAGGGCATTATCGAGCATGGCAGAATCCGATCCTGAAGTATTGATGATAGGTAGGATCTTACTTGAATTTTTGTCTAAGAATTCAGAGTGCATACTTTCTTCACGCGCTAACATCTTATTGACGTTAGCACGAATGGTATTGATTTCACCATTGTGGGCAATAAAACGGTTTGGATGCGCTCTTTGCCAAGATGGTGTGGTATTGGTAGAGAAACGTGAGTGTACAATCGCAATGGCAGATTTATAATATTTATCTTGAAGATCAAGGTAAAAGTTTCTTAATTGGGATACTAGAAACATGCCTTTATAGACAATAGTATGACTGCTTAAGCTTGCGATATAGGTTTCTTTACAGCTCTTTTCAAATTCACGGCGAATGACATATAAGACTCTGTCAAAATCTACATTACTCGAAATATTTTGAGGTCTTTCAATAAAAGCTTGATAGATATTTGGCATGCAGTCCTTGGCCTTTTGACCTAAGATAGATTCGTTACAAGGGACTTTTCGCCATGTGATAAATTTGCAGCCTTCTTGTTCTACAAATTTTTCAAACATCTTTTTGTGTTGATTTAAAAGCAGTTTATTTCTTGGCAAGAAAAACATACCAATTCCATAGTGTTCTGGTAATTTGATGTTGTCTTTCTTTAATGTCTTTTTAAAAAAATCATCACTAATTTGAAGTAAGATTCCAACACCATCACCCACTTTACCACTCGCATCTTTACCGGCTCTATGTTCTAATTTTTCTACAATGTGTAATGCCTTATCGACAACATCATAGCTTTGTTTGCCATCGATTTGGACTACGGTACCAATACCGCAGGCATCATGTTCAATTTCAAAATTCATAGTTTACACAATCCTTCCTATTTTCCGCTGTCTCCATAGTTTGATAAATATCGAGCGCTTGGATCATTGACGTTACATCCTTCCCAGTTCTTATTTGGCATCCAGAAATCTTTGATCATACTCGCTTGGTTTGGATAATACGATTCAAAAATCTCTCGATATAATAGGGATTCCTTTGTGAATGGAGTACAGTATTTGTATTTTTTTACTTTTTCTTTAAATTCTTCATCTGTGTAATAGCTTTGGGCATATTCTTTGATGTCATCACTTAAAGAGTGTCCTACCGCATCCGAGAAGGCGGCTTTTTCACGCATCAAAATGTCATAAGGAAGAATTTCATCTTTTTCAAATGCATGACGAAGCAGATATTTTCCTTTATGATATGTATTCATTTTCTTTTTAGGATCAATGGACATGACGTATTTGACAAAATCTAAATCTCCAAAAGGAACACGAGCCTCGATGGAGTTTGTGGAAATACAACGATCAGCTCTTAATACATCATACATATAAAGTTCATGTACTCGTTTTACACTTTCTTCTTGAAATGCATCTGCACTTGGCGCAAAGTCGGTATATTTATAGCCGAATAATTCATCACTGATTTCTCCGGTTAATAAAACGCGAATATCGCTTTGTTCATGAATAGCTTTACAAATTAAATACATTCCAATGCTGGCGCGAATGGTTGTGATGTCAAAGGTTGCCAAAGCTTTGATGACGGGTTTAATAGCATGTAAAACATCATCTTTATTAATTATAATTTCATGGTGGTTGCTACCAATAAAGTCAGCGACTTCTTTGGCGTATTTTAAATCAATCGCATCTTCTTCCATTCCAATCGCATAGGTTTCGATGGGTTTGTTTAGTAATTTTTGGCTGATGGCACATACTAGACTTGAATCCAATCCTCCACTTAATAAGAATCCTAGTGGAGCATCGGCATCTAATCTTTTCTTAACACCTTCCACTAATTTATCGTGGATGTTTGTACAGATGGTTTCAAGATCTGAAGTGATTACTTTATCCACTTTAGTAACATCTAAATAACAAGTGAATTTTCCATCGGCATAATAGAATCCCGGAGGGAAGGGAAAGATTTGTTCAACAATTGAAACAAGATTTTTAGCTTCGGAAGCGAATACGATATTATGGTTTTTATCATAGCCATAAAATAATGGACGGATTCCGATTGGGTCACGGGCAGCAACAAAGTCATTTTTCTTGGCATCATAAATAATGCATGCGTATTCGGCATCTAGCTTTTTAAACATGTCTAAACCATATTTTTCATAGAGTGGTAAAAGAATTTCACAATCACTTTGCGAAATAAATGTGTAGCCATCTTTTTCGAGTTCTTCTTTTAATTTTCGAAAGCCATAGATTTCACCATTACATACGACAAGGTTGTTATTTCTAACAAATGGCTGCATGCCCTCTGGACTAAGTCCCATAATGGATAGTCTTTGAAAGCCTAAATAGCCACATCCTACTTGTTGAATTCTTTCATCATCAGGTCCTCTAGAATAGGTGCTTTCTAATGCTTTATGAATTGTGTTTTCGCTTATTTTCAATGATTTATATCCTATAATTGTACACATAAATAATATCTCCTTAGAACGGAAAAGCCGGCAATTGCCGGTTTATAGAATTGAGAATAATAATTTTCCATAGGTTGGGAATGGCCAATCTTCATTTGATGTTACAACTTCTAATTCGTCACAAGGCTTTCTTAAAGCATCCATATCTTGAATGATGAAGTCTCTTACATAGAAGGCTGATTTTTCAAAATCATCGATCTCATGTAGTTTATTAACATCATTTTCAAGTGTAACCATGGCTTGATAAGCTTCGGTTAAATATTCACTGATCTTTTTAGCTGTTTCAAGTTCATATGTTAAGTCAATGCCAATGGCTTTTTTGCTTGTGATGGTATCTGTCAATTCTTTAGAGAACTTACTTGCAGCTGGTAAGATGTCTTTTTTGGCGATGTCTAACATAGTCAAAGCTTCAATATTGATTTGTTTTTCATATTCATCCATTAAGATTTCATAACGAGATTGGACTTCTTCTTTTGATAAGACTTTCTGTCTTTCAAATAATTCAATGTTTTCTTCTGTTTTGAAATATGGTAAAGCATCAGGCGTTGTCTTAAGATTTAATAGACCTCTCGATTCAGCTTCTTTAACCCAAGAATCATCATAGCCATTGCCATTGAAGATAATGCGTTTGTGGTTTTTGATTGTATCTTTGATCAATGCGTGTAATGTCGTGTCAAAATCATCTGCAGCTTCTAAGATATTCGCAAATTTTTCGATTTCATCCGCAATCACTGTATTTAATACAATGTTGCATCCGGCAATACTTGCGTTTGATCCTGGCATTCTAAATTCGAATTTATTTCCTGTAAATGCGAATGGAGAAGTACGGTTACGATCGGTAGAATCTTTAGGAAATTTAGGAAGAACAGTAGCACCAATCTTCATCAATTCTTTTTCTTTTCCATCATATGGTTTATCTTCTTCAATGGCTTTTAATACAGCAGTTAATTCATCACCTAAGAAAATGGAGATGATAGCTGGAGGAGCTTCATTTGCACCGAGTCTATGATCATTTCCTGCAGTGGCTACGCTTAATCGTAATAAGTCTTGGTGTTCATCAACGGCTTTGATAATGGCAGCTAAGAAAACTAAGAATTGAGCGTTTTCATGTGGTGTATCGCCTGGTTCTAGTAGGTTGATGCCTGTATCTGTAGATAAAGAGAAGTTATTGTGTTTACCACTACCGTTGATGCCTTCAAATGGTTTTTCATGAAGTAGGGCAACCAATCCATGCTTTTTGGCAACTCTTTGAATCAATTCCATCGTCAATTGGTTATGGTCTGTAGCGATATTTGTCGTTGTAAAAATTGGGGCTAATTCATGTTGAGCAGGGGCTACTTCGTTATGTTCCGTTTTAGCTAAGATGCCAAGTTTCCACAATTCTTGATTTAAATCCGACATGAATTCTTGTACACGCGATTTAATAGTTCCAAAATAGTGATCTTCCAATTCTTGTCCTTTAGGGCATGGTGCACCAAATAGTGTACGTCCTGTATAAATCAAGTCTTTTCTTTGTTCATAATATTTTTGGTCAACTAAGAAATATTCTTGTTCAGGTCCTACGGTTGTTTTAATGGTTTGAACATTGTCATTGCCAAATAATTTCACAATACGTAAGGCTTGTTTATTAATGGCTTGCATACTTCTAAGTAGTGGAGTTTTCTTGTCTAGGGCATGTCCTGAGTAAGAACAGAATGCGGTTGGAATACAAAGTACGCCATTTTTAATAAAGGCATAACTTGTTGGATCCCAAGCTGTATAGCCTCTAGCTTCAAATGTGGCTCTTAGTCCACCATTTGGAAAACTTGAGGCGTCGGGTTCACCTTTGATTAATTCTTTACCACTAAATTCCATAATGACTTTGCCATCTTTATCGGGATTAATAAAGCCATCATGCTTTTCAGCTGTAACTCCTGTCATTGGTTGGAACCAGTGTGTATAGTGTGTTGCACCTTGTTCTAAAGCCCATTCTTTCATGGCGTGGGCTACCGCATTTGCGATTTTGATATTTAACTGTTTACCTTCGCGAATGGTTTTTTCTAATTCGCGGAAAGTATCTTTTGCGAGTTTTTCTCGCATAACAGATTCATCGAAAACTTTACTTCCAAAAATTTCTTCTACGTTTGATTTCATAATGGCTCTCCTTTACATAAAAAAAGGGCAAGGACACGAAAAACATGAGGGATAAACCTCTGCTTTTTTTTGGCGTCCTTGCCATGTATGCATTCATTATAAACAGATATTTTGTGTTGTCAATGAAAAAATGTAAAAAGATTTGAAAACATTATGAAAATAGTGTATTAATTAATCGAGGTGAAAATTATGACTTATGAAGATGTATTGAGTTTTTGCGAAGAACAAGACGTTCGTTTTATTCGTCTTTCTTATTTTGATATTTATGGTAGGCAGAAAAATGTTTCCGTTTTACCAACCGAATTAAAAAGAGCTTTTACGGAAGGTATTAGTTTTGATGCCAGTGCCATTGATGGCTTTTTAGATGAAGTGCATAGTGATTTATTCTTATTTCCAGATCCAAATACCATGAGTATTCTTCCTTGGCGAAGTATGGATGGCAGTGTAATTCGTATGTATTGTGATATTCAATATCCGGATGGAACGCCTTTTGAAAGGGATGTAAGGTATATATTGAGAAAGGCAGTTAAAAAGGCAAAGGAAAAGGGAATCACAATTAATTTTGGTTCGGAATTTGAATTTTATTTATTTAAACAAGATGAAAATGGCAACAATACTTTTGTTCCTTTAGATCAAGGTGGATATATGGATATTGCCCCTTTAGATAAGGGTGAAAATATTCGTCGTGAAATTTGTTTAACCTTATCTGAGATGGGTATTGATCCGGAGGTTTCACATCATGAGATGGGTCCGGGTCAAAATGAAATTGATTTTCGTTATTCACAAGCTTTACAGGCAGCTGATAATGCAGCTACTTTTAAGTGGGTTGTAGAGGCTTTAGCGAATATGCAAGGTTTAGTGGCGGACTTTTCGCCAAAACCAATTGAGGATGCTCCAGGTAATGGTATGCATATTAATATGAGTGTGCAAAGTCATGAGGAGTTGTTGATGCCTTTTATGGCTGGAATCTTACATCATATTGAGGAGATGACTTTATTTTTAAATCCATCAAAAGATTCATATAAGCGTATGGGTAAGGATAAGGCGCCTAGTTTCATTTCTTGGTCCTACCAAAATCGAAATCAATTGATTCGTATTCCGGCTACGCATAGTTCGAATCGTATGGAGTTAAGAAGTCCGGATTGTAGTTGTAACATATATCTTGCGTATGCCTTATTGATTTATGCCGGTTTAGAGGGTATTGAAAAGAATATGATTCCAGATCCTTGTACGGATGTAGTTAGTGTTGATACAAAAAGACTTCCTCAAAGTTTAAAAGAGGCAAAATTAATAGCTTCAAATGCATCTTGGTTAAAAGAAATATTAGGAAACGATATAGTGGATATTTATGTTGGGTAAGTGCGTATGGAGGCAAGTAAAGTATTAGTAATAGGAAATGAGAATTTCTTAGCTTTATTAAAAAATACGGCCAATTATCAATATGTACTTTCAAAAACATATAATGATGCCTTTAGCAAGTTAAGGAATACTCAATTTGATATTGTGGTGATCTTATATTCGCAAACGCAAAGTGGTCTTTTGAATTTTGCGAAGAGTTTAAATGCGCAAGTCCTTATGGTGTGTAAGCAGGAAATCTATGATCAAGTTTTATATCAATGTAAAGATAGTGGTATAATACTTTTGTCGTATCCCATTAAGAAACAAGTTTTGTATGAAACTTTCCAAATGATGAAGAGTTTAAAGACGAAGATTTTGATGTATGAAAAGAAGATCAATAAGCTTGAACAGAAATATTTAGAGCTTAAGATGGTGGATCATTGTAAGTTGGTTTTGATCTCAAATTATCATTGGAGTGAAGAAAAGGCGCATTACTACATTGAAAAGATAGCGATGGAGCAGCATAAAACGAAGTTTCTTGTGGCCAAAGAATTATTAGAGGAGTTTTCAAAATGAAAAAGATTCAAAAAACGAATGCGATGCGTTTTTTAGATCAGCATAAGGTGGAATACAAAGCGCATACGTATGAACATAAAGATGGGGATCCTGTAGATGGTGTGCATGTTGCGAATATGTTAAATCAGCCTGTCGAAAAGGTGTATAAGACATTGGTAACTGTATCAAACACAAAGGAATATTTAGTGTATATGATTCCAGTTGAAAAGGAATTGGATTTAAAGAAGTGCGCAAAAGTAGCAGGGGTTAAATCTTGTGAAATGATTCATGTGAAGGATATTAATAAGATCACGGGTTATATTCGTGGTGGATGTTCTCCGTTAGGTATGAAAAAACAGTTTCGTACATTTATGTATGAGGATAGTTTAAATCAAGACACAATCTATTTTAGTGCCGGTAAGATTGGCATGCAGATTGAGATGGATCCAAAAGATTTGGTGGATTTAATTCAAGTGCAAGCTGTAGATATCATAAAGGAGTAATATAGCATGTGGGCAAGTGAGAGTGTATTTTATCAAATCTATCCTTTTGGTGCTTGTGGAGCGCCATTTGAGAATGACCATGTTCTAGAACATAGAATTCATAAGATAGAGGAATTTATTCCGCATTTAAAGAAATTAAAAATAGACTGTATCATGTTGAATCCAATTTTTGAAAGTCGTACACATGGTTATGATACAACGGATTTTAAAACGTTAGATACGCGTCTTGGTACAAATAAAGACTTAAAGGAAGTCATAGAAAAATTTCACAACAACAACATTAAAATTATATTAGATGCGGTATTTAATCATGTGGGTCGTGATTTCTTTGCGTTTCAAGATGTATTAGAAAAGAAGTGGGATTCGCCTTATAAGGATTGGTTCTATATTGATTTTAATGGAAACAATCACTATAATGATGGATTCTGGTACCAGGATTGGGAAGGCAATGATATCTTGGTGAAGTTAAATCTTCAAAATCAAGAGGTCGTAAATTATATTCTAAGCGTAGTGGATTTTTGGCAAGAAGAATTCAAGATTGATGGTTTAAGATTGGATGTCGCATATTGTTTGGATAAAAACTTCCTTCAAACATTACATAATCATGTAGATAGAGACTTTTTCCTTTTAGGAGAAACACTACATGGAGACTATAATCAATGGATGAATGAGACTATGTTGGATTCTGTCACAAATTATGAGTGTTATAAGGGATTGTATTCAAGTTTTAATTCAGCGAATTTCTATGAGATTCTTTATTCATTGAATCGTCAATTTGGCAAGGATCCATGGTGTTTATATACGGGTAAACATTTATTTAACTTTGTGGATAATCATGATGTTGAAAGGGTCGCATCTATTCTAGAGGATAAAAATCAATTGCCTTTAATTTATACGATGTTATTTACAATGCCAGGTATTCCATGTATCTATTATGGTAGTGAATGGGGTATCGAAGGGAAAAAGAACTGGAATGATACGGATCTTAGACCAGAAATCAAGGTGTTTGAGTGGAATGAATTAACGGATACCATTCAAAAGTTAATCCAACTGAAACATAATCATTCCGCTTTATCTTATGGAGACTATACGCAGATTGGTATCACAAATACGGCTTGTATCTATCAAAGACAAGATGAAAAGGAATGTCTATGGATTTGTATGAATATGAAAAATGAAGCTCAAACATTAGGTTTTAATGGACAAGGTAACTTCATCGACATTGAAACAAATGAAGAACTTCCTATTAATAATGCACTTGAGTTCAAGCCTTATGAAATAAGAATATTAAAGAAAGTATCGTAATGGATACTTTTTTTCATATGGTATAATTTAGAAGAGGTATTTGTGTATGGAAAATTGGATTCATAATCAGGATTCGTTTTATATAACGAAAGATGATCAGAAGATATATTTTAGTGATGATTTCATCACGTCAGAAGAAAGAGTGACTGGCTTAGGTAAAGGTATTTATAGTACGTATAGATGTTTTGATACATACATTTGGAAAGAAGATAGTACGAATCATTATTATTTTGAGTGGATTCCAAAAGTGGATGAGAATATTAAAGAGGTACATTTTCCCGATAGTTTTGTATGTGAAGACAAGGATGGCTATTCGACAATTCCTTATATGCAAGGTTTACTGATTCCCAATCGATATGAGTATGATTATAGTCATATTGCCTTTGATGGTCAGTTTACTAGTTGTGCTGCCTATATGCCTTGGCTTAGTCAGACAAATAATGGATTAGGTTATATCGCAATCAATGAAACGCCTTGGGATTCTAAATATACAATTGATCATGATGACAAGGGTACAAGACTTCAATTTGTGTGGTTAACAAGTCTAGGTAAGATGCGATATAAGCGTGTTGTCCGATATTCTTTTGAAAGTAATATGGATTATAATCGTGCTGCTAAGATTTATCGAGAGTATGTTAAAGAAACAGGTTTATTTAAGTCTTTAAAAGAAAAAGAAGTCACACTTCCTAAAATATCAGATCTTCAACAATGTGCAGTTGTACATACGGGTATTAAGGCACATACGGAAAAGGATTCTCGGTTTTATACCGGTCAGAAGGATGTGATTCATTCTTTTGATTCGGTAAAAGAGATGGTTCAAAGTCTTCATAAATTAGGTTCAAACAAACTCTATCTTCATTTAGACGGTTGGGCAGATCCTGGTTATGATAATTGTCATCCGGATTATTTACCGGCATGTATTGAAGCGGGTGGATGGTCTGGTTTAAAGGATCTTCAAAAAAGTTTGAGTTCACAAAATGATTTATTTGGTTTACACGATCAGTATCGTGATTATTATTATACGGCAAAAACACATAATGAAAATGAAGCGATTCAATTAGAGGATGGTAGTGTGTTTGAACATGCCAATTGGGCAGGGGGAAGACAAAACTACTTGTGTGCAAGTCTTGCACCAAAGTATGTAAAGAGAAACTACACTGAAATTTTAAAACATATTAATTTAGATTGCGTTTACTTAGATGTTTTTTCTTGTAATGAAATGGATGAGTGTTTTAATTTAGAACATTTGATGACAAGAAAAGAGTGTATGGAATATAGAAGGGCTTGTTTTCAGTATATGATCTCAAAGGGAATCATTCCTTCAAGTGAGGAGTGTAGTGATTGGGCAATGCGCGAACTTGTATTTTCGCATTATGGGCCTTATGAGTTTATGATGAAAGATGAAAATGAAAAAAGAATGGGTATACCTGTACCATTATTTAATCTTGTGTATCATGATTGTTTCATTTTGCCTTGGCCAATGGAAAAAAGACAAGAAGACTACATGTTGTATGCGTTACTAAATGGTGGTATTCCATATGTCGTAAGAAATGCGCCATATGATAATGTGGATGGTAATTTTGGAAGTGATGGTTTATCCATAGAGGATAGAATTACTAGAGCCAATATTGTCCTAGATTTTTATCAAAGAATTAAAAATGAAGAGATGGTAGAACATAAAATCATCAATGATCATGTTCAACAATGTACCTATAGTAACAACATCACAATTGAAATCAACACAAAGGAGAATACGTATAGAATTGTATGAAAATATTAGTTTTGGTTTTACTATTATTAACGGGTTGTACACAAGAACAACCCGAACTTAGAGAGACTAAAGAAGTTCAGACTTCAATCCCTTATTCAGATGAGGAATTGATTGAAAGTACAAATGATCAAATTGAGGATGAAGCATATTATGTGGATTCAATAACTCAACAGTCGGATAGTGAAGTGTGGTTTTCATTAAAGAATAAAGATTTAAACAAACAATATGTGTTTAAATATGAAGGTAATGAATTAATTCCAGACAGATTAGTAGATAATGTAGACTAAAGAAGAGGCAACTCTTCTTTTTTTTAATCCAATTATAGATATAAATTTGCTTTTGATAACTAATTATGTATTTATTTTAATAATTAATAATGATAATACTTAACGAGATTATCATTAAAAATATAATATAAATTATCATTATATTATTGACAGTATACGATATTATTGTTATATTTTGAGTAAGGAGATGATTACATGGCTCAAGGGATTGGTAAAAAAATTGAAAAATTAATGATTCAGAATGGTCTTAATCAAAAACAATTATCCGCTGCTTCTAAGCTTACAGAGGCTGCAATTTCAAACTATTTAAAAGGAACAAGACAACCTAATAAAACGTCATTAGCAAAAATAGCTAAAGCATTAAATACAACTCCAGAAAATTTAACTTCTTATAGTACTATAGGTGCAACGACAACTTTGAGAGCTTTAAGCATAGCACTATCTAGTTTTGCAATGTTAAGTCCAGCATTAATGATTGCTGGAGCTATTAGTGGTGCTGGAGCTTTAACTTTAGATGAATTATTTTCTGGGTCAAAAGAAAAAAAGAAAAGTACAGGGGATTTAGATAAAATACTTCTTGAATATCAAAAAAATTTATTGCGTTTTCAGAAAATTTCGATAGCGGCAATACAAACAAGATTAACTGATAAAAAAATTGAATTTAGTTATAATAGCGGCAAGAATAGTCAAGAAACTCGGAATCAACCAGATTATTCGGTCGATATTTATAATGAGAAAATTGATTCTTGGTGGTTTATCTTCTTTATAGATTCAACTGTTATAGATAATGATTTTAAAGTAGATAAGAAAAATCAAGCTGCTTCATTAATATCTAAATTTGCATTAATTACTCCAAGTAATAAGAGAAAGATGTCAATTGTTATAAATGATAAAGAGTTATATGAAGCAATTTGTTCATATAAAGGAAATATAGCTTATAAAGGAAATTTATCAGTCATTCTTATAGACGAAAACGAAATAGATATAAAGAATGAAGATAATATTGCTTATTATGGTGATGAAAATGATGAATTACTATCTTTGATATAGAAAAGGAGAAATTTCACATGTCTAGACAAGAAATGCTTAATGATGCTTTAGAGCCAATAATTCATAATAGAAAATGTTCCCATAAAGAATTGAATGCATATTTAGATCAATGTGAGAGTGTTTTAATTAACACAGTTTTCGAAGAAAAGCATGGTGAAAAATTGTATTTGGATCATTTAATTACTCATTTACAAGATCTAATTGATGATAAAGGATTAAGTGATGATGAAAGAGTAATTGAAATGATAAATAATTTAGAATCCTTTAAAGTATATATCAAAGATGTTAAGAAAGGCACAAAAGGCGAAAGATTTACTCGTAAAGCACTTGATAAACTTACAATTCCTTCTAATATCTTAGAAAGTGTACAACTGTCTATTGATGACATTAATACTGAAGACGATATCATTGTAATAAATAAAAATGGACTATTTATAATTGAAGTGAAGTATAGTGACAATGATATGTGTATCACAAAAGATGGATTTTATGTACCTAATTACAATCGAAATGTTTCATTAGGCACAAGAAATGTTCTGGATCAAGTATCTAATGAACGTCATGTATTGATGAATGCTTTGTCGAAAAAATCAGGGATTTTGGATTTACAAGAATTATCAAAAAAAGTTCATGGGGTAGTTTTATTTGCAAATAAGAAACATAGATTGTTTGATGAGAGCAATAGCGGAATTGTAAAATATTGTTACAACATTTCCTCATATATTTCAGATTTTAATCAAGGTTTAAAATTATCAAATGATGAAGTTGAAGAATATACGAATTTAATACGAGAATGCGAAGTGTCTAAAGAATATGATATAGATTTTGATCTAGATCAATTACGAACATCATTTATAGAGGGCTTATGTATCCTAGAAAATAAAATTGTAACAGATCAAAAGGAACCTGTAATTGAAGATGTGAAATCTAGTTTAAAAAATAAAATCAAAGCTTGGAAATTAGATTTAGCTTCAGCAAGTATAGGTGGACTTTGTACTGGATTGTTAATCTTTAGTTATGAGTATTTTATGAAGAACAAAAAATTAATATAGCAAGGAGGATTTTGCATGGAAAATAATGTTACTTTAAACTCTAATTATAATATTTATCAGTGTGCACGAGATATTTGTAATGGACCAAATGGTGAATTGATCCTTGTTTGTGGCACAATATTAGCAACTACAGTGATTATGCATCGTTATTCATTCAAATGTGATTTAAAAAATGGTTTCATTAGTTTTGGACCTAATACAAGTGAGTGATCATAGATCAATGTAAATGGAGGTAATATGTTTTTATCGGCAAAACAATTAGGTGTAAAAATAGATTTAAACGCCCAAGAAATGAATGTTTTATTAAAAGAAGAAGGCTTTTTGGATGGCGAGCCAGGCGATTATTATGTTACTGAGAAAGGTAGACCATATGCAGACGAAACGGGTTGGTCTAATGGATATGGTGGATATGCAGCTCGAGGTTATAATTACATTGTTTGGGATGAAACTATACTGAATATGATTGATACTAATGAAGAACGACTTGCTTCAATTCGTATAAAAACAAAAGAAGAACGAAAAAAGCGTCGAGAAGAAAATGATAAAATACCAGACTATTCAATTAATTATAATGACTCAAATTTAGGCAACACATCTAATACAAATGATTCGGGTGTGGAGACATTAGTTGGAGGTGCAGTTATTATAGGAATTGTTTGTTATGGCATATACAATTGTGCGAAAAAGATTAAACAGTTTTATGATGAAAATTTTTAAAAGTTAAAAGTGATTTAATTGATTCGAGCAATAATCAAGATACCTTATGAGATGATTTATATGTTGAATATGAATTATGTAAAAAGGCTCATCTGGAAAAGGATATTTCTTTTGGCATAGAATATCTTGAAGCTTATGATTTTAAAGTGATAGACACAGATGTTGGTAATAAATTGATAATTGTACCGTGATATACAAAAGTATATTCTAAAGAAGAACTAGAGTCATTTTGCGATTATAGTTCTTTTATTTATGAATTATTCAAAATGGTTATATTTTATAAAAAATAAGTTGGTTTTCTTGACTGAAAATTATGCAAGAATATATAATTTTCACATAGATTAGGGCTATGTTGGTTATGGAGAAACTTATGGTGCGCCAGTTCGGTGCAGTTGATTTAGTTGGGTGAAACTCCTAACCTGGT
>OLIX01001366.1_pt1 | contig 21620 bp, 20 predicted proteins | sample 1601331 | NCBI WGS metagenome assembly OLIX01 (sample SAMEA2452120, study PRJEB22498) | human gut metagenome | biome: human feces; feature: human gut; material: feces | place: Australia | collected 2012 | reverse complement strand
TACAACAACCGCTCAGTTTTTCAATTGTCGTCTCCAAATGGCGTTTGATATACATTCTAAAATCTTCCTATCTTTATTTTTAAAAAATACTGCTTTTACTTACTGACCGTTGCTCTGTAACTCTATCAATATTCCCAGCGCAAGCCTACAGCTACCAGTTTGCTGCTGTCACTGCGTCCACTGGTATAATCCGCATTTTTGATTTTGGCATATCCAAGTACGCTATCCATATACAAAGACTTATTCAGCTTTTTCGCATAGGTCAGCTGCACTTCATGTACACGCGGATTACTGGCAGCAGCACGGTCCATATCCATACTGGTATATTCCAAACCGATCCTGTCGCCGTTAGCCAGATAATGGCTGATACTGCCATAATATTTTCTGGTATTTTTACCCATGGCATCACCCAGAATATCGTCTTTATAGGTCCAGCCATTAACAAGATACCAGTGTCCATACCACCAATTATTAGTATCACTCAGCTCCAGACGCATATCCCAGCAACCGTCACCGCCAAACAGCTGCGGGAAATACACACCGACACTGCGGGCATGCTCACTGGGGAACCCGCCGGCCTGATCTTCGCCATACAAAGAGCCGTAAAGCTGGACACCAGGAAAACGGTAACGCAGGTCTATACCGCCAATATCGTTCCACTGGTCGTCACTCTCGGCATTATCACCCAGTATCCAATGCTTATTTAAAGACTTGAACATGGATACACGTTCAAGACCTAAAGACAAGTTATCTGTCGGCACTATATCAACCCTTACTCCCAGCAGCCCGGCATGATCCTTTTCACACTGCCAGTTTGCTATCCCGGCAGTATGCGCTTTGTCTACCCGATTACCTTCCAAACGGCTGTAAAAAACGTTGACATTAGCTTTGCCCAGAAATTTTAAAAACCCGTTATCAAAGGTGTGCGGTTCCAGTAGATTCAGCTTGAGCATCGTCTGCGGCGTTGCATTGTTACTCATAGCAAAGGGAGCTTTCCCCCACTGCACAGCCTGCTTGCCAAGTTCTATCCCCCAGACGCCCAGATGTGTTTTTACATAGCCTTCTTCAATACTGGCGTCACCATGCTGATCTTTATCATAGCTGAACCTTGGCGTCAGGCTCAGAGCCAGATCTTTATTCAAACTGCCGAAGATCTCTGCTGCGCCGATAATATTAATGCCGTCGCCATACCTATAGCCGTTGTTATTGCGGTTCAGCGGCTGCCAGGAAGCATTGATACCCTTACGGTAGCGATAGGAATCCTGCCGCATATCGCCATAAGCCAGCCTGGCTTCGACAGCACGCAGCTTGATGTTGCTGCCATAGTCTGTATTTGCACCCTGTAAATAAGCAATTTCTTCTGCCAGATCGGCGCGCATTTCTTCATAATAAGTTTTCAGATAGCCTGGCATTGGTTTCGTCTGTGCTTTATGCTGTGCTTCCATGATCCATTTTGCCATATCCAGACGGCTGTAAGGTCTGGTGCCTGTCGGCATGTCTTTGATATAACCCATTCCTTCCAGTTTGTCGATATATCTGTAATATCTGCTGTCCAGCGGCACATTTGCCGTTACCAGCGGCGACGCTGTTGCCACACTGGTAGCTGCTGCCATTGCGGCAACTATACCCGCCATTAAAAACTTATTCATCCTATGTACGCCTCCTAAAATTACTAACTCCGAACTTTTAATAACTGACACTTTCCACGCAAATGGCAACGTCCAGCAGAGGCTGGAATAACATAAATTTTTAAGTTTAGTATATTTAATCATAACTTCGCTATTAAATAATTTTAATTGCATTATTGGGGTTTTATACAAATAATTTTACCTAAAGAATTCACTAAGATTGCTACGCCATTTTTAAAAAAACACCAAAAACTGATTCTTAATTCTAAATGTACTTTATACTGCCAATACCACATATTAAAAACGATTTGACTAAATAACTGTGCAATTACAAGGCCATAAACACCATAATTAAAATATCCTGTTAATGCAACTCCTAAAATTATTGTTAAAATAGAAGATATTATGAAACTCCTGTAATACGGAATCCTGTTTGTACAGGAAAAATATGACGTATAACAATTTCTGAACTTTAATATAAATTGATATAAAGATAAAAAAAGCAATAGTCTTATAGAAATATTGATATCTGGTTTTATAATATTTAAAACTGGTATTCCGACAAAAATGACAAGAATTAGAAGAGTCACAAACAAAAATATAAATGTCACTATAATTGTAGACATGATATCTATTATCCGTTTTCTATCATTGCTAATATATGCCGATTGTAATTCCGGTTGTTCTGCAGCGTATAAAATAGTGGCAACTAAACCTATTGAAGTAGCAATCTGGATAGTCAATGAATACATACCCGTATCAGCCAAACTAAGGTATAGAGAACAAATAATAACACTTGCTTGATCAGAAAAGTAATTACTAAAAGATACTACACCATCTTTCCAAGCATTATGCCATACAATATGAATTAATTCAGAAGCTTTTTTATTCTCAATTTTATATTTATATAATTTTTTCCCTATTCCTTGATAACGATAAAATTTTATTCTACCTAAATATCTAAATGTAAATCCATAAACTAAATATCCAATACAAGCACTTATAAGTCCATATCCGTAATATAGTAGCACCACAGTAGCTAGAAGTTGTAGTATCCTTGAATAAACAATATTTTTATTTACATCAACAATCGCCCCTACCCCACGTAAAAAAGCTGCATAATACCCGTAATATAAATTTAAGAAAATAGCAAATACATAAATAACCCATGCAAAATAATGGTTATAGCCATTAACATCGGTTGAAATATATTGTATATACATAGTTCCACATGTCATTAATAAAATAATTACTATGCTGGAAATAAAAAAATATATTTTCTGGCATGCATATAATATGTTTTTCATCAATTGCCAATCAATATCTGATAAACCAGATTCGTCTATATTTTCTTTGCAAAGCTTTTTCGCTCCACTAAAGCAATACGTAATATTACGAGCAAAAGTAGTAGCAAATCCAAAATCAAATAATGCTGTCATGGCACCAATGCTACAGAAAACATACCACAGCCCTAATAAATTTTCATCTAAATAATAAACTAAAAAAGGTATCATAACTATATTTGCAGCCATTGATAAGAGTGCACCCAAATAACTCCAAACGATATCCTTGCCTTTTATCTCTATCATCATACTTTCATCCTTATCTTGATTTTTTTTATAACAATCAATATATACATTAGATACATTAAGAATAAGATTGAAAATATATTAACGGAAAGCAATGGAGCTATTCTATCATCATATCCAGCCCATGCCAGAGCTAAAATAATCTTAGCATATAAAATTCCATAAAATTTATTATCGCTATTATTTCTTACATTACTATAATAAAAATATGAATAAAAGCAAGCAATCAATGATATCATTATAAATACGCCACTAGTTCCCCAATCTTCATACCACCTGCCAAAAATTGTTACTGTATTTCCATATTCAGTTGAAAACTCATGGTATGTCATATCAACAACATTGTCCGGCAAAACCTTTCCTATTAAAAAATTATAATATATTGCAGAAAGACTTGATTGTCCAAAATATTCTGTAATTGCTGGATTAGGCATAATAATTACATTAAAAAAATTGATACCAGAACTTAGATATAACCCTACATAAAAAAAAGCTCCATAACTGCTAATCCGTTCAAAATCCCGCCCTATATACCCAGCAACATAATAAAAAAATGGAACACATAAAAAACAACATAATAGAACTTTGAAAATAGTTAAAACAGAATTACCAGTGACATCAGAGCCATTTTTTAAATAAAAATAAATTACTATTGAATATAATAAATATTCAATAAATGGTTGTCTTGACAATGAAACGACAACTACTGAGATAATACAATAAACAATATTACAGAACAATATTTTTTGTTGTGCTATTTTTTCATGTCGTAAAACTACATTATTGACTAATATATATATAGCAATATATACATATGCTAAAATTATTTTATTTAATTGTTTTAATATGAATACATTTTCTAGCTGTTTGAATGAAAGTAATTCCTTATATTCTAATACGCTTCCAACGTTACCTATAAAGCTTATCGTATATATAATATTTATAGTAGCCAAAAAAAAACTTCCTGCTAAATATATATTTGAAATTTTTATATTATACTCACTTACACTATTATTGCTTGTCTTTTTAAAAAAGAACCGTGAAACCAAAGTAATAAATATAAATATGCATGAAGATGCCAACATTACTTCAAAAGTTTCCTTGGATATATCTCTACCCCAATAATCCTTTAACTGTATATACGAAAACGAAGAAAGAACCATAGAAGCAGAATAAATAACTTCAGGAGCAATATAATCTTTTCTATATAACACAATCAATGTTATCAATATTATCAATTGCATTAGAAAATATATCTCAATATACATCATATAAAACACCGCCTAACATATATTTAATATTCTTTCTAATACATTTTCTACGCTAATTTCTTTCATACAAACGGGGTCATTACAAAAAACATCCTTTCCAGTCCCAAAGCATGGCGAACATTGCTTGTGCAGATATATAGACTCGCTATTTTTACCATATCCTTGTGCCTGTATAGGAGTTATACCACCTAGCAACATTAGTGTTCTTTTATTTAGTGATGCTGCACAGTGCATTAATCCCGTATCACATCCAACAACCATTTTAGCATACTCTAAAATACTAATACTTTCTGCAATATTCATTCTTCCTACCAAATTTAAAATACTATTATCTAATCTTTCTTTACAATCTATAATTTTCTTAATATCATTTTTCCCACCAACTAAAACAACTCTAATATTTTCTTTATTCAATGAATTAGCAAGTACAATCCAGTTTTCTATGGGCCAATTTTTAACATCATTTGATTTATATTTACCATTTATTTTAAAGCTAACTTTATTAGCACCCACACATAATACAATAAATTCTTCATTAGATAATCCTAAATTCAATTGCGTATATGTTTTTTCAATTTTCTCCTTATTAAATATCCGACGATAATATATATTTTCGTTATATTCAGAATTTATTCCAAAATACTTCAAACACTCAAAGCATCTGTCAACATTATGAATATTTTCTCTTTTTGCTACAGGAACAATATTATCGATATATTGATTTTCTTTAACATATCCATCTAATGCAATTGTTTTACAACCTACAAGTTTTAATATCAGAGCTGCCCAAACTGATTTACTCTGACCATCATATTTTAAAATCATACCATATTCGTATTTTTGTAATTTTAGCTGTAATAACACTTTGAAATTATGTATAAAATTACTATTATTATAGTATTGAAGATCATCAATCTTATTATGTGCAATACTTAAAATACTAGAAACTGTTTCTTTAGTGGTTTCATCACCCCTAAACAAAAAGCCTATTTGAGAATCCGGATATGTTTCTTTTAACGCCAGTACCGCGGGTAAAAAAAACATTATATCTCCGATTCCGCTACTAGCATTTAATAAAAATTTTTTCATATTATCTCCTCTAAGTCATATCTTTCAAAAATTTCTAATTTCCCGCCACGTGTAACATTATAAATTTTTATCCCCAATTCATCTGATACAGATTTTGCCTTGTAATAACCTTTTTCCATCATATATATATTGGCAATGACTTCTGCCGGATTATCATCTTTAAAAAAATGACTTTTTACTGTATCCGCTACTCTAACTCCGCCGTTTTTCTCAATAATCCGTGAATAATTATGATCTATACCCAACAAATAGATTTCTTTATATCCCATAAAAACTGCCATCTGAAGCATAGTATATGTAACAGTATATGCATCATAGACGTATTCTTCCGGATCAAAACTAAACTTTATATCTTCATTTTTTGCAGTTCTTTTACTATGAAAACAATATGCATTTTTATTATTAAAATTTCTAGTCCGCCAAAAATAACTTCCAACAAATATATATTCTAAATCTGTCTTATCTAAAAAATCACCTATTCTGGCATACCTGTCTTGTATACAGTAAAATTTGGGCCGCCATTTTGTTTTATCAAAAATTTTAAAAATTAAATTTGCCGCAAAACAATCTTCACCAACAAGCCTATCTAAATCCTGCACAGTTAAACTAGGCCCATTTCCTACAATAAAACATCTCTTGTTTTTAAACTTATTTTTTAAATTTAATTCAGCTATTCCTTTCCTTTTTTTACATATTTTCCTATAAAATTTTAAATTTTTATTTTGAACATGTTTTATGCACATATTATGAATAAAAGAAAATTTATATATAATCTTCCTAATGTTTATATTCATCTTTTCTCATCTCAACACTATCTTTAAATTTTATGTCAGCTTTTTTAAGTTGTTTACAATAGGTTAACAAGCCAATCAATATACTTGGAACTTTTTCATAGCACTGCCTATTTTCCATACACGTAAATATCTATATAAAAAAGAAGCAACAAAAATTACGAATGGTCTTGGTAAATGCATCACAAAAAAATCAACTATCTTCTTTTTACTCTTGCGCTTATCCGCCGATAATGGTTCTTTTTCCCATGGAGTCATTTCCTTATATTTTAAATATATCTCTTTAAAAGGATGATTATTATTTTTTATCCAAGCTCTGTTAATTATAAAAAAACATGTCGTTAAATGTACTAAACACGGCTTTTCAACTGCTTCTCGTATAAATTTTTTTGCATAAAACCTTTCCGGTCGACGTAGATACATGTGCTCATCGTAACTCATACATTGCATTAAAGAAAATACATTATAACGTGGGTGCAAAATATATATTTGGGAATCCAGTACGGCATTAAAAACTGTTTGCTCCATAAAAAACACATAACCATTGTGCTCTCGTACATATTCAGCAACTTTATCACCTATTTTTTGTTTACGCCATCTGATTAAATCCATCAAAATAACACCGCTATTGCAATAACGTGCGTTTTTAGAAAGCCTAAACATTTCATAGTAACTTTCCCCAATACTGTCTGTAACTGCTGCTGCACACTTTCCCTGTAAATCAATATGCCACAATTCTTGTAGAGAATCAGTAATTAGTACATCTCCATCCAAGTACAATACTCTTTCAACTGATACGGGTAAAATATCATCTAAAAAAAGTCTGACATATGAATCAAATAACCATTCATCCTTAATCATCTTCAGATTTAAATGCCATTTACTATTGATGTCAGGCATAGGAATAAAATATATTTTACGTTCATATTTATTCGCTATTTTGATAAGGTTATTTTTATTTTCCTGTGTGATATCATGTTCTATCAACCACACATTTATTGTGTCTGCACTCTTATTATTTTCGAATAATGAAGTAATTGAGACTCCTGTAACAACCGCAAAGGAATCACTGCTATGATATACCACATTCATTTATTTTTTCTCCTCAAACACTTTTAAGGTCTTTGCTATTCCTTCACGCAAGCTTGTTTTAACATTCCAGCCTAAATTTTTGAGTTTTATATTGCTCAACACAATACCTGATCTCCTAATTTTATTCTTACTGCTTTGATTAATTAATTTTATATTAATATTATATTTTTCATTAACCAGGTCAATAATTATGGACGCTATCTCATCAACAGCAGCAAAATTCCCCATTTCACCATTAGACGAAACATTATATACTTCACAATTAGTACCATTTAACCCCAGAAGCAAAATCCCTGAAACTGCATCGTCTATATAAATATTGTCACGTCTAGCCACCCCAGAATCCCTTAATGTAATATTTTCTCCAGAAAGCGCCCTGTTTATAAATTCAAAAAAAGCCGTTTCCGGTTTAAAAAATGTATTTCCATAAACAGTACTTAATCTGGCAATGACTATATCAAGCCCGTATTGTTTGCTATAAGCTCTGGAAATAACTTCTGACATCCGTTTTGATTGAGAATATATCGCGTTCGAAGCGTCTAATGGTATAGTAACTTGAGTATCCTCTTCTCCTACTACTAAATCATTACCCGTTATATTCCCATAAATCGTTACAGAAGAAAAAATTACCATCCTGCCGCTTACACTTCTTTCTTCTTTTTGCTTTTTTAAAAATTCAAGACAATTAATCGCACCCATAATATTCGGTTTCATTACTTCCAAGGGATATTTATCAATTATTTTATTTTCCATTGGACCGGCTGCATGAAAAATATAATTTACTTCTATATTTTTTAAATCTATTGGATCAGATACATCTTGAACGACATAATAAAAATTTGCATTGTTAATGTAATCTTTAAAAATTTTTTTTATTTTTTCAATATTTCGGCCAAGTGCAATAACCCGCACATTTTTCATACTCATCAGTTCATACACTATATGACTACCAATTAGTCCTGTAGCACCAGTAACCAGAACTGTTTTCCCTGAAAAAGACTTCATAATTTTCTCCTATAAAATCCTTATAATTCATTTAATTTTTTATACATTTCTTTTGGAAGATTCGGTGTGAGTTTCTGACACTCATTGCCTTTAAGCAATATTGGTGAAATTTCTGTTGTTTCATCTACAAAAATCTCCACAATACACGGTTTTACCACCTTACTTATCATTTCATCAAATTTTTCTTTTGTATCTGTATGCGCATAATATTCACAGTTATATGCTTTGGCTATTTCATTAAAACTTACTGCTTTATATCCGCTATCTTCTGTAGTGTGGAGGTACTTTGGATAAGATAACTGTTTTTCTCTGCTGCGTATCATACCAGATGAGTGATTATTTAATATGACAATCATTATTGGCAATTTATGCTGAACCACAAATTGTAGTTCCTGGATATTAAATTGAAACCCTTGGTCACCAGTAAAACAAACTACTGGTTTTCGTGTTCCATAATAAGCACCTATAGCCTTAGGCAAAGAACATCCAAGTGATCCGAATGATTTTGAGTAAAGAACACGATTTTTTCTTTTAGCAAACACACTTGCTCTTGATAACCAAAATTCATTATTTCCAACATCACTTATAATAACTGTATTTTCATTAATATTATCTAATATACGGCCAATCATTTCTGATGGGTAGTCCATATCGTGGCTAAACAAAACTTCTCTTAGTTGACAACAAACTGAAAGCCATTTCTCTTTATATTTATAAGTTAGCTTTGTGTTAATAAGTTGCGGCCAAAGTGTGTTTATATCCACATTAAAATTCTTGCAATTTGGAATTTTTCTCAATAATTCATTATTATCTACATCAACCCTTATTATTTTTTTGTTTTCTACAATCGGTCTAAAACTTTGAGAACTTAAAGGAAATGACATTCTATTTCCAATTGAAATAATAAGATCAGACTTCGCTAAAATAAAATTACTATATCGTGTAGCGTGACTGCCGATATAACCAAAGTACATCAAAGAATTCTGCATTATGTCATGTGAAAAACGACTAGACAATACTGGTATCTCTACCTTCTCAACAAACTGTTTAAGGTTTGATATAGCCTTTAAATTCCTTATTCCGTCTCCAATCAGAAGTATCGGTCTTTCCGAATTTTCTAATGCCATCCTGATGTACTCTGTTATATTTTTTACATTAATTGATTCCACATTGCTTTCATCTATATATTTTTCACTTTTAATTGTTATTTCATTAGATAATATATTATTTGAAATATCTAAAAAAACGGGGCCTTTTCTTCCGCTAATGGCTAAATTATATGCTTTTGTAAGTTCAGTTGGTAGATCATTTCCCTCATCCACACGTTTTGCATATTTAGTAATTTGGGATATCATTGGAACTAAATCTATTTCTTGATCCTGCTCAACTCGCATATTTTTATATTTATTGCAATATGAGTGAGCCGTAATAAACATAACAGGAATAGAATCATAATATGCATCTGCAATAGCTGTTATCATGTTAGTAACTCCAGGTCCCCTAGTAGCATATGCAACACCTAATTTACCCTCAACTTGTGAATATCCACAAGCAGCATACGCAGAACTTTGTTCATGATAATTTAAATGCACAGTAATGTCTTGGTTCCTCTTGTCTAATGCATATAAAAAATCTAATACAACTCCGCCTGGAATACCAAAAACATCAGTAACACCATTATCAATTAAAAAGCTGACAATATAGTCAGATCCTTTTACTAAGCAAGTCGCATGTTCACTCATAACCAGCAATCCTTAAAATTTCTAAAGTGTTTTCAGGTGTATATCTATGTCTTAAATTGTCTGGCATAGACTTTAAAACATAATCAATTTCTTTAAAATCAAGTCCATAAATATCACGCAAAGCAATCGCATATTTGTATGCTGTTCTATGTATTGCTGGCAAAAATCTCGTTACAGAATATCCCCACAAATTGTTAGCAACGTATTTTTCAATAACTTCGCACGCTTCTAAAATTGACGTAAAGTTATATTCATAGCCATAATTTTTAATCATATGTTCTATAATTATTTCTGTCTGTAAGTTTCCTGCACCTTGACCCATTCCTGCAATACAAGCATCAACTATAATCTTTCTATCTGATTCCTGTTTAATAAAAGTAAGAGCATTTGCAAAAGCAAGATTCATATTATTATGTGCATGAAATCCAATTTTTATAGAATCATCCAAGCTTCCATCAAATCTCTTAAAAAATCTAATCACATCATTTTCATGCATATAGCCGTAACTATCAACAAAATATACTGCATAAGCATTCATTGCGTTTGCTGCATCAATTACCATCTGTATTTCTATTTCACTGTAACGCATTGTTAACATGGGTTGAATGAATACTTTATAACCTTTGTTGGCCAAAGCTTTGCAAAAATCTAAAGATTTTTTAAGTTCAGAATAGCGAATAATAACTCTTACTGCTTCACAATATTCTGAACTCCAAACCGGTATATTTTCTATGGGCGTATCTGGCCCTCTATATAAAGCTGCATACATTTGATTTCTTGTATATTTGGGGGGTATTTTTTGAGAAATAGACTCAATATCATTGTAAATTGCATATCCAACTTTATTTTCTTCTGATATTTCAATAGAGCCTAATTCAATTATGTCAACTTTACTTTTCGCTAACTTATCAATTATGTCGTTAACTGAATCTAAATCGAACTGCATCGAAGATATTTTATTTTTTTTACTGTCTTCTAATCCTAATCCACCATCTCTTAAGGTACAATCTAAAATCTGTATTCTATTAGACATTTTATGAGCCCCCAGTCTTTCATAAAACATAATTAAATTTTAACCTAACATAAATAACCTTATTTGCTTTTCCATACAATCAACAATACTGTCATTTTGCTCATAAACCTTAGCCCATTCTACCGTCTTAACCACAGCTTCTGTTATCTGCCATCTTGGTCCCCATCCAAAAGTATTTTTTAACTTTGAGCAATCTAATTTTAAAAACTGTGCTTCATGAGGGCCTTGGTTGCAAACATTCTTCCATGCTTGCCCATTTCCCCATTCTTTACAAAATAAATCTACAAGATCGCCTGTTGTTATACAATCACATTCATCCGGACCAACATTATAATAGCCCGCAAACTCAATATTTTCACATTGGGCTTTAGCTATCATAAGGTAAACATACAATGGCTCCAACACATGCTGATAAGGTCTTATAGAATAGGGGTTACGAACAATTATTTCTTGACTTTTATACGCCGCCCTTATACAATCCGGAATAATTCTATTTTCAGCAAAATCACCACCGCCGATTACATTTCCTGCTCTTGCTGTGGATATTGCAACTTTTTCATCTTTAAAATAACTGTTTTTATAACAGTGCGTTACAAGTTCAGAACAGCTTTTGCTGTTCGAATATGGGTCAAAACCATCTAATGGTTCTGTTTCCCTATATCCCCAAATCCATTCTTTATTTTCATAAACTTTATCTGTTGTCACATTTAAAAAAGATTTCACACAACTGGTATTTCTAACGCATTCAAGAATATTAACTGTCCCCATCACATTAGTAGAGTATGTCCCAACCGGGTCTTTATAGCCTTCCAACACAAGTGGCTGCGCAGCCAAATGCAAAACTATTTCCGGCTGATATTCATCAAAAACGTTTTTTAAATGTTTATAATCTCTAATATCGCCGATAATAGAAGTTATCTTTTCTTCAATTTGAGCCATGCGAAAAAATTCCCATCCTTCTACTGTAGGCGATTCCAACGAATAACCAATAATATCAGCACCAAGCATAGTCAAAATTTTGCAGAGCCAGGTTCCTTTGAATCCAGTATGCCCGGTTACAAGTACTTTTTTCCCTTTATAAAACTCAGAAAATATATTCATTCTCCCCATACCTTCCATGGTGCTTTAACGGTAGACCATAAGCTTTCTAATTCATCTTTTTCACGTTTAGTGTCCATACACTGCCAAAAGCCCTTATGAATATAGCTCATAAGCTCATTGGCTGCAGCTAATTTTTCAAGCGGACCTCTTTCAAAAACAGTCGCGTCATTTTCCAGATAATCAAAAACTTGTGGTTCCAATACCATAAATCCAGCATTAATCGGTGAACTATCCGCAATAGATTTTTCACGAAATGATCTTACTGCATTATCACCGTCAATATTCAAAATACCTTTGGATTGTTCCAACATAACAGCAGTAAGTGTTGCCAATTTCCCATGGGCTTTATGAAAATCCAACAGTTTTTGAATATTGACATCACATACACCATCGCCATAAGTCATCATAAAAGTTTCGTTACCAATATATTTTTGAATCCTTTTTACCCTGCCGCCAGTCATCGTATTTAATCCGGTATCAACAACTGTTACCTTCCAAGGTTCCGTGTGTTGCTTGTGTATCACGATTTCGTTCTTTTTGGTAAAGTCAAACGTAACATCACTGGTATGCAAAAAATAATCGGCAAACCATTCTTTGATCATATGCTGTTTATAACCAGCGCAAATAATAAAATCATTAAAACCATAGAATGAATAGCTTTTCATAATATGCCACAAAATAGGCATCCCACCAATTTCAATCATCGGCTTTGGTTTATATTGACTTTCTTCACTTATACGTGTTCCCAATCCCCCGGCAAGAAGAACTACTTTCATAATAAGAAGCCTCCCTTATTTTAATATGCACCTTTTTTTCTGAATACAACATCAAATGTTTTTATAAGTATCTGGATATCTTTTAGAAAACTTCGATTAACCACATATTCAACATCCAAGGCGACACGTTCCGAATAAGATATGTCGCTACGCCCACTAACCTGCCACAGTCCAGTAATGCCAGGTTTTACTGAATAATATTTTTTTATATGTATCCCGTAGCGTGGCACTTCTTCCTGGACAATAGGACGTGGTCCAACCAAACTCATTTCTCCCTTTAAAACATTAAAAATCTGCGGCAATTCATCTAAACTGGTCCTTCTTAAAAATTCGCCAATTGGTGTCACTCTCGGATCATTTTTTAATTTAAAGTCGCGTTCCCACTCCATTCGCGCTTCAGGATTTTCTCTTAAATTTTTTTCCAGCATTTGTTTGGCATCAACACACATACTGCGAAATTTATAACATGGAAAAGACTTTCCATTTTTACCAACACGCATATGTTTAAATATTACAGGTCCCGGATCTTCTTTTTTTATCCTGTACGCTATATAAGCTAAAAGCGGGCTTATACATATCGTTCCTATAAATGTTAATGTAAAATCAAAAATAGTCTTTCCTAATTCACCATCTTTAATCATTACTGCATATTCCACCCCTATGCAATTATTTTGTGATATCTTTTCAATACCTGCGCAGCTTCCATCTCACTTCTAGCGACGAATGTCCCCCCCGGATGTACCATCGGAACCATAGTAATAGTAGTAACCATAGCCGTGCGTATGGGCCAATTCTACCTTGTTAAGGATAACTCCCAAAATATGTGCTCCTGCCAGCAGCAGCCTCTGTTTAGCTTCTTTAGCTGCTGCTGGTGTAACTTCGCCGGAGCTGACCAACATGACCAGCCCGTCTACCTTACCAGACAGTACTGCCGCATCCGTTACCGGCATGATTGGCGGCGTATCGATAAGTATATAGTCATAATCCGGCTTTAGCCGTTCCAGTAACTGTTCCATCCGTTTGCTTCCCAAAAGCTCGGATGGGTTGGGCGCTACCGGCCCGCTGGCTAAAAGCTCCAGATTCTCTATCCCTGTTTTTTGAATGACTTCCCGCACCTCTTCACTCGCCGAAATGCAGTTGCTCAGACCTTTATTAGTCAGCTTAAAAAGCTTATGCTGTGTCGGGTTGCGCATATCACAGTCCATTAAAAGCACTTTGTGCCCGGCCTGTGCCATTACCACCGCCAGATTGCTGATCGTTGTACTTTTACCTTCGTTTGGCGTAGCGCTGGTAACGATGATCGTTTTCAGCTCCTGACCAACGTTGGAGAACTGGATGTTGGTCCTGATCGTTCTATATGCTTCCGCTACCGGTGATTTGGCATCACGGTCGGCAATCAGTGTTATCGTTTCCATAAGTACCTCCGTAGCCTGGCAGTCAAGCTTTGCTCCTGCTGTTCTTTTTTCATGTTTTTATTCAATGATTCATAATCCGGCACCGAGCCCAGAACAGGCAGGTCCAGATAGTTTGCTACATCGTCCGTTGTCTTTATGGTTCTGTTCATCAGTTCTTTGGCAATAACAAAGCCGCTGCCGCCGAAGATTCCCAAAAAGGCTGCCAAAAGCAGGGTCAAAAGCTTTTTCGGTTTTACCGGGTCTTCCGGCAGTGTGGCCGTATCTACTACCTGTACCTCGGTGGATACCGCTACTTCGGCTACCTTGGCTTCTTCCAGGCGTTTGGCCAGCATGATGTAAATTTCATCGGCAACGCTGACGTCACGCATCAGGCTCAGGTATTTCTGTTCTTTCTCGGAAAGCCGTTCTACGTCTTCCTGATTTCTTTTATCCAGACGCTCCAGCTCGGCAAGGTTGCTTTCGGCTACGCTGATCGCCGCTTCGCTGCCGAATTTACTGGTCAGCAGCTGCTGGTGCACTGGGTTATCCGACGGCGCCTGCAGTGAGGCTACTTTGGCTATTTCCTGCTGCAGCTTGCTTTTTAAATTGGCGATAGCGTCTTCTGTTTCGATGACTTTAGGATGTTTGGCTGTATATTTGTCCAGATAGTCTATCCTCTGGGTCTCCAGTTCGGCTAATTTTGCATTATACTGCTTGATAACTGCGTTATCCGCTGTCGCTTTGGCTTCGCCGCCCAGCTGCTGGTCTGTTGCTGACAGCTGTGCCTGCGCTGTGGCAAGCGCCACTTTGTTTTCTGCACGCAGTTTATCGACGATCCCCATTTTATCGGCCGCCAACTTCATTTCGTCCGTCGGTGACAGGATCTTGCTGGCTTTTTTATATTCGGTCAGCGCACTTTCGGCTGCTTCAAGCTCGGCTTTAGAGGCTACGACTCGCTCTTCGATAAAGGCGCGGGTAGTTTTCTGTTCTTCACGTACCAGACTGGTCAACCGCTGCAAAAAGCCGTTAACGATCAGGTCGTTGGCTTTCTGGGCCCCTTCCGGCGTATTAGCGTTGACTGTAACTTTTAAGATCTCGGTATCTTTAAAAGGATTGGTAACTATCCTGTTTTTGATATAATCTTCATAACGCATATATTTGCCGTCACTGTCGGCTTCTTCCGTCTGTTCAATGACCGGGGCGATGACGCTGCGGCTTTTTAAGATTTCCGCATAGGTGCTCATCAGCTGTTTGCTGGCCATGGCATTGCCCATAGGCATGCTTTCTAAAAGCGACGAGCCTATCCCTTTGGGCTGCTTGATGCGCAGCAGCGAATCTGATTCGTAGACCGGTGAAGCTATAAGCAAATACAGCCCGGCGGCGACTATGCATCCGCCCGTGACTTTAGCGATGAACCTTGCGTTTTTCTGCACTATATGCGCCAGCTCGCGCAGGTCGATTGTGATTTCCTCTTCCACTTTATCTCTCCTCAGGTCAGTCGTTATTTTTGATTTCCGATACCATGTATGCGCCGCTGATGAAGGGCATGATGTCACGCCCAATATCTATCTTGCCGTTGCTGGTCAGATACAGGCAGTCGCCTTCGTTTAAAACGTAGTTTTGGCTCTGGTCGGATTTTTTTAGAAAATTATTGATATTGACCAGTACAGGTTCTTCCGCACCTTTTCTGATCAGAAAGATTTTCTTTTTGGCGGCTTTTTCTGTAAAGCCTTCCGCTTTTCCCAGGGCATCTAATACGCGGTGGCTTTTTTCAAGCTCGTACAGTCCCGGTTTTTTTACTTCCCCCAGCACATAGACACGCGTCGTTCCCAGCTTTAAGATATTAACGCTGACCTGCGGCCTGACAAGGTATTCGGCCAGACTCACTTCCAGTTGCCGCGTAAATTCTGTTACTGTTTTTCCTGTCACGTCTATATCGCCGATCAGGGGAAAGGTTACTTTTCCATCAGGGCGTACTGTATAGGGGGTAGTGTTGCTGTTGGGCGGGCTGCTCAGATCTTCATGTCCATAGACTACTACCTGCAGCTGGTCGCCGGGACACATAATATAGTCGTTGTCTGCTGCTGACGCTACTACCAGCCCCTGCAGACTCAGCGCCAGGGTCAACGCCAGAATTGTTTTCTTCATCGGGATTCTCCTTTTTCTCTTTACTTCAATCTTTAATTTATTATTTGCCAAATAGTTTCTGCCAGAAGCTCTTTGGTTTGTCTTCTAAAAATACTTTGGGCTGCTTGAGCTCTATTTCCTGATTTTTTAAGATCGCCTGCGGGTTCGTTTCTGTCATCTGCCGCAGTACTTCTTCTCCGGCCAGCTGCCTGATGACCGCCGCTGCCCGTGACATATCCGTATTGCGTCCTTCGCTGCGGTGCCCGTCCGACCCTAACAGATCGACCAGACCATTTGCCAGCAAGACCTTGGCATTCTCGCAGACGCTGCTACCGAACATGCCGGTAAAGCTGCCGCTGTTGCACTGCATAAGCATGCCACGCCGCCGCCACAGTAGCAGCAGGTCAGGGTTTTCGCGCAGCTGCTGATACCTCTCCGGATGGGCAAGGATCGGCATTATCCCCTTCAGCTCCAGCTCATACCAGAATTCATCGGCATAGGCAGGGATTTCTGCCGCCGGTAGTTCGACCAGCAGATATCTACCGCCGTTTAAACAGTACGCGCCAGTCGCTCCCAGCTCCGGCAAAAGCTCCCAGTTCATCTGCACTTCTGCTCCGGGATAAAGCATAATATCTATCTGTGCTTCTGCACACAACTGCCGCAGCTGCTGTGTTTTTTCCTTTATTTCTTCCCAGGAAGGCTTATTCGCTCTTTCTATGACGTGCGGGGTCGCAAAGATAGCTTTAGTCCCGCTTCTGGCCGCAATCTCCAGCATTTGTAACGACATGCACTGATTCTTAGAACCGTCGTCTATATTCCATAAGATATGTGTATGTGTATCCAGCAAATGATCACCTTTATCTATCTTGAACTTAGTGTTGTTAATTAATTTCGTAATAATTGCAATCTGCATCCTAATACTTTAATAAAACAATTAAGATATTTGTTTTATTAACTTTAGATTATACCACACTTGTACCCCCCCACAAGACATAAGCACGTTTTCTTTTATATTTAAGTATGCTTTTTGCTCGTACTTATATTTTCATCGTACCTGTGCGGCAATATTTACAATCTCACTTGCCAGCAACTATTTGTCACTAAAAGTACGAAGCCACAATTTTGCCATTTTTATTCTTATAAACTATATTTATATCTTAATTATTCAATATTTTCTTACTCATTTTTGTATATTTCCAATACATAAAAAACTTCCCTAATATTTTATAATTATTGTACCACGGTTGTACCCCCCCGCAAGACATAAGCACGTTTTCTTTTATATTTAAGTATGCTTTTTGCTCGTACTTATATTTTCATCGTACCTGTGCGGCAATATTTACAATCTCACTTGCCAGCACCGCCTCTGCTGACATGCAAAAGCCGGACTCTATTCCCATAGAGCCCGGCAAAAAATAATCGCTCTCAACTTTCGCTGAGAGCGATTATTTTTTATCTTTTAATCTAACAGCAGTTTCTTCCTACAAGACTTTACTTAAAATCTATTTCTTTTCCCAGCACCTGCAATATCTTATCCAGCAGATTAACGCTGCAGTTGCATTCCTCCCGTTCGATACGGCCGTAATAATTGACCGACATATTACAGCGTTCGGCCACGTCGTTTTGGGTCAGCCCCAGCTCCAGCCGCAGCTGGTATAATTTGCGGCCGATGTTATTATAAGTATGCTTGCTCATTTTGCACCTCAGCTAAAAGTTTTGACTGTGAAAAATTTTAACCGCAAAAGCAGCAAAGCAAAATAACCCTATGGGTTGTATTTCTTATAGCCTACCCCAAAGGTTGTTTACAAAACAAATACAAAGGCGCATACTGAGCCCTGTTATGCATAACGCTTTACAGTACGGCCCGCCGTCATAAAATTATGGGAAGAACTGATATAAATAGCTATTTTGACAGATACTAATACAAGCAGCGCGGCTGCCCAGGCACTGCAGCTTTTGATAACTGCGGCGCAGGCAGGCGACAACGTTGCTTTACTGAAGCTGTGCAGTGATTTTAAGCCCCTGCTCAGCAGCGAAGCACGGCGCGAGATGTTTTATAATTCACTGGGGAAAGATGCGGAAGGCATCGCTGTGCTGGCTTTTATCGAGCTGGTACTCAAATACAGCGGTACTGATTATGTAAACTGGCCCGGTTACGCGCGCTGCAGAGTACATTTCGCTTTGTTCGACGCCATGCAGAAGCAGGGCCGGATCTGGGAAAACGAGATCGCCGTCAATACTGACAGCGAGGAAGGCACCGCCCTTCTGGATGAGGCCGGGTTGCAGCAGGGGCTGCCGGACGATATTGCCCAACTGCTGCTGTCACTGGAAGTACGGCAGGCTTTAAAACGGCTGACTGCCGAACAGCAGCAGGTTATCGATCTGTTGTTTTTGCGCGAACAGAAACCCAAAGAAGCAGCCCGCCTGCTGGGCTGCAGTGTACGCAACGTCACCAAGCACCGGCCCAAAGGGCTGGATAAGCTGCGGCTGCTGCTGAAGCAGGACGGCTGACCGGCTCAACTAATCGCCGTAATTTCATAGATAAAAATAAAAAAGCATCGACAAAATTTGTCGATGCTTTTTAGCTTTTTATTTTTAGTGATGTGTGCCTCTGACAACAGTAATCCCCTGCTGCTCCAGGTATTCGGCAGTTTTGGTGATCACCGGGCATTCATGTTTTTCTCCCTGTGCGTCCTTCTTTTTGGTACAGCCGCTCAAATGCACGGCTTCAACGCCGATAGTAACAAGGCGATCCAGCTTTTTGCGCAGACCTTCCTCGTTATTGGGCATCTGTACATCACCGCAGCCGCTGCCGGTACAGTTATTACTGGTACGCAGACATCTTAAAACAGCGATCTTTTTCATAGGCATTTTTCCTTTGATTATTTTTACTGCTCTGTTTCTGCCAGCACCTCTTTAAAGCAGTTGGTCAGGCTGGCAAAATCTGCCAGCGACAGCGTTTCGCCCCGGCGCTTGGGGTCGATACCGGCACGTTCCAACCATGCCGCAGCCTGTACGCTGCTGATGCCCATATTTTTGAGAGCGTTACTGAGCATTTTACGGCGTACGGAAAAAGCCGCCTTTACGACTTTGAAGAACAGTTTTTCATCGCAGACCTCGACCGGAGGCACGGTGCGGCGTTTGCAGACAATGACGGCACTGTCGACATTGGGCGCCGGGATAAAGGATTCCGGCGGTACGATAAAGGCTATCTCCGGCTCGGTATAATATTGGATCGAAACTGACAAAGCGCCGTAATCTTTGCCGCCGGGCTTCGCGACCATCCGCTCGGCTACTTCCTTCTGCACCATGGCAACCAGCCGTTCCATAGGCAGGCGCTGTTCCAGCAGATTGAAAATGATCGGCGTGGTAATATAATAAGGCAGATTCGCTACAACCTTGATTGGTTTTCCCTGGTTCTTCTCTTCTGCCAGCTTACAGATATCAAGCTTTAAAATATCTTCATTGATTACTGTTACATTGGAATAATTCTTCAGTGTGTCCGACAAAATCGGAATCAGATTCTTATCTATCTCCACCGCAACCACTTCTCTTGCCCGCTCGCAAAGATACTGTGTCATCGTTCCGATTCCCGGACCAATCTCCAATACAAAATCATCCTCCTTCACTCCGGATGCATCGATAATCTTATCCAGCACATGAGTATCTATCAAAAAATTCTGCCCGAATTTCTTCTGAAAATTAAACCGGTACTTCTGCAGTACCTCTATTGTATTCTGTGGATTTCCTAATTCCGCCATGCCTGCTCCTTTATTTAACCGCTCTTTTTTCGAATAAATGTTCGTTTTTTTGTTGCCAACTGCATTTTTCTGTGTTACAATCATTTTAGAACAAATGTTCTGATTTGTCCAGTCCTTTTTATGATAACAGAGGAAAATAGTTCTATGCAACTATTATTGGGGATTTTCATAAAACTTACAATGGAAGATGGATGGCTGGAAGCCTGTCTTGTCTTTTTCTTATGGAAAAGCGGCACTGTTCATCGAAGGACAGATGCCTGATAAGGGCTGCTAGGGGCACTTGGAATTTCATCTGAAAGCAGGCAACGCTGGTACAAGGATGTACCAGCGAGGCACATATGAACATGGATGTGAATTTGTGTCGGTTGCCGGATAAAACTACATACTACAAAGAAATTCTTAGTGCCCTTTGCAGGCATTATGCGGCATCTGGCGTTTGATGAACAATGCTGCTCTTATCTGATAAATCATTAAAACAGGACAGGCTTCCACCACTACTTCCTTTGCAAGTGCTTCCATATATTTGATAGAAAAGGTGATTGCTTTGAATATAACAGAAAACATGTCTTTAATGGAAAAACTGACCATCCTTTCGGATGCCGCCAAATATGATGTTGCCTGTACCTCCAGCGGTGTAGACCGCAAGGGAACCGGCCATGGCATGGGTAATTCCATTGCTCCCGGAATCTGCCATACCTTCTCTGCCGATGGACGCTGTATTTCCCTGCTTAAGATTCTTTTTACCAATGAATGCATTTTCCGCTGTGCCTACTGCCAGAATAACTGCAACAATGATGTGCCAAGGGCTTCCTTTACACCGGACGAAGTCTGTACCCTTACCATGGAATTTTACCGCAGAAATTATATTGAAGGTCTTTTCTTAAGCTCCGGTATTCTCATCAGCCCGAATTATACTATGGAACTGATTTATCAGACACTTTACCAGCTCCGTGTCCGCCATCATTTTAACGGATATATTCATGTAAAAGCTATTCCCGGTGCCGACCCGGTTCTCATTGAAAAAGTAGGATTTCTTGCTGACCGTATGAGCATTAATCTGGAGCTTCCGACCGCAGACGGACTGAAGGCTCTTGCACCAAATAAGTCCCGCAAAACCATCTTAAAGCCCATGCGTCTGATTCAAAATGGCATTATGGAAAATCAGAATGAGCTGATGGTTTACCATAAGACCCCGAAATTTGTACCGGCAGGCCAAAGCAC
>OLIX01001348.1_pt1 | contig 21820 bp, 10 predicted proteins | sample 1601331 | NCBI WGS metagenome assembly OLIX01 (sample SAMEA2452120, study PRJEB22498) | human gut metagenome | biome: human feces; feature: human gut; material: feces | place: Australia | collected 2012 | reverse complement strand
TGGGGAGTCAGATCGTAACTTAACGAAACATATCCATAAGGACGTACACCAAGGGAATGACCATTGATAAAGACTTCCGAATTCATATATACACCGTCAAAATCAATATACAGGCGCTTGCCTTCATCCGCTTTGTCAACAGTAAACGTTTTGCGATACCAACCGATACCACCGGGTAATGCCCCTCCTCCTGTTCCGGAAGGATTATCCCTGCTGAACTCTCCCTCGATAGCCCAGTCATGTGGAAGATGGAGGATCCGCCATGCCGTGTCGTCATAATCGGGACGGGATGCCGCGGAGTCATCTCCCAGATGGAAAGTCCAGTCAGCGGTGAAGTCCTGTCGACGGTTATCAGTAACCCGTTCAGCGGAGGTGCAACCTCCCAATACTGAGAAGAGGAGCAAACAGGATATTGGTATTATTAATAGTTGTTTCATGATATTGACACACTCTGCCGCTTCCCATCATACTTCACCGTCACTCCCTTAGCCTTCGCGTCAAAAGGTTGCGGCTTATCCTTACTTACCTTTACAACGTTGAATGTACGTTCTTTCAGCATACCGGGAAATTCTCCTGCACGGTCACCAATAGTCAGAGTGCCTTCCGCATCATTGTAAGTAAACGGGATGGTGGCATACTGTCCTTTTTCGTAGTTGTAATTCACACCTTCATCCTCGTACAAAGTGAACTCACCATCTTTACCCGCATATACATATAGTGTGATTTCTTCCGCAGGCTTCTCATCACTATACTGCATTTCCGGTCCGTAAGGCACAATAGCCCCTTCGCGTACATAGAGCGGCATGCGTTCATAGGGAGCGTCCACCTTCAACTGTTGCCCACCGGCCATGTACTTACCGGTATAGAAATCATACCAACCGCAAGTTGCCGGGAAATAGACCTCCCGAGTGCGTGCACCATACTCATACACCGGAGCCGCCATCAACGCCGGACCGAACATAAACTGGTCACTGATATTATTCACCTTTGTATCTGCCGTAAAGTCCATTACCAGCGGACGCATAATCGTATAATCATCAAAATAAGTCATCCCGGCCAATGAATAAATATAAGGCATCATCGTATAGCGCAACTTCGTATAATACACTATAGAACTATAAGCCGGATGTCCTTCGGGAGCTATATTCCACACCTCACGGAACGGATACTGTCCATGTGCACGGAACAACGGGCAGAATGCGCCAAACTGATACCAACGTGTATTCAATTCACGCCATTCCTTATAGTCCGCATTCTCTTTTCCGGTCTTATTGAATTCCTTTTGTCCGTCTTCATAGCGTTTTTCTACGCAGAATCCGCCAATGTCCATCGTCCAGTAAGGAATACCGCTGACTGCAAAATTCAGTCCGGCAGAAATCTGCGCCTTCATATCTTCCCAACGGGTAGCGATATCGCCACTCCATGTTGCGGTAGAATAACGTTGCAATCCGGCAAATCCCGAACGAGTCAGCAAGAATACACGTTTGTCATTGTCTACGGCACGTTGTCCGTCATAAATAGCCTCAGCATTCATCAACGCATACGCATTGAAATATTGGTCGGACGGACCGAGAGCAGTCGGACCACACAAAGCTTTCCGGTAAGCCAAATCCGTACAGTCGCGTACATTCGGTTCACTGGCATCCATCCACCAGGCATCAATTCCGAGGGGATAAAGATGATCTTCCATCTGTTTCCAGAACAGCTTCCGTGCGCTCTCAGCATAAGCATCATAGAAAGAACCGATGTAGCCGGGACCAATCCAGTCACGAATGCTGTCTTTAACGGCCTGCTGATACATCCAGCCTTTTTCATCAAACTCTTTATAATGTTCCGTAGTCATATAGAATTTCGGCCAAACGGAAATCATCATCTTGGCATTCAGAGCATGAATAGAATCTACCATTCCTTTCGGATCAGGGAAACGAGCTTTGTCGAACTCATGACTACCCCAGGCATTTTCCGGCCAGTAGCTCCAGTCGAGCACAATATTATCAATGGGAATCTGACGTTTACGGAATTCCTTCAAAGCATCCAGTATTTCTTCCTGCGTCTTATAACGTTCGCGGCTCTGCCAGTATCCCATCGCCCACTTCGGCATGATTTGTGATTTTCCGGTCAGAGCACGGTATCCACTGATTACCTCGTCCATATCCTCGCCATAAACAAAATAATAATCGATTTCATTCTGCATTTCTCCCCACCACGACTGTTTGTTCTGTTCTTCAGCAGATACAGGAGACAATGCACGCAAACCGCAATAGGATACATATCCATCAGGAATCCATTCAATTTTCAATGGAACACGTTTACCGGCTTTCAAATCTACGGCAAACTTATAACTGTTCGGATTCCAAGCCGTACGCCAACGTTCGGGAACCACCAGTTCACCATCAATGTATACCTTCGTATATCCTGCATAATAGAGGATAAAACGGAACCTACCACTCTCCATCGGCTCAATTTCTCCTTCATACGTCACCTGCGAACCCATGAAAGGAAATCCTTCTGGTAAGTTCACGACTTTCGACAAATCTTCCGATTTCAGATGTTCAAAATAAACAGAATCTTCCCGGCGTACCAGTGTCTCCGCTGTTGATTTCTGAGAGGGTACGTATGTTCCTGTCAAAGCACCTTCCTTACCCTCCTTATCATAGAGTTTGAAAACTGTGCTTAACTGTGCATAATCACGTGGATCGCCGAAACGGCAAAGCGAATAACTATCCCACAGAATACCATAATTCTTATTGGAAACGATAAAAGGTACGGAAACCTTTGTATTATACTGGAAAAGTTCCTCGTTCTTACCTTTATAATTGAATTCATCAGCCTGGTGTTGTCCCAGTCCGTAGAATGCCTCATCATCGGGTGACTGGAATACCTGACGTACCGTATACGCCTTTGTTCCCTGCACTTCGATAGGCTTGAAACTCCTGCCTTTCTCATCTTCCGCCAAAATCAGGTTACCGGAAGCATCGGTAAAGCGTACTTCACCCGTGGCTTTGGATACAATGGCGCACACCTCTGAGGTTTTTACCGAAACGGCATCTTCACTTTCTTCCACGCTGAAGTCCGTCTTATCTTTTTGGGGAACTATAATCAGGCTTTCCGCCTTTGAAAAGTTTTTTTCGGGAGTGGCTGACACATGAATCAACTTCTCTCCCATCACTTCAACCTTCACCTTTCGCACATCCGTCGGTTGCTGTTGTTCGACATTTACAATAATGCCGTTACTCGTCTTCTCATACCCGCCTCCGGAGCATGCCATCAGCATCCATCCTGCGAGCAAACAAACTGAAGTGTTTTTCAATTTCATATCTTTGTTTTTAAAGTTATTTTCTCCGAGTGTAAAAGTAGGAAATCATACAGTAAACAAGCCCTCCCGATGTTGAAAGGAAAGGGCTTATTTGATTTATAGAAATATCAGATGTTTCAACAATGGGTACTTTTTGTTATTTACCCTCCTTTTCCTGATATACAGAGGGTAAAACACCGAATTCATCCTTGAAATACTTACTGAAATATTTGGGGTTATTGAAGCCCACCTGATAGGCAACCTCCGACACATTCTGCTGGCTCTCGCGCAGAAGTTGTGCCGCACGTTTCAGTCGGATAATACGAATAAATTCTATCGGAGTTTTACCGGTAATCTGCAACAGCTTTTTATAGAGATGCACCCGGCTCATGCCCAGTTCATGGCTCAATTCTTCCACAGATAAATCGGGACGGGCAATATGCGTCTCCACATACTTTATCGCATTCTCAATCAGCTTTTCGTCCATCGAAGTGATAACGATTTCACTCGGTTCGGGATCAATACGGGTGCGAAGTTTATTTTTGCTGCTCAAATCTATCAGTTTACGCATGCGCAAAATCAGTACCTCCATATTGAAAGGTTTCGTCACATAGTCATCCGCACCAATCGTCAGACCTTCCACTTTATTCTCTACGGATTGCTTGGCCGTAAGCAATACAAAAGGAATATTATTTGTACGCTTGTCAGCCTTCACCCAACGGCACAGTTCGTTCCCGTCCATTTCAGGCATCATCACATCACAAACGATGATATCCGGCATTAGTTCCGGTATCATCTGCCAGGCTATCTTTCCGTTTCCGGCAGATTCTATACGGAAATACAGACTCAACGTATAACGCATGAAAGAAACAAAATCTTCATTATCATCCACAATCAGTGCAAGTGGCTTCTTCCGTTCTTCCTCATTCAATTCTTCCACTGAAGCAAGTGCCACCGCATCCTCTTCTGCAGCTTCTTCCGAGAGTGGAGTCGCTACGTTCACCACCGAATGTTTCACCGGAATATCTACCACAAATACACTGCCCGTACCCACATTGTCGAACACGCGCACCACACCGCCATGCAGCGTAACGTAATCACGTACCAGGCTCAAACCGATACCACTCCCCGTACTGGGGTTACTATCACCTATACGCTCCGATTGATAGAAACGTTCGAATATACGTTCTTTATCAAGGTCGCTGATACCTACCCCCGTATCGGATACTTTGATTTCCAATGTTTCCGTAGTTCCTTTTATCAGTTCAAGAGAAACATCCACCCGCCCTCCATCCGGAGTAAACTTAAACGCATTAGAGAGCAGATTCATCACTATCTTACCTATCTTATCCTCATCGAACGACATATTCAGCGATTCGATTGCCGAGAAAAAAGTGAGATGCACGTTTTTCTTTTCCGAAAGCATCAGGAATGAGTTGCATATAGAGTGAACATACGATACAACCTCCCCCTCCGAAAGATTCAAATGCAACCCTGCCACCTCATTTTTACGGAAATCAAGTAATTGGTTCACAAGATTCAGTAACCGCAATGCATTACGATGCATCAGTTTCAATTGCTCCTGCCTCCGTTCATCATGGGTTTCTTTCATCATTCCTTCCAACGGAGAAATGATCAACGTCAGCGGTGTACGCAGTTCATGGCTCACATTGGTAAAGAAACGGAATTTCATCTGATTGACTTCTTCATTCCGCTCCGCTTCACGTTCCATCTGTTGTATCCTAAACTTATTGCGTTCACGGCGCAGCACAGCATTGCGAGCCAGCAGCAATGTGCCTATCAATAACATAGCATACAGAACATACGCCCAGGGAGTCATCCAGAAAGGCGGTAGGATTACTATTTTAAGGCTTGACTCTTCTGTTCCGGCAAATCCATCACTATTGATTGCCTTCACTTTCAGCGTATAAGTACCGGGTGCCAAATTCGTATAAGTAACGCGGTGCATATCAGCCGCACCTGCCATCCAATCCTCATTAAATCCCTCCAGTTTATACAGATACTGGGTTTTCTCAGGCAAGACGTAATTATCCGATGCAAACAATACAGTGAAGACATTCTGTTTATAATCAAGTTTCACCTCTCTGGCTTTATTCAGCGACTCACGCAGCAAAACACGTCCACCATACTCCTTTCCAACCTCCACTTCTTCATTGAAAAGCTGGAAGCCGGTAAACATCACCTTGGGCAACGTCCGGTTATATTTGATATTCTCCGGTCTGAAAGTATTCAATCCATACATACCTCCCATTGCAATCTCACCCGAGGAAAGACGTTTAATGGAACGTTGATTGAACTCACAGCCCTGCAAACCGTCCTTATCATCATACCTATAATAGTTGAAAGTATAATCTCCGTTTTTTGTATCGATAGAAGGAATTACATTCACTACACCATTGGCCGTAGTCACCCACATATTTTTATTATCATCTTCTACGATACCGGTAATAAATACCCTAGAATCGTTCTGCGAAAGAGGAACTACCTGTAAATGGTCGTTCTTCGGATTATAGAGATTCAGTCCTTCACGTGTTCCCACCCATATCAATCCCCGGCTATCCTCATAGACCTGGTTAATGCTCTGATTGGAAAAGCGGATACTTCCCGACTCGTTGCCTACCAGATTCGTTATTTTCCGGGTAGTCAGATCCATTATGGATACCCCCGTAGAAGAAGTACCGATTATCAGACGATTGTCACGACTCATACATAAAGAGGCTATATGATTGGAAATAATTCCGGAGTTACTTATCTTATAAGTGGTGAACTCACCTGTCCCCGGATTCAGACATTGTAAACCGCCTCCCAAGGTTCCAATCCAGATATTTCCGTTCTTATCTTCTGCCAATGACCAGACATTGTTATTAGCCAGCGAATTATCATCTCCCGGTCTGTTCCGGTAATGCACGAAGCGATTGCCGTCGAAACAATCCAATCCTTCCCAAAATGTCCCTATCCAGAGTTTGCCGTCCTTAGCTTGCAACAAACTTACAATGACATTCGAAGCAATAGAGTTTCCTCCCGGTGAGTATGCATACAGTTTCTTTTCATCCGTCTTCGGATTCCAACGTATCAACCCGGCGTCATTGGTACCCAACCACAACGAACCGTCATTACTTTCTTCCAGACAGTTAATATCCCCCAAGTGGTTGATGCCGAACTTAAAAATGCCCTCATCATAATAAGCCACACTTTTCTTATAAGTACCTATCCACATCACACCGCCTTCATCTTCATAAAGCACATTGATGGTATTATTGGGCAAACCTCGTTCGTCATCCACATCATACGTAAGCGAGACAGTTTCACCAGTCGCCTTATTCCAGATATCGATGCCATCCTGGTCCTTTCCAAACCAAATACGTCCCTGCTTATCCTGAGCTACTGCTACGATATGAGCCTGACCTCTATCGCTGAAATTCCATTGTGAATGCCACTTCCTGTCAGACAAATCGTAAGCCCATACACCCGGGGCACCATATATCCATAAATCTTCATCCTTATCCACATACAGGAAGAAGATATCAGTACGCGTTCCCATGTGCTCTGCAATATCTGTCAAAACCCATTTTACACGTACCGTCTCACGGTCGATACAGATTACGCGCCCGTTATCATATACCAACAGAATGCCATCCTTACATTCAGCCATGTCTATAATGACACCTTCGGGTATTCCTTTCTCACCGAAAGGCAGGGATACAGCATTCTTTTCACCGGGACGATAGCAGTAGCACCCTTTCCCATCTATGGCAAACCAGGTATTCTTTTGCTTGTCGACAAATACATAGCGGGGTGTTCCGTCTATCCCTATATCCCACATCCGGGAACGAACATCACAGACAAAGCTCTCCGTATCCCAGTTATAAATGACATATCCGTTTTCTCCCGTCCGTATCCATAAACGTCCTTCACTGTCTTCCACTATCTTCTCAATATAGTTGTCAGGTAAAGACGCAGAACCATTGTCAGTGCTCCGGAATATCTTGAAACGATATCCGTCATAACGTGCCAGTCCGGCAGCGGTGCCAAACCACATAAAACCTCTTGAATCTTTATAAATGGCATTGATTTGGTTGCTGGGCATTCCGTCCTTAACCTCCAGATGTTTGAACATAAAGTCGTGTGAAAAGGCAGAAAAACATGCCACAACGACTGAAACGATAAGTAAAATCAATCTCTTCATAGTAGTAGATATAGGAATATCGTTAACATATTGCAAATGAAACAAAAAGGAATCGTAAAAACAAGGTTTTCAATGTGTTTTTTTATCATTTCATACCCCATCATTTGTTTCCCGGACAGAAAAGAAGGAAGTAACTTCCCTCACAGAAGCTACTTCCCAAAACCAATCAAAAAAAAACCTGTATTAACAACAATCCCTGTATACACGAGGGGTATTTATGAAAACCTATTGCGGTGCATTGTCATAGACGGATTGCAATGTATAAGATGCATCTTCTGTAAAGATGGCCTTTTTCATTACTTCTACTATTTCCGCTGCATTATTCAGATAATCACCGGTAGCATGATTAAACAAGCCTGATTCTTCCTTTCCACTACCTGTACCGCCATTATCCCAATAAACAGGAGCCAATCCGTATTCTTTCGCTGCTTTACATATATATTCCAGATAGTACTTGCGGAAAGATTCCGCACGGTCAGTCGTCCGGCTTACACATCCCATTTCACCAATATATACCGGAATGCCCTTATCTATATACGTTGTCTTCAAACTATTGAATACATCTTTCACATTGTCTTCGTCTCCCCAGTTAGCTTTCTTATCGGCAGCGCCGGTATGCCCCCACTCCGAATACTTTGCATCCAGTGTATATTCATTCGGATCATAGAAATGAACAGATACCATCAGACGATTCTGAACTTTATCAGTCGGCAGTTTGAAGTTGCTCACCGTAAGTGCCACATTGGTACAATACCCCGGCACACCCAGGAAACGATTGCTATTACCACCACCTACAGCACGTACCGCATCTACAAACACCTGATTCCAGTCGTTCAATATTGAATATTGTTTTCCACCATCATTACGGTTGTCGCCCCAGCCCCAACCGCCATCATGAATTTCATTCATCGACTCGAATGCCAGGAAGTTGCCCTTATCCTTAAAACGTTCGGCTATCTGTGTCCATACAGCTTTCAATTCTGTTTTAATTGCGGTATTTTTAGTTTCATCCTGAGCAGCATCTTTAATGCTAAGCCAGTATTCACTATCAGCTCCATCATGATGAATATTGACAATAGCATTCAGTCCGGCATTTTCTGCATATCCTACTACCTCGGCAACACGATCCATCCAGGCTTTCTCTATTTCATAACCGGGGGCGTCTCCAATATGTCCCATCCATGTAACAGGAATACGTACGGTAGTAATACCCGCAGCAGCCAATTTATCAAATAAAGCCTGTGTCGTCTTTTGATTCCCCCAGGCCGTTTCATTGGCCACACCACTATTATGCGCATCCAACTGATTACCCAGATTCCAACCCAATCCCAGACTTTTAGCTACAGTCCAGGGATCTTCACCTGCTATTTCATTCGAGCTTATCTCACCTCCCGCCAACTGCTTCACGGTCACAGTTGTTGCCGGCAAGTCACCCAAAATAAAAGTAATGGTACCGGTACGTTCTTTTCCGGTATTGGCAGCGATGATAAAAGTCTTCGTTTTATCCACCATAGCGCGCGTTTCTGTTTTCTCGGTAATCCAGCTATCATTAATAGTTATAGTTGGTTCACCGTTAGTCATCACTTTCACAGTGATAGTACCACCCGCTGCCGATATGTCTTCAAACAAGACAGTCTCCAGATCCAGTCCTTCGGTAGCTGTTTGAATGACATTGAATGTCTCTGTCAGGTTACCACCTTTCACAGTAATAACAGATGTACGATTATCGGTAGTTGAATTGGATTTTACATCTATCGTATATTTAAAGACCGTAGCAGAAGCTGAAACTGCCGGAGTCACTACGCACCAATCCTGGTTACTGGTAACTTCCAACGTCACATTCGATTTCACAGAGAGTGTGTTTGTACCTCCGGCTTTGGAAAAACTCATTCCATTCGCCAGAATGTTTTCGGAAATTGTTATTTCCGGTGTTACAGGATCATTGTCATCACTAGAACATGCGGCAGCGAAAGCAGAGAGAGCAATCGTCAACAGCAACAGATAAGCTTTAATTTTATTCATGAGCATTATGTTTTTCGTTCTCAAATATTAGGTTATGGATAGAAATCCGTGTTGGCAAAGATAGGGCAAAACAGCCACACAAAGCGTTTAGGATGTTATATGGAAGGGTATAATTTGTTATTACCCCTGGACGAAAGGTTTCCAATAGGCGACATATCATTTATCGCCTTTCCCCCGGGTTCCTGCTACAAAACGGGTAGACTTGTGATATACCACCACTTATTCCATCCAAGCGTAGGACCAACACTCTGTGTAAAATGTTTCCAAAAATAAGAAGTATGCAATAAATGCATATTATTCAGGGGGATTGTGCGCTATTGAGTATTTCATAGTTATTTAATTTAAGTAACGTCGAACTATTACTCAAATGCACTGAGAAACATAAATACTGCTTAAAAGAAGTAGAATTCATTGGGATATTCTTTCAACTATTTCAGATGCGATCTTCGATAAGTTTGCTTCTGAGTTATATCCGCGTTTTCTGTCTATTATAACTACAGGAATATCAAAGATTTGATCGCCTTTATCTTCCCACATGAAATTGTTGTATGCGGATATTCCTGCAAATACAATTATTTTAGGTTTAATATTATCTCTAACCAAGGTTCTTACAGGCTTTACGATATCTTTCCATTCGTTTATTCCCAATTCTTTTTTAAGTCGTGAGAGTTGATTCAAGTTATCAGTAGCCAACGGACATACATTCATAAACATTATTTCTTTCCCGAATGTATCATACCATTCTGGCTTTTCGCCTTTCACAAATTCACCTTTACCTAAACCGAAGGCAACCTTGCAAATGATTTTAAGCATATTTTCAACGAAACCATTCCCCCGCTTTATTTTCAGCTCATACCATGAGCTTCCTTCGCAATAATTACTTTTGGTAAACCAGTCCAGTGCAATCGTTTTACCATCCGAACGATAAACAAGTCTACTTAAAGGATATGCACTCTCATCCCGGTAGAGATTACTATCCCCTGTCAATATCCGAAATGGAACCTTATTATCATTGTTTCGATAATTAGTTTCATTATAAAGCCCTGGTCCCGGATTTATTCCCATAAACAATATTTCCGGTTGATAGATAACAGGACCGTTTACAGTAATAACCCCTTTCCAATCTGCAAATCTACCGTTCTGATGCCCTTCCTTTAACTTTTCTATTATTGAACTAAATTGGTTTTGGTACTCGATAAAGCTACTCACTGTTGCATCCAAACTATTTTCCATAATATGTATATTATTGGGGTTAATGGAACAAAGATATGGAATAGTTGTCCCCTATTATAATTTTATCTGATTTATTTTCATACCCAAACTTCCATAACCGATTTTTCACAGTTGACTATCAAAGTATTACAAATAATCAATTTGCTGTTTACAAGAAGTTAAGAGTTTGTCGACAGGAAGTTAACTTCTTGTTGACAAACTCTTAACTTCTTGCAGGCAGCAAATAAAAGATTTCTCTATTACTTTACAAATAGTACTTTGTATAAAATACAAAGAGGTTGTTTCTTGAATATATCATTTTATTCAGCAAACCAAACAATATATAAACTTTTGTCTTAATTTTCTTTCTTCTCGCTAACATACAGGTCGCATAAAAAAAGCGTAACAGCCTCCTTTGAGCATGAATGAGTTAATATTCATGCAACATTTTACACGTTTATGGAAGCAAAGTGCATCGGAGAACTGCACGATATTAATACCGTACGTGAAGGATATATACATCGGACACGAAGGATATTAAGCTCCTTCACGCAGGAAGTTAATGTCGTGCGCGAAGGACATATATATCGTTCGTGCAGGAAGTGGAATTCTGCCATAGTCAAGCGCGAATTGATGGAAGGAAACGGGTAAAACCGGAAGAAAACAGTCTATTTCAACTGTTGCGAATTTTATATAGCTCTGTTAATTAGCAGCATACAAGTTTTTGTTCGCTTGTTTTCTTGGTAGTTGTCAGTTGGTTACAAATACGGAATTCTAAGCGTAGTTTAAAATACAAAATGATATGCTAAATAACAGCATCTTTAATAATAGTACTCTTTGAAATGAATAGGGAGCGGGAAAAGCATCTTCGCCTTCCCCACTTCCTATTCATATATATTCCCAACTCTGGAATGTATTACATCCTCTCCTCTATTACCATTGAGGAACAGCAAAAAGCTTATGGAACGTAAATTTCACTTCCATAGAAGTGCTGAAACCAAGCTCCTTGATTACATCTCCATCAGGTGTACCGAAAGCACAACCCGCATTCTTTGTTGCCCCATAACAGTTCCAAAGTTCCAGACGATACTTGGAGCTATCATTGGCATCAAGCACTTTTGTCGCATCAAACGTTACCTCTGAACCATCAAGATAGAGGTTATCCAACACAGCATGCGTACCAGGGAAGAAACCGTAAAGATCTGCCACTTCAATGAAAGTCATAATGGAACCAGCTGCACAACCAGTACCTTCATACTTGATGTCGAACTGCGGGGTAACAAGACTATACCGGAAATTTTCATATTTCACTTCTAATGTACCTCCGGCATTATACCCCCATGTACCTGCACCATCCCAATTAGGAATAGTAACCAGATTAGGTGTATACGTGCCTGCACCATTGCCATCAATAAAAACTGTATAAGTAATCGCCAGACTATTGTTGAAGTGGGGTGCCGATTCGGAACCCATATTCTGGGAATTGCTGAAAGCACTGTTCAACACTTTGCCATCCGCCGCACCTATACCATAAATATTAAATAACTCGACACGATAGGTTCCTTTACCCTCAATATCTCCATAGAAGAAATTATTGGCATTGAACTGAATAGCATTGCCGTCGCACTTCATCTCGTCAATACGAACGAAAGCATTAGGATATCTGGTCAGCAAGTCCGGAAAATCGAGGGTAAACACCACAACATCGTCAGATGAGCCTTCGTAAGTGAATGTGTGCTGACCTGCCAACGCATCCGGAGACAGACGTGCGACCTCAGTTCCCCAAGTACCACCCCAACTGGAATCCACACAAATTAATGATACCGGAATCTTAGCATCGGCTTCTGCCTTACGCTGACTGTAATAGTTGACAGAGTAAGCATATTCATCGGTATTGGGAAGGGCAATCTGCAAACCGTCACTCGTCAAGGACAGGATATTCAGCTTACCACTCTTTCCCGCTACCCAAGTATTGGCACAAAGTACATTGATATCAATGTCAATCACTTTGTTCGCCTCATCAATAGTATATTTACCTGTTTCATCAGTAGCTACACCGTCATCTGTCAAACGATGGATATTGACAGTTCCGTCTTCGAAAAACTCCATGTAACCATAATCAACTCCATAAGTATAACCAATCCAGCCATTCTCAGTGCCCATTTCCCAGTGAATCTCTTTTCCGATATTGGGCTGACCGTTAGATACTATAGCCCAGTCGTACGTTTTGCCCCACTGCGTGAACGGACCTTCGAATACATGTTGTTCACCATCCTGACCATTGTCAATATACCATTTACCATAAAGCAATGAGCGGTCGAACGGAACATTCTTGGCGGTAGAAACAGCACGAATAGCCAAAGCTTGATAGACAGGAGTGGTGGCACGAGTAGCAAGAGCATTATTGAAGTGATAGCTCATGGCAAACTGAGTATCAGAAACATTGATGGAACCGGAAAGATAGCAGCCTTCCACACCAACACCGGTAGTAGTGCCCTGTGTGCGCGAACCTGCGGCAGGCATAAAGATAGAGTTTCCGTTAGGACCGGTGAACTTATAGCCGGCAACACCTTCCACTTCCACCCACTCTCTGGTACAGAGTGCAAAGAGTTCTTCAAACTCAGCAATGGTAGGCATGGTCACTTTACCTTCAAATGCTTTATAGGCAAGGTCATTAGCTGTTTTGTAGATATCGGCAGAAGCATAACTTGCAGGATCGATACTGGTATTGAAACCTGTCTTATCGCCAAAGCCGAACAGACCACCAATTTCCGTTTCTGAGGTAGCACCTAAATTGTACTTTGCCCATTTAGTAGAAAGCCCAAGGTCAACAAGGTCATTATCAAGATCAAACGTATGCCCAGTCGTAGTGAATGACTTTTCTTCACCATAGACCATACCTGCACCGAGATCAAGATAAGCCACATAATAATAAGTAGTATTGGCCAACAAGCCTTCTACATCTACCGTATAGCTTTCCTTAGGAACAGTAGCAATACGTACACCGGCACGCACATTTTCCGTACCTTCTATACCCGACACAATGATACCACCTTCCGCATCCGCAGGAAAGCCAATAAGCGAACCAGACAAAGTAACCTTGTTAGCATCTATCTGGGTAGCATCGCCGGTAGTAGCACGAGCATTAGTCAGTACAAGGCTCTTTACTTCACCTTTATAAGTTACTTTGCCTTGTAAAGTGACATAAGCCTGATAATAGATAGTTTGATTCAAGCTGCCATTTACCGTGGCAGTGAATGTTTCACCGCCCGTAGCAACAATCCTTTCGGTGAGTGCATCGGCCGCAGCACCGTAATTAAAACCAATGACATAAGCACTTGAAGCCTGACTTTCAAGCCCAGATACGGTTCCATGTAATGTTGCTGATGTAGCAGTCACATCTGCCGAACCTGTTACCACGGAGTTATCAGTAAGCAATGGCTGTTGGTTTATGGCATAATCGTCATCGCTGCATCCCGTCGCCCAAATACCCATGACGAGAGCCATTATTCCGAATAATATTTTGTTCTTCATTATACTAATTCATTTAAGTGATTACTCAATAGTCATGGAAACAATCTCAACCTGTACATTCGGGCTTCCATCTTCCAAGGTTTCCACTGTAGCAAGTCCCTTGTTCTGGATTCCGATGATAAGACAGCAATTGGTTTCAAAAGTTTGCGTAGCACCTGTAGTGTTTGGCAATGATACTGTCTGGATTGCTCCCGCAGTTGTATCGAATTTCGAAGCATACTCCAAAGCGTAACAACCATCTTCAAACGAATCTCCGATTCTGTTTTCCATAATCACAGTTTTAGGAGCTGCCCCCTCGTTCCAGGTTATACCACTCAGCACCTTGTACTGAATCTTCAAAGTCTGGTTCTTTTTTAGCTTAACTTTCGTTATGTCGATACATTCATTCTTACCACCCCATGAGTTATAAAGCTGGATACGCAAACGATCAGGATTTCCATCACCAAAGATGATTTCCAACTTACTGTTGTCCACTTTGATTTCGGTGGGTCCTTCCGTCCCGCCGCTAATCTTCTTATAGAGCAGATTAGCTACAAGATAAGAATTCACCACGCCATTCTCATCTTTTGATTCGGGAACACCAATAACCAGTGTCTCACCAGCCTCCATGGCAAGTACCGTAAAATCTTTGCTTGTAACAGCAACCGTACGCTGATCGCTGGAAGCGGTAAGAAGGGTGATTTCGCTATCGAAGGTTATTACGCCCTTTGCAACGCTTACCTTACCACTGGCTTCACCGAATTCATAATTATAAGAGCCATCGGAAGCCTTACTTAGGATAAGTTCAAAATCTTCCACCTCATCACCGGCAGCAGGAGCCCATGAGTCGTTGTACACACCTCCCGTTACACTTTCCCATTTCTGTACGTTAGGAGAACCGTTCCACCACAACCAATCGTAAGGTGCTTCGGTATCAAGGTTAAATGTCATCTGATTACCGACATAAGTCACACCGTTGATTTCGGTCGTGAAGAGGTCATCAAGAAGATTATCGAATGTGGGAAGCACGGGGGCTACTTTCTCAATCTCTCCACTATCTTCTTTGGGAATGCATTCACCCTTGGTTTCAATCACTTCTTCAGAAACAAAGTTCCATACAATATACCAGTTACCTTCGGAATTGGTACGTTTAGTTACTAATTGCAATATATACGGAGTAAGTTCTATTATCTGTATATCTTGCGTGTAGTTAGCACACATATCATCGGCATTCACGTTGTGCATGGAGTAGCAATCGGTGAACGAGATGGTAGGTTTAGTCTTTTCAGTAAGGTTCATATTGAACTTGCCTTTCATGTTTGCACCTGTGCTTGAGCCTTTTTCTCCGGATTCACCACGATACATAGTAGCCACACAGCCGTTGACGGCATCCATGCTGAAAGTCATATATGAGTCCATGTAAGGATCTGTTGCAGGGATAAGCCAGCTTTGAAAACCCGGATCCCAGTTGGGTTTCCAATTTCCGGTGCCGAAGACGATGTCTTTGTAAACTCCGTTATCCACATCATCCTGAGTATAGCCGGCACCGTCACCATCAGGATCGTAAGGAGACAAATACATCACAGGCCCCGAACACTGACCGATACCATAGTTCGCATCGCAAGGATACCATTTCTTACTAACCCCTTCAGCCAATGTCTCAGCATCAGGCAGAGCATCACCCGACTTAAAGTTCTTATCGGACAGCAGGAACCATTTCTCATCTTCCAGCAACGAGAAATCGTTTTGTGCTAAACTGAAAGTATAGGGTTCACCATACACGACACCACCGGGCGTCTCTACGCCGAAAGTCACCTCATACGAACCTGCAAAAGGTAATTCAATGGCAAGTTCACTTTCTTGCGAACGTCCCTGAGGAGTAACCCACAGCGGAGTACAACCGGTGATATTTGATTTGAGGCGTACTTGATTTCCTGCGATAGTCACAGTGTAGGCAATACCTTCCGCCAAGTCATCGGATACATAGGTCTTCTTACCCATATCATATTCATCGGGTGAACAGGCCGACAACATCAGCACCAAGCCTGCAATGAGCGAATATATATAATGATTCAATTTCATATCTTATTATTTTTAATGTTTTTCCTTGATAAACCTAAGCCTTCATGGATTTACCAACCGGCATTTTGAGTAAGCACATTACCCGAAAGGGTGATTTGTGTATTAGGAATCTGCATCAAACCTTTCTTCGAAGTGAAGTTACTTTCGGAGAACGAAGTGGTTGCCTCATTTCCGCCATTTGTCACCTTGGCACCATTTTGTGCGGCAGTAATGATACGTGCAGCGTATGCACCATCCTTCTCATAACGCATCAGGTCCCAATAGTGAACACCCTCGAAAGCCAGTTCAATAGCACGTTCTTTACGAATGTTTTCAATACTGTAAGCCAGTGTTTCACCGGGATATACACGCTGGTGAACCTGATTCAATCCGTCGGCATTGCCATTGAGCTCGGAATGCATCAGCAATACATCAGCATAGCGCATGATAGTGTAATCCTGATAGTAAGTAACATTCTGATGCTGTTCACCCAACTTAAATCCTACTTCCTGACGTGTACCATCGGCAAAACACATCGGCGCATACTTGCGGGTATAATAACCGGTATATTCATACGAATCGGTAATGTCAGCATCAAAACCGGCCTCACTACAACTCCATACACAAGTGCTGAAACGGGGATCATTCTTATATTGCTCCACGAAAGTGGGAGTCACCGGACAAGCACCCCAGCCGCTGGCAATGCATACGCTCGTAGCATTCCTGTTACGTGGTCCCAAATAGACCGAGAACGTATTACCATCACCATTACCGTTATAGTCATGAGTAGTATTCATCTTCAGGTTGAGCACTATTTCCCTTGAGAGTTTGCCTTGTCCGGCTTTCCAAGCGGAGCCGTCATACCACTTGCCGGCGTATGTCGTATTCCAGGCATAAGTGTCGCCACTCGAAGCATCAGTAGTACAAGCAGGCATCCAGAAGTCGGCATAGTTTTTCTCCAGTTCATATTTTCCATTCTGCACCACATCGTTAATAGCAGCCACTGCCTCAGCCTTGGTGCATGAAGGATGTTCGGCACCGTAGTAACCGGTATGGTAAAGATAGGCACGAGCCATCAATGCCTCTGCCGCATATTTGGTGATGCGACCATCGTTAGTATCGTTATTATCCAAGGGATAAGCATCGGCAGGAATATGTTCGATGGCATATTTAAAGTCTTCGAAAATGAGCTGATAAACATCACTTGCCGGAGAACGGGGAATATTCTCTTCGGAAGGAGCGGCAAGCAAAGGAACATCTCCAAACATACGTACAAGATCGAAGTAAAGAATACCGCGAATGGCATGTGCTTCTCCCATCACTCGTCCTTGTGCCTTGATGTCCCCTGCCCAGTCGATATTTTCTTCCTGAACAATGAGCTGATTACAACGAAATATAGCTTTATAATAGTTCTGCCAATCCACATTAAAGATATCATTGTATGAAGGAGCGATCCCCAGATTGAACTGGTCAATCACATTGTTGTTTTTAGCATCAGAAAGGCCAAGACCTGCAAAAGCCTGTTCGGAAGCAAACTCCGCCAGCAAATACATACCTACTCCTTCATCTGAAATAGTACGTTGCCATCCATCATAACAACCCACTAAAGCCATTTCTGCGGATTCCAAATTACTGTAAGCCGTTTCAGTGTTCAAATCCTTCTTTGATGAAGTGTCAAAGAAGTCTTCACACGACGTGAAAGCTAAAGCTGACACAACGAGCGCGCTCGTTAATAATATATGTTTTGTATTCATATTACTTTTCTTTTTCATGATTTAAAACGCAAGATTAATACCTACAATGAAGGTACGGGGGTGTGGATAGTAACCCATATCTACTCCCGACACCCATGTCTGGTTGGTCGTACCGTCTGAATTCTGTTTGTTACCGTCTGTACCGTTGTATGAACCGATTTCAGGATCCATACCATCATACTTAGTCAGTGTGATGAGATTCTGAGCCTGCACATAGAGGCGCAATTTAGACAGCCCCTTCCAAGAGATGAGACGTTTGAAGTCATAACCCAGAGTAATATTCTGCAAACGGATGTAGTCACCATCCTGCAAATAGAGATCAGAAAATTGCCAGTTACCTACATCACCATAGGTTACACGGGGAATCCGATTACTGGTACCTTCACCCGTCCAGCGATTCAGTATCTGACGACTGTAATTGGACTGTGAGGAGTTTGGGTCACGATAAGATTGAGCTATCTGGAAACCGGCGGCACCGGTAGCGTTCAGACTAAGATCGAAACCTTTATAACCCAAGTTAATATTGAAACCGAATGTGTATTTAGGAAGTCCGTTACCCAAGTCTACTTTATCCTTGGCGTCGATGACACCATCATGATTCACATCTACATACCTCACATCACCGGGTTGTACACTGCTTTGGTACACACCGTTTCCGGCAGCAATCCAATCATTAATCTCCTGTTTGTTCTGAAAAATACCGGCTGTTTTGAAGCCCCAGAAGTAACCTATAGCATGACCATTCTCAGCACGGTAGAACTCTTCCGCATTACTATAGATTTGATTGGTAGCACCATGAATAATACCATCTTCGGTAGGGATACTTCCCACTTCGTTGTGGTTGTATGCTAAGTTGGCACCTACGCTATAAGTGAAATCCTTCCCTATTTGGTCATTCCAGGAGAGCCCCAGTTCAACACCTTGGTTTTTCACATCACCACCGTTGATAATAGGGCCACTGGTACCTGCCGTTGCCAATACGGGAGCTTGTACCAACCAATCCTTGGTATTCTTGATATAACCGTCGGCAGTAAGTGCGAGACGCCCATTCAGGAAACGGGCATCGATACCCACATTATATTGTTCAGAGGTCTCCCATTTCACTTTTTCATTGGCCAGACGGCTGGTATAAGAACCCGTAACCCAGGCATCTTGACCTCCACCGGAACCAAAGTTATAATTGGTATTCGTGGTGGACACAGGAGCAAGATATTGATAGCAGTTGATATTGGCATTACCTACCTGCCCCCAGCTGACACGTATCTTTAAGAAATCGAACCAGGATTTCACCGATTCCATGAACTTCTCTTCGGAGATAGTCCATCCGGCAGATACTGAAGGAAAATATCCCCAGCGGTTACCTTTGGCAAACTTCGATGAGCCATCGGCACGCATGGTGGCATTCACCATATAACGTTCTTTCCATGTCCAACCCAAACGAGCGAAATATGACATACCACGGGTAGAGTCGTAAGGAGAACCTTTCACTGTCTTATTTTCCGTACCGTTGGTATTTACCAGATAAGCATGATCCCAATCATCGAATCCGGGGATAAGGCCAGTATTGGAGCCTTCGGTATTACTACCATCATAGGTAGACAATTCACTACCTATCAAGGCATTGACATGATGTTCAGTAGCAATATTGAAATCGTAAGAGAGAGTATTGGTCCACACCATCGACAGACCGTGACCATGACTTTGATTCACTTTGCTCACGGTGTTGGCCGTTTGCGGGGTAAACTGATACTTCGGTGTATAGGCACGGTATTCGGAAGCGCCGTAGCTGATACCGTAGACCGTTTTAAATCTCAAGTTTTTGATGGGTTCAATCTGCACATATACGTTAGCATCGAGCGAACCATTCTTGCTGTTGTTATAGCGATTCACCATCATGTTTCCATAAGGATTACCATCGTTTACATTCCAGTCGGAGTTTACCGTAGAATTGTAGTTGCCATCAGCATCATAAACGGGAATAATAGGAGATGCGGAGAAAGCACTGCGCAGGTTGTTATTCCAGATGTTTCCCGTACCCATGCCTCGTGTGTCTTTCCAGACAAAACCCACATGTTCGCCCACAGTCACCAGTCCGTTCCACATCTTATGTTCAGAGTTGACGCGGAAGTTATATCTTTTATAATAAGAAACATCTGAGCCACCAATCAGGCCATCCTGACCAGTGTAGCCACCTGAAATAGCATAAGTAGAAGTTTTGGAACCACCTGTGAACGAGAGGTTGTGGCTGGTAGTTAATCCACCATCTTCAATAGCCTGGTCAATCCAGTCAGTATCATATATATTCCCCCTGGCATCATGTATGGAGCTAAGCGAAGCCCAATCCACCGGCGACATGCCTGAGTTGAGACGAGCTTCATCCATAATACTCATATACTCTGATGCATTGAGCATACTGTATTTGCGACCTATCGTCTGCCAACCGGCAAAACCATCATAGCTGATTCTGCAAGTACCTTCCTTACCACTTTTAGTAGTAACCAACACTACACCATTGGCAGCCTGCGCACCATAAATAGCAGCCGAAGCTGCATCTTTCAATACATCGATACTTTCAATATCAGCAGGATTCAAAGTAGAAATGTCGCCACCCACACCATCGATAAGATAGAGAGGCTGAGAATTACCCACCGTACCCAATCCACGAATGGTTACACTCATGCTGGCACCCGGCTGTCCGGAAGTAGAGACAATGTTCACACCGGGTGTTTGTCCCTGCAAAGCAGAGAGAGGGTTCGTCGTGTTCAGTTTAGCAATGTTTTCACCCTTCACCTGAACTGTAGCACCGGTTACCAGCTTCTTCTTCTGAACGCCATAACCTACCACGACTACTTCATCCAGCATTTCGGTATCTTCTTTTAATGAAACATTGATAACCGAAGAATCACCTACTTTAAATTCCTGAGATTTGTAGCCGATATAAGAGAATACCAGCGTTTGCCCGGTTTGGGCTGTTACGGAATATTTACCGTCCATATCGGTTATTCCACCGGTGGAAGTCTCTTTCACCTGGACGCTGACACCAATCAACGGCTCATTGTCCGTGGCAGATGTCACAACTCCCGAAATGGTTTTGCTTTGAGAAGGGATAGCCTGAAGACTACTGATTGCAGGTACCAGAAGTAGTAGTACCAATGCAACACGGCATAAATGCAAATTTATGCACTTTTCAAAGAATGTCTTTCTCATTGTACATTGTTTAATGGTTAATATCAAAGATTTTATTGTGTTCTTTTTCGTTTACAAAAGAAACCACGACAAATGTATGGAATGAAGTTGAAAGACTTTGAAAAGAATGTTATGAAGAGGAGACAGATTGGTTAATCCTTGCTCCTGAAATGTTACTAATAAAGGTACAATTTGTTTTTATCCCCCTCACAGAGGTACTGTGAAGGGGATAATGACTTACTGATTCACCACGAAATTACGTATCTGACACCCGGTTCTCTCACCTTTGGCTATACGCAAACGCAAGGTATGCCGACCGGAAACCAGTTCTGTTTCCAGCATATACACCCATGGAATATATAAGTTCCGGCTCCAATCAGTAAATGTATCCAGCTTCTTGAACGGAGCGCCATCCACACTGTATTCCAGCACACAGGCTTGCGGACCGGCTGCGCAGAAGATACCTACAGCGCGTCCTTCAAAAGAGAATGAAAGACTGGCTCCGGCACGGTCAGCCACCAACATAGGAACATGTACGAAACCTTTACGGGTATTCCCTTTCACTGTAGG
>OLIX01001340.1_pt1 | contig 21923 bp, 26 predicted proteins | sample 1601331 | NCBI WGS metagenome assembly OLIX01 (sample SAMEA2452120, study PRJEB22498) | human gut metagenome | biome: human feces; feature: human gut; material: feces | place: Australia | collected 2012 | reverse complement strand
TAATCAACTGGTTGCGCCACAATGCCCGCTCTTATATATTCCAGGCAAGTAACACACCGGCTGCTACGGCTGCAGCAAGAGAAGCCATCCATATTTTCAAGACAGAACCGGAACGTCAGGAACGTTTGTGGGAAATCACCAACTACTCTCTGAAACGTTTCCGTGAGTCAGGCTTTGAAATCGGTGAAACAGAAAGTCCGATTATCCCTCTGTACGTACGCGACACGGACAAGACTTTCGAAGTAACCAAGCTGGCCTTCGACGAAGGAGTGTTTATCAATCCGGTAATTCCTCCAGCTTGTGCTCCTCAGGATACGCTGGTGCGTTTTGCATTGATGGCTACTCACACCAAAGAACAGGTGGACTTCGCTATTGAAAAATTGATTAAGTGTTTCAAACAATTGGATATACTTAAATAATCACATTTTTACATTGACCTTTTTAAGGAATTGAAAGGAGGTATTTACTATGGGAGCTGCCGGTAATAAAAAACCGAAGGGTATGCATAAAAAACATGCTCCGGCTTATCAAGTAGAAGAGGCCATTCATGAAAATGACCTGAAAAAAGGAAAAAAGAAATAAATCCGTAGCGGATTTATCGAGAAAGGGTTATATTTAGAGCGTCTGATGCCTTATGGCAAAAGCTCGGATATAACCCTTTTTGTATGTATGTTTTTAACTTTAATGGAATATGATACTGAATGAAAGAGACAGCCGTCATGAACAAGTGTTGCAGGTGGCGCAACAAATGATGACGGCGGCACGTACAGCTCCCAAAGGAAAGGGGGTAGACATTATTGAAGTGGCCATGGTGACGGAAAGCAACATCCGTATCCTTTCTGATACGATGAAGCAGATGTATGAAGACAATGGTTTTAAGTTTTTCCTGCGCGATGCAGATAACATTCTCCAGGCAGAATGCGTGGTACTGATAGGTACGCGCTCGCTTCCGCAGGGGCTGGATTGCGGACATTGCGGATATGAACATTGTGGAGACCGCAAAAAGGGAGTACCCTGTGCCATCAATAGTGTGGATGTAGGAATTGCCATCGGTTCGGCTTGCTCGGTAGCGGCCGATCATCGGGTAGATACGCGTGTAATGTTTTCGGCCGGTCTGGCAGCCCAGCAACTGGACTGGCTGGATGGATGCACCCAGGTGTACGCCATACCCGTGAGTGCATCATCCAAAAATCCGTTCTTCGACCGGAAGCCTAAGACAGAATAAATTTTTCAGCCGCGTAGGCCACGCCGTCTTCTTCATTGGACAAAGTGATGAAGTCGGCGTTTTCTTTTACTACCTCCTGTGCATTAGCCATGGCGATACCCAGTCCGGCGTATTGAATCATGGACAGGTCGTTGAATCCGTCGCCGATGGCAATCATTTCCTCACGGGTAAGTCCGATTTCCTTCAGGAGAACGGCCAGCGACTGGGCCTTGTCGATACCTTTAGGGACCAGTTCCAGGAAGTAAGGCTCTGAGCGGAAAACACCCATGCGGTCTTTCAGGTGCTCGTACATCTCTTTCTCCAGCTCGGCCAGTCGGGTCGGCTCGCCTACAATCAGGCATTTGGCAATCGGATGTTTCACGGCATCCAGGAAATTGTCTACCTTCTTTATTTTCATGACATTGAGCAACGCCTCTTTGAGCACATACTCATCGTCCGGTTTCTCGGTCAGTACGTATTCCCCGTCGTAAGTCACAATGGCAAAGTCGTTTTTCTTGGCGCATTCGTAAAGGTAGGGAAGCACATCGTGGTCGAGCAGGTTCTTGTACATCAGCTCCTTCGTTTTCCAGTCGATGATTTCTCCGCCGTTGTAAGCCAGAATGTAGCCTTCATACTTTTGCAGTTCCAGTTGCTCGGCCAGTGGGGCAATGCCGTACGTGGGTCTTCCCGAGGCCAGTACAATTTTCACTCCTTGCTCCTGAATTTTGAGCAGTGTTTCTTTGGTGTGAGGGGGAATCTTTTTCTGCTTGTTGGTAAGCGTTCCGTCGAGGTCTAATACTAATAATTTATATTTCATAAAGTTATGCTGTAAAATCGAGCGTAAAATTACGGAAAAAAACGAAACTACGGAAATGTAAGAAAAGAAAGGTGTGGTGAAAAGAAACGGAAGAATTTGACCTGAAACCACTTGGATATTCTGTAATAGAGAAAATGTCAGGGGAGTGTGAGGGAATTGTTTGTCCGTATTCTATGTTTCTCAGAGCGAAACTGTATGTTTTCCGGACGGGAAACGTATGTTTCTGCGTTGGAAAACGTATGTCTCCGCTTTGGAAAACATAGAATAAACAAATACGTATTCTTGTCCGTGTGCTTGGGTTTTCAGATGTTTTTTCGTATCTTTCGGAAAGAACTTTTAGCTGGAAGGAAGTATATGAACATTTACGTAGATTTTTCATTAAGGTTGTTTGTGGCTGGCCTGATGGGAGTGCTTATCGGGCTTGAGCGGGAATACCGGGCAAAGGAGGCGGGTTATCGCACGCATTTCCTGGTGGCACTGGGCAGTGCGTTGCTGATGATTGTGTCGCAATACGGCTTTATGGATGTGCTGGAGAAGGATTTGGTGCGCCTGGATCCGAGCCGTCTGGCTGCCCAGGTGGTCAGTGGTATCGGTTTTATTGGGGCGGGTACCATTATCCTGTTGCAGAAGCAGGTGGTGCGCGGGCTGACTACGGCAGCCGGTGTGTGGACTACGGCCGGAATCGGACTCGCGGTAGGGTCGGGTATGTATATGATAGGTATTCTGGCTACTTTTCTGGTATTGGCAGGGTTGGAGGTTCTCAGCTATTGTTTTAAAAGTATAGGAATGCGAAGTATGATTATCGAGCTTACGGCGGAGAATTCCGAGGCCTTGAAAGCCCTTTCCGGCAAGTTCAGTTCCGAGAATTTTCAGATTACCTCTTATGAAATGAACAAGGTGTATGAGAACAACCATGAAGCTTATCGCATTACAATGGTAATCAGGGCAAAAAGAGTGAATGAGGAAGGGTTGCTCTTGATGATGCTTCATGAGTTTCCCGATGTGACGGTGAACCGGATTGTCTGACATAAAACCCAAATACCACCAGAGCCTTTTCTCTGATGGTATTTTGTGTTAGCCGATATAGACATTGACATGTAAAAACAAGCGGTCGTGCTGCTCGTCAATGTCAAAATCTATTTTGTCTTCACGGGCCAGCCATCCGATAGCCGCATTCAGGTCTCTGTCTGACAGGCCGGATGCGTGTTTAAGCTTGTCGTACTCCCAGTGGGCATTGTCGGAAAGGAGTTTCCACACGATACCCGCATTTGTTCCGATTTGGTTTTTGTTCATCATAATTCCAAAAATAATGTAATTAATGTAGTAGCTGAGCGAAGATATAAAAAATTGTTGTTGTAACAAATCTTATGCTAACAAAATAATATTGGAATGGCGTGTTTTTCTTTTCTCTTAATTGTTTTAATGATAATATTACAGAAATGTGACAATGCGCCTGCAAATTGCCAGCGTTTTTTATATCGCTTCCCGTACGCTATTCCATTTTTTTCTTATACCTTTGCACATAAGTAAAAAAGACGATTATGAAGAGATATAAGATAAACTGGAGGGTGCCCAAAGGGGCGGAACTGACGGAATTGGACAAGAAAGTGCTGTTTTATCAGGATAAAGGGTATTTGGTTCCGACTCGCCAGTTGATTAAGACTCCGGAACAGATTGAAGGAATTCGTCGTAGCGGCGTAATCAATACGGGAGTGCTCGACCTGGTGGAAAAGGAAATCCATGCTGGAATGAGTACGGCCGAAATAGACAAGCTGGTGTATGAGTATACCCGGGACCACGGAGCCATTCCGGCAACCTTGGGTTATGAGGGATTCCCGAAGAGCTGTTGTACTTCCATCAATGAGGTGGTTTGCCATGGAATTCCGAGCGAAGAGGAAATTCTGGAAGAAGGCGACATTATTAATGTGGACTGTACGACGATTCTGGACGGTTATTATGCCGACGCTTCACGTATGTTCATTATCGGAAAAACCACTCCGCAGAAAGAAAAACTGGTGCGTGTGGCAAAAGAATGTCTGGAAGTCGGTATGGAAGCAGCCCGTCCTTTCGGTTTTGTGGGAGATATCGGCCATGCCGTAGAGAAACACGCGAAGAAGAACGGATTCTCAGTGGTCCGTGATTTGTGCGGTCACGGTGTGGGAGTGGAGTTCCACGAAGAACCGGATGTAGAACACTTTGGCAAGAAGGGTACAGGTATGTTGCTTGTGCCGGGCATGGTGTTTACCATCGAACCGATGATTAATATGGGAACCTGGGAAGTCTTCATTGACGAAGAAGACGGATGGACCGTGGTGACGGAGGATGAGCTTCCTTCCGCACAGTGGGAACACACCTTCGTGATGACGGAGCAGGGACTTGAAATATTGACCTATTAATAATAGAAGAACGTTATGAGTACAATAATATTAGGAATAGAATCTTCTTGTGATGATACTTCTGCGGCAGTGATAAAGGATGGCGTATTGCTGTCGAGCGTGATTGCCAGCCAGGCGGTGCACGAAGCTTACGGAGGAGTGGTTCCGGAACTGGCCTCACGTGCACATCAGCAGAATATTGTTCCGGTGGTGCACGAAGCATTGAAACGTGCCGGAGTGGCAAAGGAAGATTTGAGTGCCATTGCCTTTACTCGCGGACCGGGTCTGATGGGTTCTTTGCTGGTAGGAGTGTCTTTTGCCAAAGGACTTGCCCGCTCGCTGGATATTCCGATGGTAGAGGTGAACCATTTGCAGGGCCATGTGCTGGCGCACTTTATTCAGGAGCCCGACGGTGAAAACGTACAGCCTAAATATCCTTTTATCTGCCTGCTGGTTTCAGGAGGAAACTCTCAGATTATCCGTGTGAATGCGTATAATGATATGGAAGTGCTGGGACAGACTATCGACGATGCGGCAGGAGAGGCTATCGACAAGTGTTCCAAGGTGATGGGGCTGGGCTATCCAGGTGGTCCGATTATCGACAAGCTGGCGCGTCAGGGTAATCCGGAAGCCTTTAAATTCAGCAAACCGCATATCCCGGGCTATGACTATAGCTTTAGCGGACTGAAAACCTCTTTCCTGTACTCGCTCAGAGACTGGATGAAAGAAGATCCCGATTTCGTAGAACATCATAAGACGGATTTGGCTGCTTCGTTGGAAAAAACGATTGTAGACATTCTGATGGATAAATTACGTAAGGTAGTAAAGGATACAGGCATCAAGGAAGTGGCCGTAGCCGGAGGAGTATCGGCAAACAACGGTCTGCGAAATGCTTTCCGTGAACATGCGAAAAAATATGGCTGGAACATTTTCATACCAAAGTTCGGGTATACTACCGACAATGCGGCCATGATCGCCATTACGGGATATTATAAGTTTTTGGACAAGGATTTTTGCACTATAGACAAACCCGCTTATTCACGGGTAACCATTAAGTAACAATTTAGAGAAAACAGATTATGTCAGTAGAAACCAAAACACTAAGTAAGGAGATAAGTGAAATTTTCTGGAGAGAAGGCTATACATTGGCTACTGCAGAAAGTTGTACGGCTGGTAACGTGGCAGCCATCATAACTGCTATCCCAGGTAGTTCTCGTTTCTATAAAGGTGGGGTTATTGCCTACTCAGATGAGGTAAAGAAAACGCATTTATATGTAAATGCCGAAACACTGGAACAGCATGGGGCGGTAAGTGAAGAAACCGTTGTGGAAATGGTAAAGGGTGCCATCAAGGCGTTGGATGTGGATTATGCAATGGCTACATCCGGAATTGCCGGTCCTGGCGGAGGAAGTCCGGAAAAGCCGGTCGGTACGATTTGGGTAGCAGCCGGAACAAAAGATGCGGTGCTTACAGCTAAATTGACCGAAGATGAAGGCCGTGAGAAAAATATTCAGGCTGCAACGGCAAAAACCCTCCAATTGTTGTTGGAATTATGCCAAAATCAGGGAAAAGAGGAGTAAAAGTTCAATTTATTGGAAAAAGATTTGTTTATATAAAATAAAATCACTTACTTTGCACTCCGTTTGAGAGAACCATGGAATAAAACTATAAAAACTAGATAGAAATGTCGAAAATTTGTCAAATTACCGGAAAGAAAGCCTTGATAGGCAACAACGTTTCACACTCTAAGAGAAGAACAAAAAGAACTTTTGATGTGAACTTGTTTACAAAGAAATTCTACTATGTAGAACAGGATTGCTGGATTAGCCTGAACATCTGCGCTAACGGCTTGCGAGTTATTAACAAAAAAGGCCTGGATGCAGCGCTGAACGAAGCGGTAGCAAAAGGTTATTGTGATTGGAAAACTATCAAAATTATTGGTTAATTAAAAGGAGAGAAAGACTATGGCTAAGAAAGCTAAAGGAAACAGAGTACAGGTAATCCTTGAATGCACAGAAATGAAGGATAGTGGTATGCCGGGAACTTCTCGTTATATTACAACTAAGAATAGAAAAAATACCACTGAAAGATTGGAATTGAAGAAATACAATCCGATTTTGAAAAGAGTAACAGTTCATAAAGAAATTAAATAATAACAGACCATGGCAAAGAAAACAGTCGCAACCCTTCAGACAGGTAAAGAAGGACGTTCTTATACTAAGGTTATCAAAATGGTTAAGTCTCCGAAAACTGGTGCTTACGTTTTTGACGAACAAATGGTTCCTAACGAAAAAGTACAGGACTTCTTCAAGAAATAATTTATCTTTTGAGATATAAAATGCTAAATAAAAGTTCCTTTCATTCAAATATGAAAGGAACTTTTTTTGTGTGAAAGCGAGAATAATCTTATCTTTGTTGTCAGAAACTGATAAAAGTAAGTTGTATGGGATTTTTTAGTTTTTTCTCAAAGGAAAAAAAAGAAACATTAGACAAAGGATTGTCTAAAACCAAAGAAAGTGTATTTGGAAAAATAGCACGTGCGGTGGCCGGAAAATCGAAGGTAGATGATGAGGTGCTGGACAATCTGGAAGAAGTGCTTATCACGTCTGATGTGGGAGTAGAAACTACGCTGAACATTATCAAGCGCATTGAAAACAGAGTGGCAAAGGATAAGTATGTGAATACACAGGAACTGAACAATATCCTTCGTGAGGAGATTGCGGCGTTGCTGATGGAAAACAATACGGTGGATGCTGCCGACTTTGATGTGCCTCAGGATAAGACTCCTTATGTGATTATGGTGGTAGGCGTGAACGGAGTAGGAAAAACAACGACCATCGGTAAGCTGGCTTATCAGTTTAAAAAAGCCGGGAAAAAGGTTTATTTGGGTGCCGCAGATACTTTCCGTGCCGCAGCCGTAGAGCAGCTGGACATCTGGGGAGAACGCGTAGGTGTGCCGGTGATAAAACAGAAAATGGGAGCCGACCCAGCTTCAGTAGCTTTTGATACGCTGAGCTCTGCCAAGGCTAATAATGCCGACGTGGTAATCATTGATACGGCAGGACGTTTGCACAATAAGATTGGCTTGATGAACGAGCTGACAAAAATCAAGAATGTAATGAAGAAGGTAGTACCTGATGCGCCTCATGAAGTGTTGCTGGTACTGGACGGCTCTACCGGGCAGAATGCATTCGAACAGGCCAAACAGTTTACTTTGGCTACAGAAGTAACCGCCATGGCTATCACCAAACTTGACGGAACGGCCAAGGGTGGAGTAGTGATTGGGATTTCCGACCAGTTTAAGATTCCGGTAAGATACATCGGTCTGGGAGAAGGTATGGAAGACCTGCAGATATTCCGTCGCCGTGAGTTCGTAGATTCATTGTTTGGCTCAACCACTGAAAAATGAGAAAGAATACAATCGATATAATTACTTTAGGATGCTCGAAAAATCTGGTAGATTCCGAAAAGCTGATGAAGCAGCTGGAAGCTAATGGCTACAAGGTGACACATGACAGCGACCATCCGCAGGGAGAAATTGCCGTTATCAATACGTGTGGCTTTATTGGCGATGCCAAAGAGGAATCTATCAATATGATTCTGGAGTTCTGTCAGGCAAAAGAAGAAGGACGCTTGAAGAAACTTTATGTAATGGGCTGTTTGTCTGAACGTTACCTGAAGGACTTGCAGATGGAGATTCCGCAGGTCGACAAATTCTATGGGAAGTTCAACTGGAATGAACTTTTGGCCGATCTAGGAAAGGCCTATCATTCTGAATTTGCCATTGAGCGTCATCTGACGACTCCGAAGCATTATGCGTACCTGAAAATATCAGAAGGTTGCGACCGTAAGTGTTCTTATTGCGCTATCCCTATCATTACCGGTAAACATGTGTCTCGTCCTATGGAAGAAATTCTGGACGAAGTGCGCTTGCTGGTTTCCGAAGGGGTGAAAGAATTTCAGGTCATCGCACAGGAACTGACTTATTACGGAGTGGATTTGTATAAAAAACAGATGCTGCCGGAACTGATAGAGCAGATGGCACATATCCCGGGTGTGGAATGGATTCGTCTGCATTATGCTTATCCCGCTCATTTCCCGGAAGATTTGTTCCGCGTGATGCGTGAAAACGATAATGTATGTAAGTACATGGACATTGCCTTGCAGCATATCAGCGATAACATGTTGCAAAAGATGCGTCGCCATGTGACGAAGGCAGAAACCTATCAGCTGATCGAGAAGTTCCGTAAGGAAGTGCCTGGCATTCATTTGCGTACTACATTGATGGTAGGTCATCCGGGTGAAACGGAGCAGGATTTTGAGGAACTGATGGAATTTGTCCGCGCGGCACGTTTTGACCGTATGGGTGCATTTGCCTATTCGGAAGAAGAAGGTACCTATTCTGCCAAGCATTATAAAGATGAGATTCCGCAGGAAGTCAAGCAGCAGCGTCTGGATAAACTGATGGAATTGCAGCAGGAAATCTCTGCCGAACTGTCTCATCGCAAGATTGGACAGGAATTCAAGGTAATCATTGACCGTAAGGAAGGTGATTACTATATTGGCCGTACACAGTTTGATTCACCGGAAGTCGATCCGGAGGTATTGATAAAAGTGGAAAATCACCGCTTGAGAATCGGCAGTTTCCATCGGGTAAAAGTGTACGATGCAGATGATTTTGATTTGTATGCTACAATCGTAAAATAAAATGACAAATAAGGAATTCATAGAAGAATTGTCCCGCCGTCTGGATAAAACCGAGAAAGATACAGCCTCCCTGGTTAGTTCTTTCACGGAGTGCTTGTCGCAGACATTGCAGGAAGATAAGATAGTGAATTTGCAAGGCTTCGGTTCCTTTGAGGTGAAAAAGAAAATGGAACGTATTTCTGTGAATCCTGTCACTAAGCAGCGCTTTTTGGTGCCTCCCAAATTGGCGTTAGCTTTTAAGCCAAGTGCTGTTTTGAAAGAAAAGTTTAAAAACATTTCATCGGATGAGTGATAAAATAACTTTACAGGAACTTGTGGAGTCGTTTGCCCGGAAATGCCAGTTGGACCCTGCAGAGGCTGCATTGTTTGTGAAGGAGTTCTTGAATTTGATTGAAGAAGCCTTGGCAAGAGACAAGTACGTAAAGGTTAAAGGATTAGGTGCTTTTAAGCTTATAAACATTGAAGCTCGAAAAAGTGTAGATGTAAATACAGGGGAGTCGATAGAGATAAAGGAGCACACACGTGTGTCTTTTGTTCCGGAAACTGGATTGAGGGACCTGATAAATAAACCTTTTGCGCATTTTCAGTCTGTTTTGCTCAATGATGATGTGCATTTTGAAGACCTTCCCGATGAAGGTAGTGTATCGGAAGTAAACGAGGAAGGAGAAGAGATTTTAGAAGCCATTTCGGATGATGAAAAGGACGGTTTACCGGAAACGGAAGAGGTGCTTTCGGAAGCTGAAACTGGTAGTGCCACTGCTGTATTAGTAGAGGAAGAACAAAAGAATGAAGTGGTGGAGGATGCTGAACAAGTAACTGTAGTACAAGAGGATGCACCTTCGGATGAAACAACTGATTCTACAGCAGCTGGTACTGGGATAAAAGAGCCGGCGGAAGAGAAAAAGAATATACCCTGGTGTATGATTGCTTCCATCTTGCTGGTGGGTATTTTCATAGGAGGAATCGTGACATGGGTATTGACTTCGGGCCGACGGTATATTCCGGAACAGGTGGTAGAGAAACTGATGAATGAAACGCAGAAAACGCCTGCGCCTGTGGTTTCGGACTCCTTGCAGGTGGCTGATACTTTAGTTGTAAAAAAAGATTCTTCCTTGGTACAGAAGGATACCTTGAAAACCGTCGCGAAGAAAGAAGAAAAAACTCCCGTAGCTTCTACGCCTGTACCGAAAAGGGAAACCTTAGCTGATACGGTTGAATACCAGATAACTGGAAATCAGGGCTCATATACCCTTAAACCAGGGGAGAGCCTGGTACGTGTGGCCCTGAAATTCTACGGAAATAAAAAACTATGGCCTTATCTGGTGAAGCACAATAAGGCTATCATCAAAAATCCGGATAACGTGCCAGTGGGTACTACAATTCAGATTCCGCAACTTACTCCTAAAAAATAACGAGAGGCCTTGTTTCAATTCAAACAAGGCCTTTTTAATTTTCTTTAGTTCAATAAGCCTTAAAAGGCGAAACCCGTCTATATTTTTTTATCAAAATTTATTGTGCCTGTTAAGGGAATACCTTAATTTTGGGGTGTCTTTTTAGATATATGTTTTGAAAGGGCATTTTTTAATGAAAAAAAAGAGAACTAAAATAGAAGAAAATTATGGCTGAAGCTATTGACATTCGTAAATTGAATGAACGAATCGAACGCCAGAGCGCGTTTGTGACAAACCTGATGGAGGGAATGAATCAGGTAATCGTAGGTCAAAAACATCTTATCGAATCTTTATTGATTGGGTTGCTTTCTGACGGACATATTCTGCTGGAAGGTGTTCCGGGATTGGCAAAGACCTTGGCAATCAAAACCCTTGCTTCATTGATCGATTCAAAATACAGTCGTGTGCAGTTTACTCCTGACTTGCTGCCGGCCGATATTATCGGTACGATGATTTACAGTCAGAAGGATGAGCAGTTCGTTGCCAACAAAGGACCGGTTTTTGCCAACTTTGTACTGGCCGATGAAATTAACCGTGCACCGGCTAAAGTACAGAGTGCCTTGCTCGAGGCCATGCAGGAACGTCAGGTGACACTGGGTAAGCAGACTTTTGCACTTCCGAAGCCTTTCCTGGTAATGGCTACGCAGAACCCGATTGAGCAGGAAGGTACTTATCCGTTGCCTGAAGCACAGGTAGACCGTTTCATGCTGAAGGTGATTATTGATTACCCGAAGCTGGAAGAAGAAAAGAAGATTATCCGTCAGAATATCAACGGAGAACGTACAGAAGTTCGTCCTATTTTGAAGGCTGAAGACATTATTGCTGCCCGCGAAGTGGTTCGTCAGGTATATCTGGATGAAAAGATTGAACAGTACATTGCAGATATCGTATTTGCTACCCGTTATCCGGAAAAATACGACTTGAAAGAGCTGAAGGGCTTGATTGGCTTTGGAGGTTCTCCTCGTGCTTCTATCAACCTGGCACTGGCTGCACGCAGTTACGCTTTCATCAAACGTCGTGGATACGTGATTCCAGAAGATGTGAGAGCCGTAGCTCATGACGTGCTTCGTCACCGTATCGGACTGACTTATGAAGCAGAAGCTACCAACGTGACTTCTGATGAAATCGTCAGCAAGATTCTGAACAAGGTTGAAGTGCCCTGATGCGCTATACCCGTAACGGTTACAGACGGGGAAGAGAGTTCCCGTCGGCTTTTATTCGCAGTCGGAAGGCTGTATGATTATAAATGACTAAGCTGTGTTCCTTTGGTTGCTCCAGGGGAACACGGTCAAATATTAAAGGAATGGAGACAAGTGAACTTTTAAAGCGTGTCCGTCAGATTGAAATCAAGACCCGGGGACTTTCGAGCAATATTTTTGCCGGTCAGTATCATTCGGCCTTCAAGGGGCGTGGTATGGCCTTTTCAGAGGTCCGCGAGTATCAGTATGGGGATGACGTGCGCGATATTGACTGGAATGTGACCGCTCGCTTCGACAAACCATTCGTGAAAGTCTTTGAGGAAGAACGTGAACTTACGGTCATGTTGCTGGTGGACGTGTCCAACAGTTTGGACTTTGGTACCATTCAGCAGCTGAAGAAAGAAATGGTGACGGAGATTGCGGCTACAATCGCCTTTTCCGCCATTCAGAACAATGATAAAATCGGCGTGATTTTCTTTTCCGACCGTATCGAGAAATTTATCCCTCCCAAGAAGGGCCGCAAGCATATTCTGTATATCATTCGTGAACTGCTTGATTTCAAGCCGGAAAGTCAGCGCACCAATTTGCAGTGTGCCATCGAGTACCTGACGAATGTGCTGAAGAAACGCTGTACGGCTTTTATGCTGAGCGACTTTATTGACGAACGTGATTTCCAGAATGCGTTGACGATTGCCAACCGGAAACACGATGTGGTGGCTGTGCAGGTGTACGACCGTCGTATGGAAGAACTTCCGGACGTGGGACTGATGCACGTGCGTGATGCGGAAACCGGTCATGAGCAGTGGATTGATACTTCGTCGAAGGCATTGCGCAATGCACATCATGCCTGGTGGAAGGAAAAACAGCAGAAGCTGAATGACACATTTACTCACAGCAATGTGGATTCTGTATCTGTACGTACAGATCAGGATTATGTGAAGGCATTACTGAATTTATTTGCAAAACGAAACTGACAGTTGACATGAGACATCTCTTATTATACTACTCAAAAATGATAAAGGCATGTTGCTGTGCTGTGTTGATTTTATGCTGTGCAACGGGCTTGAAAGCCCAGCAGGTGACGGTGGAAGCTACCATCGACTCCTTGCAGCTGCTTATTGGTGAGCAGGCGAAAATCAAATTGCAGGTCAGCATGGATGCCAACCAGAAATTGCGCCTGCCGTTGCTGCGTGATACGCTGGTCAGGGGAGTGGAGATTCTGGATGTGGCCAAGCCCGACACGCAGCTGCTGAACGACAACAAGCGCTGGCTGGTGTCACAGGAATATACAGTGACTTCTTTTGATTCGGCTCTGTATTATCTTCCGCCGTTTGAGGTGCTGGTCAATGACAAGGCTTACCGTTCAAAGGCTTTGGCATTGAAAGTGTACTCCATTCCGGTGGATACCTTGCATCCCGACCAGTTCTTTGGTCCGAAGTCCATTCAGGAAGTACCTCTTACCTGGGAAGACCTGGCACCGATGGTATATTCTATCCTGTTGCTGATTGCTTTGGGAGTGGTGACGGCCTTCTTTATCATTCGCTATCGTGACAATAAGCCTATCATCAAGATTATCAAGGTAGAACCTAAACTTCCACCTCACCTGGCTGCCATGAAGAAGATTGAAACCATCAAGGCAGACAAGGTGGCCAAGCGTGAAGATCCGAAAGCTTATTATACGGAGCTGACCGATGTCATCCGTATATATATAAAGGAGCGTTTCGGATTCAATGCCATGGAAATGACGTCTGCGGAAATTATCGAGCGTCTGTTGGAGGAAAAGGATAAGGAATCTATCCATGACCTGAAGGTGATGTTTGAAACGGCCGACCTGGTGAAGTTTGCGAAATATGCGCCGCTGATGAATGAAAACGACATGAACCTGATGAATGCGGTAGATTTCATCAACCAGACTAAGATAGAGGAAGATCCGAACGCCAAGAAGGAGCCGACGGAAATCAAAGTGGAGGAGAAGCGTTCCAAACAGGGGCGAATTGCCTTGCTGTGCAGCATTGCCATTACGGGTGTGGCCGCACTGATTGCTTTGTATTTGTCTGTGCGCCATATCATCGACCTCTTTTTCTAATTTAATAATGAATTGAGACTATGATTTTTGCGAATATAGAATATCTGTTTCTGCTCTTGCTGCTGATTCCGTATATCGTGTGGTATGTGATGCGCCGCAAGAAGACGGAACCGACCATGCAGGTATCTACCACACGGATGTACATGCAGGCTCCGCGCAGTTGGAAGATTTATTTGCTGCATGCGCCGTTTGTACTTCGTATCCTGACGTTTGTGATGATTGTGCTGGTACTGGCACGCCCGCAGACTACCGATAACTGGCAGAACACGGAGATTGAAGGTATTGACATCATGCTGGCGGTCGACGTGTCGACCAGTATGCTGGCCGAAGATTTGAAGCCAAACCGTATTGAAGCGGCCAAGCAGGTAGCGGCAGAGTTTATCAACGGACGTCCGAACGATAATATCGGTCTGACTATCTTTGCGGGAGAAGCATTTACGCAGTGTCCGCTGACAGTAGACCACGGAGTACTGTTGAATCTGTTCCAGAGTGTGAGCTGCGACATGGTACAGCGCGGAATGATTGAAGACGGTACGGCACTGGGTATGGGACTGGCCAACGCGGTGAGTCGTCTGAAAGACAGCAAGGCCAAGTCGAAGGTAGTTATCTTGCTGACGGATGGTGTGAACAACCGGGGAGACATTTCTCCGCTTACTGCGGCCGAAATAGCCAAGCAGTTTGGTATCCGTGTGTATACCATCGGTGTAGGAACTAACGGTACGGCACCTTATCCGATGCAGACGTATGCTGGTGTGCAGTATGTACAGATGCCGGTGGAAATCGACGAACAGACCATGAGCCAGATTGCCGGAACAACTAATGGAAACTATTTCCGTGCTACCAGCAATACGAAGCTGAAGGAAGTGTACCGTGAAATTGACAAACTGGAAAAGACGAAACTGAACGTGAAGGAATTCAGCAAACGTGAAGAAGCCTATGCGGTGTTTGCACTGATTGCATTCCTGAGCATCTTGCTTGAAATTCTTTTGCGGAATACAGTTTTGAAGAAAATACCTTAAAATAAGAAGTCATGTTTCGATTTGGAGAACCTCAATATTTGTATTTACTGATCGTGTTGCCCTTGCTGGCTGTGTTCTATTTTTATTCGAACTATCGCCGTCGCAAGAAGTTGCGCGAATATGGTAGTCCGGAGTTGTTGGCACATCTCATGCCGGATGTGTCGAAATATCGTCCGGACGTAAAATTCTGGCTGACGCTTTCTGCGCTGGCCATGGTTATTTTCATGCTGGCTCGTCCGCAGTTCGGTTCAAAGATGGAAACGGTGAAGCGTCAGGGTGTGGAAACGGTGGTGGCACTGGATATTTCAAACTCCATGCTGGCACAGGATGTCACTCCCAGCCGTCTGGAAAAATCGAAGAAGCTGATTTCCAGTCTGGTAGAGACTTTCAACAACGATAAGGTGGCCATGATTGTGTTTGCAGGTGAAGCTTTCACACAGCTCCCGATTACGAGCGACTATGTATCGGCCAAGATGTTTCTGGAAACGATTTCTCCTTCCTTGATTACTACACAAGGTACGGACATCCGCGGAGCCATCGACCTGGCTATGAAGAGTTTCACTCCGAATGAAGGGGTAGGACGTGCCATCGTGCTGATTACCGATGGTGAGAACCACGAAGGAGGAGCCATCGAGGCTGCTCAGGAAGCTGCCAAGAAGGGTATGCGTGTATTTGTTTTGGGAGTAGGTTCACCCGATGGTTCACCTATTCCGGTGGAAGGTACCAATGAATTCCGTCGCGATAAGGACGGTAATGTGGTCGTGACCCGCCTGAACGAGCAGATGTGTCAGGAGATTGCTAAAGCCGGGAACGGTATTTACGTGCGTGTGGACAATACCAACAATGCCGAAAGGGCGCTGAATGCGGAAATAAACAAACTGGCGAAGGCGGATGTAGAGACACAGGTCTTTACGGAGTTCGACGAGCAGTTCCAGGTACTGGCCTGGCTGGCTATTCTTTTGCTGGCTGCCGATCTGATGATTCTGAACCGCAAGAATCCGCTTTTCAAGAATGTGAAACTCTTTAAATGAAACTGGAGATGAAAGTGAAAGGATATATTCTGTGTGTGTGTCTGGCCCTGACTGCCGTGGCCGGATACGGACAGAAAACAGACCGTGATTATCTGCGAAGCGGCAACAAGCTTTACAAGGACAGTTTGTTTGTCAAGGCGGAAGTAGACTACCGGAAGGCGCTGGAGCTGAATCCCAAGTCGGCCGATGCCATGTACAATCTGGGAAATGCGCTGATGATGCAGGAAAAGGCCAAAGAGGCTATGGAGCAGTTTGATGCAGCTTCCCGTCTGGAGAAAGACAAGAAGAAGCTGGCACAGATTTACCATAATATGGGAGTCATTCTGCAGTCGTCCAAACAGTTGCCGCAATGTATCGAAGCCTATAAGCAGTCCTTGCGCAACAATCCGAAGGATAATGAAACCCGCTACAACCTGGCACTGGCGCAGAAGCAATTGAAAGATCAGCAGCAGAACCAGCAGAATCAGGACCAGCAGCAAAACAAGCAGGACCAGAAGCAGGATGACAAGCAGCAGAACAAGGACCAGCAAGACCAGAACAAGAAAGAACAGCAGCAGAATCCGCAGCAACAGCAGCAAAACCAGAACCAGATGTCGAAGGAGAATGCCCAGCAGTTGCTCAACGCCGTGATGCAGGACGAAAAGAACGTGCAGGATAAGGTGAAGAAGCAGATTCAGGTGCAGGGACGCAAGCTGGAAAAAGACTGGTAAGGCTGGAAGCAATGAAGAACAAATGAATAATCATAAATAACAGAATAATGCGAAAGATAATATTCTTACTTTTTACGATACTTGCGGCGTGGCAGGTGAAAGCTGCCGACAAGGTACGCTTTGTGGCAGAAGCTGCCGACGTGGTGGTAAGCGGTGACCAGGTACGACTGGTATTCACGGTCAATTCGCAAGACATCAAGGATTTCCGTGCTCCTTCCATCAAGGGCTTTGACGTGCTGATGGGACCGAGCCGCTCTCAGCAGAGCAGTATTCAGATTATCAACGGAAAGCGTACATCGAACAGTTCTACGGCGTTCACTTATATCCTCTTGGCAGGAAATCCTGGTACGTATACCATTCCGGCAGCCAGTGTAGAGGTAAATGGAGAGAAAGTCTTTTCCAATGCCATTTCCATCAAGGTGCTTCCGCAGGACCAGAACTCGGGAAATAGTGGCAACAACGGGGGAGGAAGTGCTTCTTCTTCACGCAGCCAGGCAGCAGGCAGCCGTATCTCGGCTAATGATTTGTTTATCACGGCTACAGCCAGCAAGACCACCGTACACGAGCAGGAAGCCATTCTGCTGACTTATAAGGTATATACCGTGGTGAATCTGCGTCAGTTGTATGGCAAGATGCCCGATTTGAAGGGTTTCCATACGCAGGAGGTAGAATTGCCGCAGCAGAAGACTTTTACGTTGGAACATTATAAAGGACGGAACTACAATACGACTGTATGGAGTCAGTATGTGCTGTTCCCGCAGCAGACGGGTAAACTGGAAATCCCTTCCATTACATTTGATGGGGTAGTTGCTCAGCAGACCGTCTCGGACGACCCGTTTGATGCCTTTTTCAATGGCGGAGGATACGTGGAAGTGAAGAAGAAAATTACGACTCCGAAAGTGGTAATTAACGTGCAGCCGCTTCCTGCCAAACCGGCTGGATTCTCTGGAGCAGTGGGTGAGTTCAAACTGGCATCGTCTATCAATGCGACTGACGTAAAGACCAACGATGCTGTGACTATTAAACTGACACTGAGCGGTACAGGAAACATGAAGCTTATCGGTACGCCGGAAGTGAAATTCCCGCAGGATTTCGAAATCTATGACCCGAAAGTGACCGATGATTATAAGTTGACCAATAGCGGACTGACAGGTACGAAGACATTCGAATACCTGGCCATTCCGCGTCATGCTGGCAACTTTACGATTCCGGCGGTAGAATTTACCTACTTCGACCTGAAGAGCAACAGCTACAAGACTCTGAAAACAGAGGCTTACAACCTGAAGGTGGCCAAAGGACAGGGAAATGCCGATCAGGTAATCTCAGACTTCACCAACAAGGAGAGCGTGAAGATGCTGGGTAAGGATATCCGCTTCATCAAGTTGGGCGATTCTTCACTTCGTCCGAAGGGAGACTTCTTCTTCGGTACCGTGGGATATTACCTGTGCTACCTGATTCCGTTGCTGCTGTTCGTTGTCTTTGCAGTGATTTATCGCCAGAAAGCCCTTGAAAATGCCAACGTGGCGAAGGTGAAGACCAAGAAAGCCAACAAGGTGGCTACTCGCCGTATGAAACTGGCTGGTAAGTTGCTGGCAGAGAACAAGAAGAACGAGTTCTATGACGAAGTGCTGAAGGCTTTGTGGGGATACATCAGCGACAAGCTCAGTATTCCAGTATCTCAGCTGTCGAAAGACAATATTGAAGCCGAACTGACCAACTACGGTGTGCAGGAAGCCTTGATTGCCGAGTTCATTGGTGTGCTCAACGAATGTGAATATGCACGTTATGCTCCGGGCAATGAGAACGAGGCGATGGACAAGGTATATTCCGCTTCTGTGGAAGTCATCAGTAAAATGGAAAACAGTATCAAACATTAAAACGGATAGGAGAGCAGACTAAATATGAAGAAATTATCTTTATTATTGATAGGCCTGATTGGGTATATTCAGTTTGCTGTGGCAGCTCCCACAAAGGCGGAAGCTGACGAAGCATACCAGAAAGAAAAATTCAGCGAGGCAGCGTCCTTGTATGAAGAAATCCTGCAGACGCAGGGAGAATCGGCCGACATCTATTATAATCTTGGAAATGCGTACTTCAAGCTGAAGAATACGGCCAAGGCAGTGCTCAACTACGAACGTGCACTTCTCTTGAATCCGGGAGATGCGGATATCCGTTTTAATCTGGACATGGCACGCAGCAAGACGGTGGACAAGATTACGCCTACTGCCGAGGTGTTCATCGTGACATGGTATAAATCGCTGGTCAATATGATGAGCGAACAGAGCTGGGGTTATGTGGGAATTTTCTCGTTCATTCTTTTGCTGATAGGAGTATCTTTTTATATCTTCGGCAACCGCCTTTGGATAAAGAAAACCGGATTTATCGGAGCGGTGGTATTCCTGATTGTGACGGTGTGCAGCAATATTTTTGCCAGTGAGCAGAAAGCGGAGCTGGTAGACCGTACGGGAGCCATTGTGATGGAGCCGACAATCAATGTCAAGAGTACGCCGAACGAAAGCGGAACCGACTTGTTTGTGTTGCATGAAGGTACGAAAGTCTTCATCGAAGACAATTCGATGAAAGGCTGGAAGGAAATCCGTCTGGAAGACGGCAACAAAGGCTGGGTGAAGACGGAAGCAATTGAAATCATTTAATTCAGATAAGCATAAATGGCAGACATACAGCAACTCATAGAGGCCGACAAGGCTTTGCTACTTTCCCTTAACGGAAGCGATTCCTTGTTCTGGGATGGATTCATGTGGACGGTGACAGACACTAAGACATGGATTCCGGCCGTACTGGTGTTGCTGTATGTCGTGTTCAAGAATAACCGTGTGCCGCAAGGAATAGTCATCACGCTGGTGTTCGCTTTGTGCGTTACGCTGGCCGACCAGTTTGCATCGGGACTCTGCAAGCCCTATTTTGCCCGTTTTCGTCCCACTCAGGACCCTGAACTGATGTATCTGGTGCAGACGGTAAACGACTATCGGGGAGGGTTGTATGGGTTTATCTCCAGCCATGCCGCCAATACCTTTGCTGTAGCGATGTTTGCTTCGTTGCTGGTGCGTTATCTGCCTTTCACCTGCATGATGTTTCTGTGGGCCATGATTCCCTCGTACTCACGCATGTACTTAGGTGTCCATTATCCCGGCGATATTCTGTGCGGGGCGGTGGCCGGATCGGTTGTCGGTGTGCTTGTGTACCTGCTGTACGCACGTTTGCGCAAGAAATTCTTCGATTGTCCGCAGTATATTTCCACCCAGTACACTAAGGGCGGATATACCAAGGATGACATATCCATTCTGCACGCCACACTGCTGCTGACTTATCTCTATGCGATAATCGGAGGAATGATAGTGGCAAAAAGTCTGCATTTCTGACTAGAAAGTAAGATATTTTCGAAAAAAACAGTTGGAAAGTTTGTGCTGTCACAATCTTTTGCTATATTTAAATCGATATTAAAAACAACATTTTGTCTAACACTTAATTATGACTACTATGAACAGAACAATAACCTTTAACGAACTTCGTAAAATCAAAGATTCTTTGCCCACGGGAAGCATGCATCGCATTGCGGATGAGTTGAACCTCAGCGTGGAAACGGTGCGTAATTTCTTTGGCGGACATAACTTCAAGGACGGAAAAAGCGTAGGTATCCATCTCGAACCGGGTCCTGACGGCGGACTGGTGATGCTTGACGATACTACGGTACTCGATAAGGCAATAGCCATTCTGAAGGAAGAACAACGCGCTTGATATAAGATAAGGGCTGTAACAAGAGAGTGGGAGAGTATCCGTTCCTGTTACGGCCCTTATTGTTTATCCGATAATATGATATTAACCTAAAAATGCAGAAGCCATGGAAGAAAAACTTGTAACACTGGCCATTCTTACTTATTCTAAAGCCCAGATTCTAAAGAATGTGCTTGAAAATGAAGGAATTGAGGCTTGCATCCATAATGTCAACCTGATTCAGCCTGTCATTTCTTCGGGCGTGAGAATACGCATCCGCGAAAGTGATCTGCCCAGGGCATTGAAAATTATTGAAAGTTCTGCGTGGTTGGCCGAAGATGTGGTCAATGAAGAAAAAACAGAAGAAAAGCATGGCAAGCAGGTGCTGATACCGGTCGACTTTTCCGATTATTCGATGGCTGCCTGTGAATTCGGTTTCAATTTTGCAGCCAAGATACAGGCAGAAGTCGTGCTGATGCACGTGTATTTCAGTCCGGTATACATGCCGAGTTTGCAGTATGCGACAGAAAACTACGGGTTGCCGATGGAGCATGAATTGGGCATCAAGAGCATGCTCGATAGTATTCATGAACAGCTTAATAATCTGATAAACAGTATTAAAGAATGTATTCAGAAAGGAGAACTTCCTGATGTGAAGTACACCTGCACTCTGAAAGAAGGCGTACCGGAAGAAGAAATCCTGCATTATGCCCGCGAGGAAAAGCCGCTCATAATCATTATGGGAACGCGCGGAAAAGGTGAGAAGGAAATGGATCTTATCGGTAGTGTAACGGCCGAAATCATCGACCGTAGTCCGGTATTTGTCTATGCCATCCCGAAAAATGCGCAGAAGAAAAACTTCGATGAAATCCATAAGGTAGCATTCTTTACCAGCTTTGACCAGCGCGACTTGATTGCATTCGACTCACTGGTAACGACTTTCAAGGATTATCATTTTGAAGTATCGTTCATCCATCTGAGCGACAATGCGCAGAAGCGTACGTGGAATGAAATCAAGCTGGTAGGCATCCAGGAATATTTTAAGAAGCAATATCCGCAGCTGACAATTGATTATGACATGTTAGGTGGAGAAAGTCTGCTCAGCAATTTGGACGAATATGTCAAGGAAAAAGGCATCGATGTGCTGTGTCTGTCAAATTACAAGCGGAACGTCTTTGCACGCTTGTTTAATCCCAGCATTGCCCGTCGGATGATTTTCCATTCCAACACGCCGATTTTGGTGATTAAATAAAGTTTGATTTTAGAAAAACGAATTCTCAGGGCCGTTTCCATCTTGTATGGATTCGGCCCTTGTTCTTATGATTTGCAGAATCGGCAATATCAAGCCCCAAGAACGAATAAAAATGGTTTTTTAGATCATCTGTTTATTGATGTATAGAATCGTGCGAATAAGGCCTTAAAAAACGCAAGTACATTCATATCAAAACGCCTTTGCGTTTCAAACTAAACGTCCTTGTGTTTTAACTCAAACGCACTTGCGTTTAAATCAAAACGCTTAGGCGTTTTCCTTTAAATCGGGACATTCAGTAAATAGTATAAAATTAGCCAACTGATTCATACACAAAGTATTG
>OLIX01001339.1_pt1 | contig 21925 bp, 28 predicted proteins | sample 1601331 | NCBI WGS metagenome assembly OLIX01 (sample SAMEA2452120, study PRJEB22498) | human gut metagenome | biome: human feces; feature: human gut; material: feces | place: Australia | collected 2012 | reverse complement strand
TCGAATTATAATTACCCGCAGAAAAGGTTACGACACACCCCAGACCGTTACGTCCGCCCTTGGCGAGAATGAAATCCTCGCCGGTGGACATGTCTACGATGATCTGGTTCGTTTCGGCGTCCCGCACAACGGTGCCCCGAGGGACTTCGATAATCAGGTTTTCGCCCCGTTTGCCCGCCATTTTCCGACCCTGACCGCTGACACCTGCGGCGGCCTGATACTTGCGCTTGTAGCGGAAATCCAAAAGAGTGGACAGGTTGTCGTTGACCCGGAGAATGACGCTGCCGCCATGTCCGCCGTCGCCGCCGTCCGGGCCGCCGGAGGCCACATATTTTTCCCGGTGGAACGCCACCGCTCCATCGCCGCCCCGTCCGCCGATGACGGTGATGCGCACTTTATCCACGAACATAGTTGTACGTCCTCCTAATCTATGGAAGTACGGGTACTTCCCTTTATTCAGCCGATTCTGCTGGCCAGCTCGAAAGCCAGCAGGGCAATTTTTTCCTTGTCTGATAGCCGGGCGTGTCCGGACAGGCTTCTGGGGTCCCACTGGGGGTGATCCAGATTGTCCCCGGCATAGAAATACTGAAAGAATTCCACACCCCGGAAATCGCACATGGCCTGCATGGCCGCGCACTCCATCTCCACGCATACCGCGCCCATACGCCGCCGGGCGGCAACCTTTGCGGGGGTCTCCCGGTAAAAGGCATCCGTCGTCCACGCAGCGCCCTGTACATAAGGATACCCAAATTCCCGAAGAACCTCGATAAATTCGGGAATATAGCGGGTGTTGACGTCGATCAGATCGCTTGCCGGGGCATAATGATAGCTGGTGCCCTCATCCCGGATGGCTTTTGTGGGAATGATGATGCCGCAGTCCTCGATTCTTTTGTCCAGAACGCCGCAGTTGCCCAGCAGGATGAACCGGCGCGCGCCCATGGCGATGATCTCCTCAAACTGCCCCGCACAGGCTGGCGCGCCCACCCTTGCTTTGCAGAAGCCCAGCCGGCTTCCCCGGTAGGTGACCTCATAAATGGGCCAGTCTCCGTCCGCGTCGCGGGTATGGGCGATGCGCTTACCCTCCAGAAATGCGGCCACGGAGGCAAAAAGCTGGTGGGAAAAGACGGCGACCACCGTTTCCGGGAAATTCTCCACCGGCTTTATATAATCCGGGTTGATAACGGCGCGGGGCGTGGGGTCAAATTCTGCCAAAAGCACGATGGGTGCCTCCTTCCTGCGGCATGCGCACAATGGCACGGTATTATTTCGGAGTTTCCTTATAAAAAGGCTGCCGCAATCAGTGATGCGGCAGCCTTCCTTGTCCAGATGATCTTACTGCTCGGCGTACACGGAGCACTGCCGGCGATCCTTGCCCAGACGCTCAAACTTGACGGTGCCGTCAACCTTGGCGAACAGGGTGTCGTCCTTACCGATGCCCACATTGACACCGGGATGGATGTGGGTGCCTCTCTGGCGGACCAGAATGTTGCCGGCCAGAACGAACTGACCGTCGGCACGCTTCACGCCCAGACGCTTGGACTCGGAATCACGGCCGTTCTTGGTGGAACCGCCGCCCTTGTGGTGAGCGAAGAACTGAATACCAATCTTCAGCATGGTGTTACACCTCCAAAACTTCGATATTATCAGGATAGTCGTCCCGCAGCGAACACAGAGTCACCAGCATTCCGGCAAGCACAGCCTGAACGGTGTCCTCCTCGTCGCAGGACGCGGGGAGGGTCAGGGTGATGCGGTTATCTTCCCCATCCTTGACCCGAACCTTGGCCTTGGCGCCGCACACATCGTTGATGGTGGCTTCGGCCATGGTAACGACAGCGGAGACGGCGGCGCAGACAATGTCTTTTCCCGGCTCGTCATAATCGCTGTGACCCGAGACGGAGAATCCGGTGATCCTCTCGCCCTCGGTGTGAAATTCGCATCTTGTCATAAATTACAGAGCGATCTTGGTGATCTCCACCTTGGTGTAAGGCTGGCGATGACCGATGTGCTTCTTCTCGTTCTTCTTGGACTTGTAGCGGATGATGTCGATCTTCTTGCCCTTGCCGTTCTTGACGACCTTGGCCTCGACGCTGGCACCCTCCACAGTGGGCGCACCGATCTTGGTGTTCTCGCCGTCCAGAACAGCCAGAACCTGATCGAACTTGACGGTAGCCTCGGCTTCCGCGCCCAGCTTCTCCACGAACACGATGTCGCCCTCGGCAACGGTGTACTGCTTACCACCGGTTACGATAACTGCTTTCATTTGTTTCACCTACTTTAATTGTGTAGTCTCGCTCTGGGGGCGCGGTGATTTTGGACGCACCGACTGAAAGCCCCTTCAATGCGGCCTGTTCATTCTAGCATTGCAGACATAAAAAGTCAAGAAATATTTGGGACTTTTTCTTGCGTTTTTCATTGACTTTTGCTATACTGCCAATGGAATCGCAAATCTTTCCCGGCGAGGTGACTGCCCTGTGAAAACAAAAACGTGGATATTGCTCATTGCGGCCATTGCGGCGGTGTGCCTTGGATTGAGCATCTTCCTTCTGCTGCCCGGCGACGACGCCGTTTACGCTGAGATCAGCAGCGGGGGAAAGATTGTCAGAACCGTAAATCTGCGCATCGATCAGCAGTTTACCGTCGTTGGGGAAACCGGCGGCAGCAACACCGTCACCGTCCGGGACGGGCGTATTGCCGTCACGGCGGCGGACTGCCCAGACCACTACTGCATGGAGCGTGGCTTTTGCAGCAGTGGCACGCCGATCGTGTGCCTTCCCAACCGTCTGGTCATCCAATTTCAGGGGGAACAGAGCGTTGACGCGGCAGCAGGATAATTTCTGGAAAAAACGCTTGACAAATGGCGAATGGTTGTGTATACTAATCAGGCATTCAGTTGAGTGCGCTGACGGACGATTAGCTCAGCTGGCTAGAGCATCCGCTTGACGTGCGGAAGGTCATAGGTTCGAGTCCTATATCGTCCACCAAACGAAAGAAATCCGAACTTCTTCCCTATTGGGGATGGGTTCGGATTTTTTGTTTATATCAGAGATATTTCATATTGAGTTTTGTGCCAGCAGTGCCGGGTTGATACCGGTCTGCTGGCACTTATTTTATTTCCTGTTCCAGTTCATCGAACTCCTTTGTGGAGAAAAATTCACCCAGCGTAATTTCCAGCCCATCGCAGAGCTTTTTGATCGTAACTGTTCCTGGATTTTTGCTTTCTCCGTTTAGGATGCTTTTGACTGTAGCCTGAGGAACGGCGGAAATATTACTGAGCGCATTGGGCGTGATTTTACGTTCTTTGCACAACTGGCGAATACGATTTGCGATGGCTTCTCTTGTATCCATAAAAACCTCCGGGCGATTTATCACTGCTATGATACATCGTTCGGATTTTCAATATTAGTGATACTTCACTAATCGAAAATAATATGCTATATTAGTGATATACCACTATCCATATCATACAACAGGGTTAGCAAACTGTATTACAATTTATCCGAATACCGATAAATTGGAGGTTTGTATTATGGAATATGGGTATATCCGTGTTTCTACAAGAGAACAAAATGAACAGCGGCAGCTCATTGCAATGCGGGAGTTTGGAATCTCCCCAAACAAAATCTACATGGACAAGCAATCCGGCAAGGACTTTGAGCGGAAGAACTACAAGAAAATGGTCCGGAAACTGAAAAAGGACGATACCCTGGTGGTAAAGAGCATCGACCGGTTGGGGCGGAATTATGAGGAGATTCTGGAGCAGTGGCGGATCATCACCAAGGAAAAACAGGCGGCCATTGTGGTGCTGGATATGCCGTTGTTGGACACCCGGCAAAACCGGGACCTGACCGGAACGCTGATCGCGGACATTGTTTTGCAGCTTCTGTCCTATGTGGCCCAGACGGAGCGGGAGTTTATCCGGCAGCGGCAGGCAGAGGGAATCGCCGCTGCAAAGCGAAACGGAGTGAAATTTGGGAGAAAGCCTATGGAACGACCGAACGGTCTGGAATCGTTGAAAAAGCAGTGGCTACATGGGGAATTATCCGCAAGAGCGGCGGCAAAACAGCTTGGAGTGACGCATAGCACCTTTTTGAGATGGGTAAAGGAATGCAACGGATAAAAAAGTACAGTTTGCTAACCACACAAAATATCGCAGATATTTATGTCTTTTATTATAACTCTTTGACAATTATTTTGCAAGTGTCAAATGGATAATAATGTGTACCTTAGTATCCACCAGAACATGGAGAAAAATTAAAAAACAGCGGACAGCCCTTTAAGATTGCTAAGAATATACAACGGAGGATTGCCATGGGACATGTAATAGGTATTGACTTGGGTACAACATACTCAGCTGTCGCAGTAGTTAATGAAGCTGGTATCCCTGAGATATTGCCGAATAGTGAAGGTAAAAATACTACTCCTTCTGTTGTACTATTTCCGGAAACTGATAGCATTGACGAACCACTTGTTGGAGAAATGGCCAAGAGGACAGCGGCATCTTCACCAGCAGATGTTGTAGCCTTTGTTAAGCGTCAAATGGGTAATCCTGATTATCGATTCACTTCAACTAACGGAAACAGCTATTCTGCTGAAGAAATTTCCGCTATTATTCTAAAGAAATTAAAAGCTGATGCGGAAATGGCGTTGGGAGAAGAAGTAACAGATGCAGTTATTACTGTTCCAGCATATTTTGATGATGCTCGACGAGTGGCAACAAAACAAGCCGGCCGTATTGCAGGGTTTAATGTTTTACGGGTTCTGAACGAACCAACTGCAGCAGCAATTTCATACGGGATGAGTAATGATACCACCGGCTGTGTCTTGGTGTATGATTTAGGTGGTGGTACGTTTGATGTCACAATTATGGACATTGATGGCGGTCGGTTCGATGTGCTATCCACTGATGGAGACCGAAATTTAGGTGGCTTTGACTTTGATAATCGCATCATCGAAGAATGCATTGCCCAAATGGAGATGCAAGGAGCAGGGCAGAATTTGAATACGGATGATGAACTAATTGCTTCTATGCGAGAGAAAGCGGAGCTTGCTAAAATCAGTCTTTCTAATGTAAAGCAGGCAAATATAATTATTCCATACAATGGAAAACAATTTCGACTAAAAATCACAAGAGAACATTTTGAAGAAATTACAAGAGATCTTCTTAATCGAACACATGATATGGTAGAGGAAGCATTGGTTGCCGCTCAAAAAACGTGGAGCGATATTGACCGAGTATTGCTAATAGGTGGATCGACGCGAATGCCTATGGTGCGCGATATGATGGAACGAAAGAGTGGCAAACATTTTGAGTTGAATGTAAATCCGGATGAAGCGGTTGCACTTGGAGCAGCGATACAGGCAGCATTGTGCAAACAGGAAAAAGGCAGGGGGACATCTACTAACGCTTGCGACAATTCAGCACTTATACCAGCGCCATCTTCCTTGACGATGCCAATCATTGTTTCTGATATTACAAGTCAGGCATTGGGAGTTATCATGCTGGACTCGGTCACAGAAGAAGAAAAGAATTTTGTGATTATACCGAGAAACGCAAAAATTCCGGCCAAAGGTAATACATCGGGTAGCACTGTAGTGGATAATCAGCACTCAATTAATGTTCGGGTCACACAGGGTGAAGAACAGGACGTGCGATATTGTGTGGTTATAGGAAGCAAAGAGATCCCTATACCACCGTATCCTAAAGGTGCACCGTTAACAATTTCATATGCCTATGATATCGACCAAACAGTATACGTTGAAGTGTTTGATGATACGGCACACTGCTCTCTTGGCACCTTTGAAGTGGATCGTGTATTGAATATGTCGGAAGAAGAAGTCAGTCAGGCAATCACTAAGATTGACGACATGGACATTACATAAGAGGACATATCAGGCAGAAATGATGAGGTGATGGCCAATGGATAATATGTCTGAGGAGAAAATTGATGAGTTGATTGCTGGCATTGCAGAGTTACGAGATTTGTTTGTTCGTCGCTTGATGGATGATAAAGTGAAAAATAACGCAATAGAAAAGCTCGCAGTTGCCAATAAGGACTTGATAAGATCATTAGAAGGGGCGCAACTTAATGCTATTGCGAAAGACTTGTTCTTACTTTGCGACCGTATTTACCAGCAGCCAAAAGAGGATGATTTTGCTTGGTCAATGTTGGATGAGATTCTAGAGATTTTGGCAAGACGAGGAATTGAACCGATTAACAAACTCGATAAATTTGATCCCAGTTTGCACAATATTATCTCAACTGTACATGCTACATCCGAAGTGCCGGCTGGAACAATTGTAGAAATTCGTAGGCACGGTTATATAAAAGGGCAGCATTTATTACGTCCAGCGGATGTTGTTATTGCAAAATAGACCGGAGGATATTTGATGGACGTAACACAGGCTACTAAATACTATCAATCGCTTATTCATAGCCATGGTTGTTTACTTTTCTCTATTGAACAGGAAAAATCTGCCTTGAGGCAAAGAAAAGATAATGCGATTGCCGTAGAGATGACCAAAGTGAATACCAAACTTCAAAGGTATTGTTCACAATCTCAGAACAGGTTTAGAGCCTATAGTGAAACATTAAAGGGTATTGTAGATGCAATACCCAATTCCAACAGAGATATGTCTATTCTGTGTGCGGCAGAGTATGTTCCTATTGGAACAGCCAAATTAAAAGGGCTAGAGCAATACAGTACGATTCCATACATTGTCCCGTTCTTAGGTAAGAACAGCATTGCAGTTGAAGGTACAGGCCTAGCAACCGACATTATGCTAAAAAGCATAATGATATCGGCTCTGGAACAAACTGCCGCAGGACAATTGTCAGTAAGCATATATAATCCTGAATGGCGTGATACCTTTTCGTGTTTTGCGATTTTAGATGATTTTGAATCTATCTCATCTCAGGATGGTTTATCGAAATTATTTGACAGATTATCAGAACAAATTTCAGCAGCGGATAGTGTCCTAAAAGGGCAGTTCCCCTCAATTTTGGCGTTGCGGCAGGAGGCGAAGCAGCCTGTCGGCCAGCTCCGTCTTGTTGTAATTACAGGTGATGATTGGTTGCAAGAACCGCCCTTACGTTCAAAACTTGTACACCTCCTTGCAGGAGCGCCTCGTGCGGGTATTGGCTTTATCCTGCAGTTGCCAGCAGGAGCAGCGGAACAGCTCAACCTTGATGTAAAGAAAATCGTTTTATTGAAGGAATCTTGCTCAGGTGAATGGAAAACAACATTAATGCCCAATGTACTAGTTAGGCCTTATAGTCGCAAACAAAACGATATCCTTGATATTTTCAATGCATTAAACGAGAAAGCAAAACAATCTGTTGCAATTGCAATCCCGTTTGACAGTATAGAAAATACACATGAGATGTGGAGAGCCTCATCTGCCGAAGGTATTACGTTTTCTCTTGGAAAAGCTGGAATGGAAACGGTTACTCTGCGAATGGGCGATGAAAACACTCAAATTAACAATGCATTAATTACAGGCGCTCCTGGGAAAGGTAAGTCGAATTTACTAGAAGTAATAATACATAGTCTGTGCTGTCGTTATAGCCCAAATGAGTTAGAACTATATCTTCTCGATTTCAAAGATGGCTTAACATTTAAACCATATGGAGATATGAAGAATCATTCGTGGATACCTCATGCGGCAGTACTGGGCATTGAAAGTGAACGCGATTTCGGCGTAGCGGTCTTAGAACATATTGAAGAGGAACGCTTACGCCGTGCTCGTACGATGAAAAAAGTCGATGCACACACTGTTGCAGAGTATCGCACTGCTAAGCCTGCATCTTATATGCCTCGTATTGTTATCGTGATTGATGAATACCAAAAGTTAGTTGAGTTTACGGATGATACCGGAATTCGTGCGGCTGAGCTGATTGAGAATACAGTTCGTCAAGGACGAGCCTGCGGGATACATTTAATTTTAGCGAGTCAAACTGTAGAGCGTAAAGGCGCATTGGCTGCAAAGAGTGATGCGATCTATGCATCTATACCAATTCGTATAGCACTTCAAAATAATATTCAAGAATCCTATGCAACGTTCGTGCAAGGAAATGATGCGGCGGCTAGATTGCGCGTTCGTGGAGAGGCTGTAATGAATATCAACTATGGTGCATTGGATTCGAATATGCATTTTACCGTTGCCTATGCTGACCCAAAGCAGATGCAGTTATTGAGAAAGCAATGGTGCACAGAACCAATCGGTAGAACTCGTACTCCAAAAGTGTTCGGTACAAACGATTTCTTCTCACTACCGGATGCTTTGGAAATGTTTGCATTGTGGCGAGGTGCAATTGAGAAATCAGGTGTGGCACCAAAACTTCTATGTGGGCAAGCGCTAACCGTAGACAGAGCTATTGTTGGAATTCCTTTCGGGAAAGAGTCAGGACGCAATGTGGCTATCTTTGGAAATGGTGACGGAGAAGAAACTGATACATTACCACTCAATTATGCAGTCGGCATTTTGCAGGGAATGGCGTTGTCACTGGCAATTCAGCATCCAGAAGGAGATGCGGTTTTCACGTTGATTGATGGAATGCTTGACTCTACAAAAAAGCGCAATGGCTTTTTCAACTGGATGAGCCTGATGGAGCGTCTGGGATTTCCCATGACGATTGTTCCAGCCCAAAAAGCTCCCGAATTTTTTTCCGAAACTGTAAATGGCATTAAAAGAACAGATTGCCCTAGAGATTCGCACTACATCATTGGTATAGGAATGGATCGATGCACCAACATGGCAGATGAATACACATCCTCTGAGAAAGGCAGCTCGAAGGATGATGCATTTGGTGGATTTGGTTTGAATATGTCCATGTTTAATAAAACAACCGGCTCAGAACAGTTGGGGAAGTTGCTTGAAATCGGTCCACCCAATGGTGTTCACTTTATTGGCTGGTGGAATAACTATAATACATTTGAATCGCAAGTTCGGATTACTGACAGAGGCTACATCGAAACGAAACTATTGTTGCACACAGGCGTTAGCACAGCTCGAAGTATTTTGAACACAGCAATTACTAACTGGGAGGGTGAAGCAAATCGGCTACTTGCGCATGATGACACAGCATTTTCTCATGACATGAGACTAATGCCCATGTCTCCGCTTCGTATAATTGATGTCGGAAAGATGGAGGCGAAAATGTGGTAGGAGATTGCTTTGACTATCAAAAGTACACTAATGCAATGAATGCAATTGCTGGTGCCCAGAGTGAGCTGGAAACATACATAAAGAGTGCTGAAGCTGAGCAGGCAATGTGTCAGAAACGAATCAAGGAAAACTACAAAAAGCAGTTGGCTGAATTGGAGCAAATATGTCAGGATGCCATGGCACAATTCTCGGCACTGAGCATTCAATACTGTGAACTATGCAATAGGCCTGCGGTGGCCGCTTCTGCAATTCCAAACACACTGCCTTTTAGAGAGGCTATTGCAAAACAGGTTGACGATGCAAAAGAATTACAACATTCACTAAGTGATATCCGCCAAGAGCAAGAGACTTTGAGACGGCAAAAATTAGAGTTCGAAAGATTGCAACGGGAGCAGGCTCAACGAAAGATTGAAGCGCAGAATCGTGCAGAAGAAGAACGAATAAAGCAGGAATTGCAACGGAGACAGCAGATATTAGAAGACGAACTTCGTCGCACTGGGGGTAATAAAAGCAAAGATTACAGCCGCCTAAGGAAATGAGGATTTATTATTAAATAGGAGGAACGACAAATGTCAGAGTTAGGCCAAATCAAGCAACAGATTATGCAGTTCTCCGCACAGGTAGGCCAAGCAGCATATAATATTAAGCAACTAGAATTGGACATGGACAAACAAATCGGGTTTATTGAGCAGATTATCGGTGGTGCGAGCGATAATGCTGATAAACAGATGATCGCCGCTCTTGAGCAGGCAAAAAAATCTGTCAACGATGCCGCACTACAATTGATTTTAGCATCTAATGCTGCAAGTGACTGGGCAGCGAGATCATAATCCGAATTATATAGATTTTGTGAAAAGGAGATTTTTTATGGGACTGTTAGATAAGTTGATGCAAATGAAAACAGATCACGATGCGCAAAAGGCACAAGAGGCCGCCGAAAACCTTGCATTATGCAATCGTTTGAGACAGAACCCAATATTTTTAAACTTTGCGGATTTTATTCATGACCTTTTGGCAAACACATCTTCCGAGCCGTTAAAGTGGGTATCCGGAGCGAGCGATGATGCATATGAGAGAAAACTTGCTATTGTTGTTACCAACAATGATTTCGCATTTGTTGAAAGCTATTTTTATCGTGATTATTTCTATGATTCTGAAGGCGAGTCACAGTTTTATCTTCGTAAGGGAATGAAAGTTTTAGAATGTCACTCTTTTGAAGATTACGGTATGCAGTCTCTGCCCAATAGGCCCGGTGTAATTGATGCGGTTTTGGAAACACTGGCATCGCGACTGAAAGAAATTCCTTATATTTTCTTAAAAAAAGGGGATGTTGAAACAGATGACGGCCATTCGCGTTCATGCTATCATGCAGTTTTGATTAATGTAAGCTCTAAAGGGTTGAATCAAAAGCGCTCGGCATGGTAAAGACTGTTCGAGGTGCAAATCAATGGTCGATTATTACTCACTTCTTGCGATAGCCCCAGATACAAATGATGATGGGATACGAACCGCAATACGCCAAGCTCGGCGCAAGTGGTCAAATCGTCAGAATAATCCAAATGCCGAAATACGTGCTGAAGCAGAAAAAATGATGAGAGACATATCTGAAGCAGAACGTGTTTTGCTTGATCCTGAAAAACGCAACCAGTATGATGCGGACAGAGAGATAATCCAACCTCAAAGAGAAATGGATAGTTGCAATCAAGAATCATCCAAGCCTCGTGGTTTTCCTGGTTGGCGTACACATGCAGAAGAACTATTTAGAAATGGTCAGTTTAATGAGTTATGTGTCTATATGGCCCCTATCGTTGCTGAGAATAATGGCGATATTATAGCGTGGTTTTTGTATGGACTTGGGCAAATCAATACCCCGAATTACAAAGAGGGTATTGCATGTATGAAAAAAGTGTTATCAATGGATAGCCACTGTAGTCCTGCAATGAGAGCGTTGGGAAACTGCTACTATGATCACAAAGACTATGCAGAAGCAGAAGCATGGTACACTCGGGGAACAAAATATGACAGCGCTATGCGAATTGATATAGCTGATGCTCAAAACAAGCAAAGAAAATATAGCGAAGCATTAGCAACAGCCTCCATAGCACTGGATGAGCAGAAAAACAACGACCAAGTTAAAGAGATATATGCAAGGTGTTTACGAGATCACACATTTCAGTCTTTGTCGGTAGATGAACTTAATGGAATATACGAGATCACAAACAAAAATCAATTAGACTATATGAAGAAAAAAATTCCATTATTTAACGCATTACTGCCATCAACAAATTACACCGTTTGTCAAATCGTGAATACTGCAAATGACATACTATCTAATGCGGAAAGAAATGATTTTTCAATCAAGCCACTAATTCCATGGTTTGTTGGTATCATTATCCTGTTTGTTTTCAATCTGGCTGCATTTAATTTTATACTTATTCCAATTACGATATATAAGTGGTGGAAGATGAAATTACCGCATTATAAAACATCTCGATCAACAGTTGACAGACGAACAGGACTTCAGTAATGATTTTTTTAATCAAGAATTTCTATGAATAATCTTCAAGAAGTATCACAAAAGATACAGCAGCTATGCGTGGAGATGGAAAAGTATGGGGTGTACTTGTCTCAGATATCACAGAGTATTGCAGCTTGGCAGGATAGGCTTGGAATATCTTTAGAAGGGACAAGCCAAACAGAATACATAAAAGCGATTTACGCATTTCAGGCATCCAATCAGTCTGTTCGCATTGCTATCCAATCACTTTCTAACGCTACGCAATCTGGGCAAAAATGGGTACTGTCACATGGAAGCCTCGATTACTCATACGAGTCATCTTCTGCAACCAATAGCTATGCACGTGCTGAAATGGATGCTAATGACGCTAATGTGTTTCTCCGGGAACAAAGTAGCCTAAAACGAGACTTGGTTTTGAAGTTTCTTCCTTCACGCATTGAAGCTGTAGATGCAGCTTATGCTAATGCTCCAAGGACTATCGTATCCATAATAAACCGATATGCAGCACAGCTGAAAGGCGTGTGTCCGTCCTTTGCAAAAGGAGAATGCTACTATTCTCCGCAGAGCGGCAGGATTGTAATGGACGAAAACATGAACAATGCAGAGTATGCCGATGTACTAAAGCATGAAATGGGGCATTTTGTCGATCATATGATGGGAACGCCGTCCGACACAGCTGCTTTTTTACAAGCAATGGAAAAAGAATGCGGTAAATATGACACTTCGACTGCCATTGGCAACCTAAATATGGAGGAGATGTTGGATGATTTATTTAATACTGGTGCATGCTTCGATAGAAATGTAACAGATATCCTTTCGGCACTATTTCGAAATCATCCAATAATTCAGGCCCGCTTTGACAAAGAATGTGTTACCGGATATGTAGCCTATTATATGCACAACAATGACTATTGGGACGCTTGCGATGAGAACGGGCAAAGTTATAATAAGCGAAGCAAAGAGATATTTGCCAATCTGTTTGCAATAGTAACGGATAATTACCGAATATCGGTTAATTTTGTTGAGCGCTGGTTTCCTGATATAAATGGTGAAATGGCACGGTGCTTGGAGAGGATGATAGAATGAACCACATGGAATTTTCGAGAGCATGTCAGCCATTAAATGAAACATATAAAAAAATGTTTCACAATGTTCCGACTCCATTAGATTATGCGTGTACGCGCGAAGAGTATTTTGTAGCCTTAGAAAAAGCAGTAGCGGAGAAAAAACAATTATCTGCTTTCCTTATAACTGCTAAAGAGCCCTCTAATGACAAATATAAATTTTAATCGAAAGTATTCCGGGATGTATGAGTTGTTATGATTATATACATGGTAGAAAAAGGTTTTGTTGTTTTATACAATGGGGTGAGTAAGATTGTTTAATCCAGAAACGCAAATTTCCAGGGCTGAGAATATCGTTCTACGCATTATACATGGTTCCTATTTTTTAATAAATATAACCGACAACTACAATGGTGATCAGTGTTCACTTTTAGAACTTAACGAGATGGGAAACTATGTTTGGAATAAAATTGGCGATGGATGTACAGTAAATGCTCTTGCAGACCAGTTATTCAAAGAGATTGTTGATGATGTAAGTTTTCAAACGGTTTTTGATGACGTTTGTGAATTTGTTCAAGCACTATTAGAGTATCGATTCGTTGAGGTAGCAGATGATGGAAGATAATTATGGCGAGCAAATCCAAATGCAGATTTTGGACTTTGCCACGACAAAAAGGACGGAGTGGGAAGAAAATCATAAACTGTATTCCGTCGTATTTGAAATTACACCTCGTTGCAATTTTAACTGTGTTCACTGCTACTTACATGATCATCATTGTTCAAAGGAGCTTTCCTTTGACGAAATAATAAGAATCCTTGATATACTATATCAAAATGAAGTGCTGTTCTTGACGCTAACAGGTGGAGATGTTTTCATGCGCAGGGACTTTGTTGATATATACACATACGCAAAGAAAAAAGGATTTATTGTTGAACTGTACACAAATGCGGCGTTACTTGATGAAAGAACCTTATCCGCATTAAAAAAATACCCTCCCCTGCTTGTTGACATATCTTTATATGGTTCTTGCGAAGAAACATACCAGCGAGTAACAGGGGTTACTGGTGCATTTGAAAAGGTATTGAAAAATATTGGTTTGCTTGTGGAAGCAAATATCCGGGTTTCATTGAAAACACCTATTCTGAAATTGTATTATTCAGAGTTAGATGCGATGAAACAAATTGCAGAACAATATAACCTTCCATTTAGAACGGGTTTGGAGATATTCCCTGCGCTTGAGAACGATAAGAGTGTTCAGCAATATGCAGTTTCCATGCGTGATTCTTTGCGATATGAGTTCAGGGAATATGATGAGCGTCCACGTTCTCTCGATAACGAGGGGAATTTCAAAAAGGTTAATCTTCTCGAAGAACGACCGCTGTTTAGATGTAAACTTGGACAAGCCAGTTGCGTGATTGATTATGAAGGAAGAATGTGTCCGTGCATGTCTTTTCGCCAAGTTGGGCGGAAGCTGACATTTGATAATTTTCATGAAGTATGGAACAGTTTTAGTACATATCCGAAAATGAAGGCATCACCTACATATAAGTGCTTGGATTGTGAGGCATATGATTTTTGCGATATATGTCCAGCTAAAATGGATTCTGAGCATGGCTCTCTTGAGTTTGTAGATTCTCATTTCTGTAAAAGTGCCAAAGCGCGATACAAATACTATGTAGAAAGATGTCCAGAAAATGAGGTTCTCGAAGAAATACAAGATAATTGGTAAAATACATAGTGACTCAATCACTATATATTAAATCGATTGAAAGGAGAATGAAGATGAGTTATCAGAAACCTATCGTAAAGAAGGTTGTTGCTGATGTCGCGGTGCGAAATATGGCAGCCGATACCGGTTCTTGCCACGGTGGCCACTGCGTAAAGTGCATCCAAGCATACGGCTGATATCCAGATGTAATATAACCGTAGTTGTTGGCTTGTATCCATTCGATAATCAAAGCAAACCTGCCTCAGAACTTTTGCGTGTCCTAGCAACAGAACATATGCGCCGCAGATAGGGTATCCTGTCTGCAGCGTTTCTGTTTTATATGGGCAACCACTCCGTAATTTCTGCTTGTAAGGCTCAATAATCACCCGCTTACATTGTTTACGATGCCAGAGCAGGATACTCTGTACTTTTGTGAAGATATACGATATAATGAGAACGATAGTTATCGAGAAATAAAGGGGCGAGCAATATGTTTGGTGCGTTTATTGGGGATATTGTAGGTTCCAAGTACGAATTTAACAATATTAAGACAAAGACATTCCCGTTGTTTTCACAGGGCTGTGATTATACGGATGACTCGATTATGACGGTGGCCGTTGCAAAAGCAATTATGCTAAGCCGTACCGAACAATTCGAGAAAAATGGAGAAGGAAGGGGCTTTCAAGAATTCCTCGTTGAGATCATGCAGGACTTCGGCAAAAGATACCCAAATCCTACCGGTGCGTATGGCAGCAGTTTTGCAAAATGGCTCCGGCAGCAAAACCCGAAGCCTTACGGAAGCTACGGAAACGGCTCTGCCATGCGTGTCTCACCCTGCGGATTGGCGGCGGTTACTATGGATGAAGCGCTGGCACTGGCTCGTGCAAGTGCCAGCGTAAGCCATAATCACCCGGAGGGCATAAAAGGAGCCGAAGCGGTCAGTGCTGCAATTTTTATGGCCAAGAATGGAAAATCAAAAGAAGAAATCAGACAGTATATCAGTGAGCACTACTACAATCTGGACTTCACTCTGGATTCCATACGAGATAGCTATGAATTTGACGGCTCCTGCCAAGGTTCTGTTCCGCAAGCCATTGTTGCTTTCTTGGAATCTGAGGATTTTGAGGATGCGATTCGCAATGTGATTTCAATCGGCGGTGATTGCGACACCACCGGGGCAATCACCGGGTCGATTGCGTGGATTTATTATGCCGGATATGCAAATTGGGTAACAAATTCGTTGAACGCACCAATGCAGAAAATCAAGGAACAGGCAATAGAATATCTACCAAAAGAATTTGTAGATATTGCGGAAGAATTTAGCGATGTATGTGGGAAACGGGCCGGAACTTATTGCCGCGTAGGTATGTGCACCTCGATATTGAATTACACGGAAACGGAAAAATTCTGGACTGACTGGGATAGCTCTGTACCTCGGGAAGGAAACGTTTTTCCCACTCTATAATACTCGAATTGCGCAAGCAGAGATGGTGAAGAATCATCATTGAGCTACCAAGCACCGTAAGAGACGAACCACACAGACAGGAGAAAACTTGCCTGCAAGGTTTGTGTCTTGCGGTGCTTTTTGTTTTTCACATACGTGTTTGTGATTCGAGATGATGCAGTTTGTCAAAGATTAAGCCCGCAAGGAAATGGTTTCTGACTTTGCGAGAATAGGAGCGAGACTTGCTGCGGTGAAACATTAGGCCAGGAACGGCACATTTGCAAGGGGCAGGGTGCAGGCTTATAATATGTGTACCATCTGAAAAGCAAACAGGAGGAACGCATATGAAAATCACCTATACCCGTGTCGGGGACTACTATCGCCCCAATCTAGTTGCACAGGAAAGCCCCAAGGTAGGCCGTTGGGGAATGCTGCGGTTCAACTATTTAAGAAAACACCGAGAGGCACTTTATACCATCATGCTTATGGAGAACACGCTGAATCCCCATCTGGAAGAAGTTGACCGCCAGGCGCAGGAAATGGAACAGCTACTTATTTCTCAGCTGGCACAGCAGGAGGGTATTACTGAGCAGCTAAAAGCGGAGAATCAAATGGAATGGGTTGCCCGGATGAACAACATTCGGCACCGGGCCGATGAGATTGTTCTGAATGAACTGATTTACGCCTAGAACACGGATCTTTATGAAAAAACGACAGACAGATTGGCATTTGCTCCAGTCTGTCTGCCGTTTCCTTTTGTATCCGATATTCCTATCCAAAAAGCTCCTTGTTCTTCTGCCCCAGCAGAGACTTCAAATCCACCACCGAAACCGTTTCCAGATTCCGAAGCTCCTCTACATAATTACAGGCTCTGCCGGCTGAAAACAGGAAGTAGATGTTCTCATAAAATGGACGGTTTTTTGTCGTTACTGTCTCAATCTTTTGAAATTCTGCTTTAGGAAAGCCCTCGCGAATATCATCCCAGATTTTTGCATAGATCGTGTGATCCTTTGTTTCCTGCACATAATCAAAGTGAACACCATTGACTGTTATATCCCGCTGTTTTGGGTCATCAAAACGTAGAATTTCATCCCAGTAATAGTCGCCATAGTTTTTCCTCATCCACTTCCAGCATACCGTTTTGAAATATTCCGAAACAATTGTTCGGTCTATGTCATCCGCCAGTTGCTGCAAACTGTCCCCCTCAAGTGGTTTCACGTAGCGTTCTTGAGACGGAAACACATACCGAAACCACGTTTTCCAATAGCCGCCTTTGGGATAGTAGTGCGTGCGAACGTGGCCAGCGGTATCTTTCCTTTGCACTGTTTCCAAAAGTTCGGCTTTATCTAAGGCTTTCAAATATTTATCGCACTTGTTCTGCGGAAAACCGGAGAACTCCGCAAGCTGGCTGATACGGTTATGCCCGGTTGCCATGCCGTAAAGCAGGATACCGTATGTCTCTGGTGTTCGGAAGTGCCGCCGCAGTTCTGATTCAGCATAGCGGAAATAGGCGGAATTTTGAGTAAAAAGTAATCCCAGATTCTCAGCAAAAGTCCTTTGAAAATCGAATAGCTGCACCAGCTCTGGAATACCGTCGGTAATCGCAATTGTCCGAAGCGCATCCAGCGGGTCAAGTGCCTTGTTTTCAGCCAGCAGTATAGGCACTGTAATTGCAGTCATTTGTATCACATCAGATGGAAATGGCAGCTCCATCTTCGTCCGAACAATTAACACAATATAAGCTTTCCCGACGAGTTCCGGAAGCGCATTCAAAAATTCTTCCTTATCATTTCTATCGTCCACGTCATCGAAAAAGATGACTGGGCGATTTTTTGTTTCTCCGATTTCTGCGAAGAACTCCCTCCACAGCTTGCACCCGGGCTGGAATATCTGTGGGGCAAATGCCGCATCCAGATTTCGGAAAGAAAAGTATTCCCCGCCGTATGCTTCCAGGTAGCTTTGTGCCAAGGAGGTCTTTCCCATTCCGCTTTTGCCGCAGAGCTGCGTAATCCACAGAGATGATTTCTGCATCCAATAATTGCTGACACTGGTGTGGAGCTGTTTCGTATATTCTTCAATTCGTTTCATTTTTATCACTCATATCATAAGTTGATTGAATATCGCTCATTGTAGCACATTCCTTGATGTGTTTCAATGTGAATTTTTTAATATTTTCTGCCGTATTTTCATTTTATTTCTCAAAATATTTGAATTTAAAAAAATAATACAAGGAAAATGTTCCATAACAATCCGGCATTCCAAGGCACATAATCTCATGACAAATCCGTCTCGATGCCTACCATATGAGGGGATAAATGATTTTTTCGGAAAACACCCTAACAAAACCTCATTTTCCCCGCGATAAGTGAAGGGAAAATTTTCGGCGGCGGTTGTCATACCCTACAAAAAGGAAATATTTTCTGAAATATGTAAAAAATCAACCCGTTTCGTGGGCTCCATAAGTGAGAGGACATTTGCAGTCCCCATGAGTCCCGGGAAAAGCCAAACTGAGATTAAAAATTTGGGCTGAAAATTCCCAGACGAAATGGTAGGGCGTTCAATCACCTCCATGTACCTTGACAATTTTATACTCATTCATCTGATACATTCTTCCCCACCCGAGCCGGAAGGACGTGCGCCATGACCATTTTATGCGAGCGACAACCACGGGCCTCCAATGCGGGTTTGCAACCGGCAAGGCGACGACGGCGGGGACAGGACAATGATACTTCTCGAAAGAGCTGGGCGGAAGCGCAGGGGTGGAACTCCCATGGACCCGATTCGCTGTCGGGCGTCAGATGAATCCAAAGCGCACGGGGGCGAGGTCAAATAGGTGCGCGAAAATCTAAATTTTGAAAGGAAGGAACAAATGAAAAACAAAAACGGAATTTACATCATCGGTGTTGACCATGGCTATGGCAATATCAAAACAGCCAACTGCTGCTTTCCAACAGGCATAGAGAGTAGCGACACGGAACCGACTTTCAAGAACGATTTGCTGATTTATCAGGGCCGCTACTACCAAATCGGCGTGGGGCATAAGGAATACGCCGCTGAAAAGATCATGGACGAGGATTACTACATCCTGACCCTGGCAGCCATCGCCCGGGAGCTGAGCAGGGAGCATATCACCCAGGCCAACGTGTTCCTGGCGGCGGGGCTGCCCCTGTCCTGGGTGGTGAAACAGCGGAAGGCGTTCCGGGAGTATCTGCTACAGAATCGTGAGGTGGAGTTTTCTTTTCGGAGAAAGGATTACCGCATCCGAATTGTTGGTGCGGCGGTCTATCCCCAGGGATTTGCCGCAATTGCGCCCATTGTCAACTACTTCACCGGAAGTAATATGCTCTGCGATATTGGTAACGGCACCATGAACATCCTGCGAACCATGGACAGCAAAGTGGATTTGCGCCAAATGTTCACGGAAAAGTACGGTGTGCAGCAGTGCGTCTTGGCTGTCCAAGAGACCCTTATGCGGGAACATCACGCTGAACTGGATGAACAGATGATCCACAATTTCTTGCGGTACGGTACAGTCGGTATCGACGCGGAACTGGAAAAGACCATGAAGTTTGCGGCCAGCGACTATGCGAAAAAGGTATTCCGCAAGCTCCGGGAGCATGGTTACGACCCCCGGATTATGAAGCTGTATGTAGTCGGCGGCGGTGGGTGCCTGCTGAAAAATTTCTTCCCTATTGCTCCTGACAAAATCATCATTAACAGCGACATTTGCGCCACGGCCAAAGGCTACGAGTACATGGCTGACGTGCAGAATGTAACGGGAGGCGTGAAATGAGGGCCGCCAAAACCACGATACGCTTCAAGCTGTCCCGTGCCGAGGATGCCCGTGCGTTGGAGTATCTGAGGAATCAGAAAGCGGCGGGGAGTTCTTTCAGCAAATCCGTGGTGCAGGCCATTAACGACTGTCTGGATGCCCAGGAGGCAGAAAGTAGAGAGGACTCCTTCATGGGCAGATTCCGGCTGATGCTTCGGGAGGAGCTGAAAGGGCTGGGAAATACAGCTTCTTTTCAGCCCGCCCAGGAGTCTCCCCAGCCATCACAGGAAAATGCCGAGCAGACGCTGGCGTTTTTGAATGCTTTCGACGGCATGGAATGACAAAATGACGGCGTTTTTTGGGGGAAAACGCCATCGTTGCACGAACATCCCCAAAAGCTACGCCGTCGTATTTGATGGTTTGTGATGGCAAAATTGGAAAATATGGTGGCACTTCTTGCCGAAACCGCCGTCAGAAAGGAGGACACTATGGAAAAGATAAGGGCGCTATCCAAAGCGCAATTGGCCCAAAGCGAATTTGATATCCGCAGCTATCATTTCATCACGGAAACAGGAACTTTTACCGCATATTTGGACTTGAAGGTATGGGGAAAGCGTTGCCTGGAATGCTTCTTCACATTCGCGGATGGCAGGAAAATCGTTGCCTGTACGTTTCCGGAGGCGGATTATCTGGGCCTTGCGGATATTCCGATTGGTACAAATCTGAGATTGACCTTTGAAGAAACGGTAAGAAGCAAACGTATCTATCTACGGAAAGCAGAAGTTGTCCTGTAGTGTAACAAGCAGGGAACTAGTGTGCCACAAGTTTCCCCTCAAGCCCAGAAACTGGGCTGATCTTTGGGGAGAACCCCAATCCCCCGGCAAAGAAAATACAAGGAGCTGATTTATGAAGAAAGAAAATCGAATTGCGTTCCGGGTCACAGATCAGGAGAAAAGGAGAATTGCAGTGCTTGCCAAGAAATGCGGCTTAAGTATGAGTGAATATGTAAAGCAACGTGCTTTGGGGTATGCGCCGCAGCCAATCATTCCAGAAAGTGTATTTCTCCTGTTGGAAAAAATTGGTCAGTTGCAGAATTTGACAGTATCCCCGGAAACGGATACCGCTATCTGTATGCTGCTGAAAGAAATCTCAGATACCCTGCTTATGCCCAGAAAGGAGGGCGTACTCTGGCCGTTACCGGATTCTGGCCTGTAAAGGGCCAGCTGAAAGCGGTGCTGGATTATGCGGACGATCCGGACAAGACAACGCCCCAGCGGTACTTAGACAGCGACCTCTACGACACGCTGAAATACGCCGCCAATGATGCCAAGACGGACCGTACCATGTTCGTTGGCGGGATCAACTGTTCCAAGCAGAATGCCTATGGGGAAATGGTGGCCGTTCAGAAACGCTTTGGCAACCGTGGCAGTGTGGTAGCCTATCACGGAATCCAGAGTTTTCGGGCGGGCGAGGTCACGCCGGAGATGGCCTTTGAGATTGGCAAGGAAACGGCCCGCCGAATGTGGGGTGACCGGTATCAGGTGCTTGTGACGGTGCATCTGAATACAGATAATATCCATTGCCACTTTGTTGTGAATCCGGTTTCGTTCAAAGACGGGAGCAAATTCCAGAATAAAATTGGCGATCACAAGGAGCTGCGCAAAATCTCAGATGCCATCTGCCGGGAGCATGGCCTGTCGGTGCTGGAAAACAGTGACTTCTATAAACACGAAAAGCTGAAAGTGATCAATGTCGGACTTCAGAGCTTCTATGAAGCGGTAGAAAAGCAGGGCGTCAAGGTGACGCAGCTGGAGTGGCGTCCGCCCGTCAAGCTGAAGCCGGAGATCCTTGCGCTTCTTGACAAACTGCTCTGAACACAGAAGGAGACGCGACAAAGATGGATATAAAAGAAAAAATAGCGCAGGCAAATGAGAAAACAGTCCATATGCTCATGGACAGCGACCCCGTCTGGGTGGATATGAAGCCGGCCATCGAATGCGTCGATGGGCTGGAGGATCACATGATCCTCCACTCGGGCCCCCCAATCGCCTATGAGGACATGACGATGCTCCACAAGCGCGGCATGGTCAGCGCAATGCTCTTTGAGGGCTGGGCGAAGGACGAGGAAGAAGCGGTCAAGCGCCTCAAGGCAGGCGAGATCAAGATTTCCAGCGCACTCGACCACAACACGGTCGGCGCGGGCACGGGCATTAAATTTATTTAACACGGCAAAGGCTTACTGATTTTCGTTT
>OLIX01001338.1_pt1 | contig 21925 bp, 24 predicted proteins | sample 1601331 | NCBI WGS metagenome assembly OLIX01 (sample SAMEA2452120, study PRJEB22498) | human gut metagenome | biome: human feces; feature: human gut; material: feces | place: Australia | collected 2012 | reverse complement strand
CCACAATCCACAAAATCACAAGAAATACAACATTCCAGCCGGTAAATACCAACATATACTTTCCTTTTTCACTTTGTGGCGTAAGCGCATACTGCTTATAAGAAATCAGACTTGCCATTGATGCAATCAGTGTTCCCAGTCCGCCGATATTCGTGCCGAGAATCAGCGCATTGATATTTTCCGTAAAGCCCGACAGCAGCACCGCCGCCGGTACATTACTGATTATCTGGCTTGCAAAAATTGATGCTGCCAGTTCGTGTCCGCCCACATGTGTCCTTAAAAAAGCACTGAAGCCGTCCATATTTTTAATGTTACCCACAAGAATAAAAAATGCCACAAATGTTATCAACAGCATATAATCCGGCTTTGTGAACAACTGTCTGTCCAATACAAAAAGGACACCGATAACAATAGCCAGTAACATTCTGTAATCCAGTACATGAAGCACTGTCAGAATACACAGGAAAAACAATGTCAAATATCCACACAGCCGTACTTTCTCATCTTTTGCATTTTCCCGGACCATTTCCTCTTTATCCGATACTTCCGCACCTGACATCTTTCTGTCTGATATAGCCCTGCCTGCCGCTTTTCTGTCTGCCGCTCCCTGTTCCAAAATAGCTCTCTCCGCCTGCACCTTAATTTCCCGTTTAGGAATACAAAGCGACGTCACCAGCAGTAATCCAAGTGACACCGCCGTCACCGGAAACATCAGCTTTAAAAACGCTGTAACCGGACTGCCCGACAGCGAATACAGATAGAGATTCTGTGGATTCCCGATTGGCGTACACATACTGCCGAGATTCGCCGCAATCGTCTGCATAACAATGACAAAAATCAGATTTTCTGTCAGACCTGCCGCCTGTAATACCGCCACCGCAAACGGCACAAACGTCAGCAGGGCGACATCATTTGTAATCCACATACTGGCAAAAAAGCAGCCAAGTACCAACACCAGCTCCAGTTGTCTTGCATTTTTTACATAACACAGCATTTTTTTGATAAGCCATTCAAACAGTCCCACACTGCGAAAGCCCGCAACTACTGCCATAAAACAAAACAACAGCGCAAGCACGCGGTAATCGATATAACCAAAATAGTCTGCTGACGGGTGAATTATAAACATACTCACCACAGCCAGCAGACCCGCAATGCACAAAACCGTTTCTTTTTTAACAAATGTTACAAGTTTTTTTGCTGCATTCATTTTTCATATCCTCATTTCAAAAACATTTTAATGTGCCAAATCCGAAAAGTTCATTCACCCCATCCACTTCATCTTTTCACAGAAAAGGACAATATCGTGACATTTCTATCACAATACTGTCCCCAAAATATTTTTATTCAAAGCATTTTCATCCGGAAACTTTATATAAATTCTATATAAAGCATATATGCAAGTGCCGCCGCAACTGTTGCAATCAGCGGCGGTGTTAAAAAACGCTCGCCGTTTTGCGGTTTAAAGCCCTTATGCAGCTGTTCTTTCAGATACTCCCATCTTCCGTTTCTGACTGCAATCTTTTTAAACAGCAGATAGGCAATTCCTAAAAATCCCGCCGCCATAAGTCCAAGCATCACAAGCTGCGCAATAATCACCGGCATACTGCTCATCGAACTTTCCGCTGCTTGCGCACTCTGTTCAAGCAGTTCGCTGCCGTTTGATGTCATTGGCACCAGCTGCATCATAATCACCGAATAGGAATTCGCCGCAAAATGTGCCAGCATCGAAGAATACATAGAGCCCGTTGCTTCTACAAGCAGTGCAAATACAATGCCCATTAGCAATGCATAACTTAACTGATTGATATTTAAATGCATCAATCCAAAGACCAGGCCGCTAAGAACTGCAGCTCCTAAAATTCCGTTTTTTCTGTAGGAATGGTAAATCAGTCCACGAAAAACAAATTCTTCCACAAAAGCAGGCAATACCGCAATAATCAGAAGCTGCACCAAAAACGGATACGCTAACAGTTCTTCCGCGGAATCCTGTACATAATTTGTCGAAAACAAACTTGTCAGGCTGCTTACAAACAGCATCACCGGAACAAATGCATATCCAAGCAGCAGGCTTAACAGCCCGTCTGATATCCGCAGTTTCCGGTACGGCATACACGCAATAATATTAATTTTATGAACTGCTACGTAAACCAGTGCCGGAAGCAGTACAATTGCCTGACTGATAAGATAACTGCCCCAAAGCGGTATATTCACACCCGTTACCGCAATAACAGCTCCTGCAAGAATCGTCAGCACAATACTGCTTACAAAAAGTACCGGAATAAATCTGTTAATTCGTTTACACATAGATTACTTCCATGCAATCGCTTCAACTTCAAGTAAAACGTCCTTTGGCAGTCTTGCAACTTCTACACAGGAACGTGCCGGGAACGGTTCTTTGAAATATTTCTTATAAATTTCGTTGATTTTGCCAAAATCGTTCATTTCCTTGATAAATACGGTTGTCTTTACAATATTTTCTACCTTAGAGCCTGAATCTTCTACCAGATGGCAAAGATTTTCAAATGCCTGCTCTGCCTGTGCTTCCACACCCTCTGCAATTTCACCGGTTGCAGGATTTACAGGAATGACACCTGATGTAAATACCATATTATTAATTTCAATTGCCTGTGAGTAAGGTCCAATTGCCCCCGGCGCTCTCTTTGTACTGATAACTTTCTGCATAATACTTTCTCTCCTTTTTACTTTTTCAGCTTGATACAGCTTTCTGCAATCTCAATTTTCCCTTCTTTTAACAGACGCCCGACCGCACGTTTAAACGCATTCTTACTCATATCAAATTCGGCTTTGATAATCTCAGGCGCTGCTTTATCTGTAAAAGGAAGACTTCCGCCTCTTTTTTCAATTGCATGATATATTATACTGGAATCTTCATCCATTTGTATATAGGCTTTTTGTTTCAGACTGATTGACAGTTTATGGTCATCGCGCACTTTCGATACTCTGCCGTGAATTGTATCGCCTATCTGAATCTTTCCGAATACTTCATTTTTCGGAATCATGCCAAAATAACGGTCATCTACCGCTACGTACACACCGTAATCCGGGTTAATTTCAATGACTGTTCCCTGTACGGCGCTGTCTTTTACATATGGACTGTCACAGCTTAAATAATCATATACGCGCATGGTTGCTGCCAGACGGTTACTCTTATCAACATAAAGTGCCGTCAGACAGGTATCACCTTTTTCCACATGCGTTGTCTGCTCTTTAAATGGAAGGAACAAATCCTTTTCCAGTCCCCAGTCTAAAAATGCACCGATTTTACCGACTTCCGAAACCTTTAACTTTGCAATCTGTCCCAGTTCCAGCTTCGGTGTCTTCGTCGTCGCAATCAGACGGTCACTGGAATCACGGTAAACAAAAACCGTCAGTGCATCGCCCACTTCAATATCCTGCGGAACCTGCTTCTTTGGCAGTAAAACTTTATCTTCTTCTGTACCAAGGTAAATACCAAAATCTACGATTTTTACAACATTCAAACATTGTGTTTTTCCTAATTCAATCATACCAATCTCCATTCCGCAGGCATTTTAATGCCGGAGGAATCGCGAACTGAATCTATTCAGTTCTGCGATAAGGACAGTTTTGTGACGCCTGCGGCACAAAACTGTTGTGTAAAAATCTTAGATTTAAGGATTTTCACACCAATCTCCATTCTGAGCAACTTGTTGCGAAGCGGCGATGAGAAATTCGCGAAAGCGATTTCTCATCTGCCATCATAGCTATTTGTTTTGCTCCGAAACAAATAGTTCTATAATGCAAAAAATCCCTCGCAATCATGCGAGGGATAAAGGACTGGGCTTGAGGGACTCGAACCCCCACAATGCTGGAATCAGAATCCAGTGCCTTACCATTTGGCGAAAGCCCAATGTCGTTTGCCATATGTCGTAACGACAAGATGTATTATATAATAACAAAAAACAAAATGCAAGCACTTTTTTCATTTTTTTCGAAATTTTTTGTTATTTTTTTGCAATTCCAGTATTCATGCGGCTTCCCAGCATTTATTTCTTTGTTATTTTTTAAAATGTCATCAAAACCGGAAACCCTTCCCGGTATTCCTTTACAATGTACGGATGCTCCTTCGCATATTCATAAATGGTTTTTCCAAGTCCGTCTTCAACCAACGCCTTCATCTGTTCCAGCGGCACCTGATTAATTGCCGGACAGGTCGGTGTCAGTGCAATGACATACTTTTCATTTTCCTTCATAATCCGGAGCGGCCATATTTTACAATCAAACGGCTTTTCTTCATTATTTAACGTACAGCCCTTGTGCGCATCCAGAAATTCACAGGCGGCTTCCTCCTCGGAATCCTGCGTACGATATTTCCCTGTTAAATCCATCTGACCGTATTCTTTTCCCGAAACCGTCTGCTTTTTAAACACAACCGGACTGCCCTTCTTTTCCAGTGAATCCATAACCTCTTTCGGAAACAGTGGTGTTTCCCAAAGACTGCATCTTCTGAACGAACAGCAGAAACGGCACTCGGCACACGTTTCTTTTTTCAAAACTTTTGAAAGCATTTTCTCTCCTTCTTTCCAATCAGACCCGCAGATTTATTTTGCAATGTCCTGTGTTTTTAAATGTGCATTATATTTCTTAACCAGCATTTTAGGATGGTAGGACATTTTTGCCTTACGAAGCCCCTCAATTCCGATATCTTCTTCGCGATTCAGCCATGTGCAGTTTAACGTCTGTGCAAACAGCCTGTTAATCGCCGCATATGCACCATTTGTCACACATTCACCGACCGCCTTTTCAAAATGAATATCACACGTATCTTCATTAATATAAGAAGCAACCGTCATCGCCGCCGGTGTATCATTGACGTATAAAAGCCCGCCTGAAAGCTCTAACTGTTCAAAATGCTCCAGCGCTTCTTTGACCGCCGCATATTCTTTTTTCTGCGACTCGTCTTCTTCCTGCAAATGTTCATAATACCACATATCTTCCACAAGCACCGCATCCTGCCAGTTTGCCGCGCCTATCTGCTCAAAGCGGTATTCCGGATACGTCCTTACAAACTTTGAAAAATGATTTTTCTTCTTATGAAATGCCTTTCCTGCCAGATTTGCCAGTTCTTCCTGCGAATAAATGTAGTCGCTGTCCCCCGGATTGCTCTCAAATACAAATGTATCCGGGAAAAACTCCTCTAACATCTGCTTTTGTTCTTCCGTGAGCAGACAGAAGCACAGCGGCTCCCTGCGTTTTTTTGCATCCTCTTTTAATGCTTGCAGTGCTTTTTCCGGGTTGCCTGTGCCTATCGGAAAGGTATATCCCTTTCTTCCGTAATAGCCATTGTAGTGCCGCAGTAAAAAGCCTCTGTAACTGCAAATCTGTATGTCATATTTTTCACGAAGCAGATACATATTGGCAAATGAAACATCACTGCCCATATTTCCTGATTCCGCAATTATTTTCCGAATCCAGTCACCATCGGAAATGGAAGGTGTTGACCATTCAAGCATAACCTTAAAGCTTCTCCGTTCTATCATTATTAAGCGTCTTACGCATTTAATATCCATATTTTGCCCTATTTTAGCATATCGACCGGTACTTCACAACCAACGCGCCATAAAATTTCTCTAAAATCCGTCAAATACATTGACCCTGCATTTTGTTTCCAGTAAAATAGATTATTAGCATATCGAAAGGAGCTCTTAAAAACGTATGAATAAAAAAAATATTTCACTGATTTTAATTGGCATTTTACTGCTTGTGTTACAGTTCTATGTCCGGGTCGGCAATGCCACGATTGATGTCTTTTCTGACGTCATCGGCTTTATCCTGATTGTCATTGGTATTTTACCGCTTGCCCCACGTAATGTGTTATTTAAAAAAGCAAGACTTGCCGCTATTTTAGGAACGGCTGCCGCCGTTATCGGTCAGGCACTACTTTTTAAGGACTGGGGTGACAGCGCTTCCCAGATGCGCACAATGGCTGCCGGTCTTTCTACTATTTTTACAATTTACTTTACTTATTATTTTACAGAAGCCATCATATTAGAAGCAAAATTTCAGGAAAAATCTGCCACAACACGTTCTTTCAGAATCGTATGGCTGTTGCTGGGTGCATTGGTATTTATTCATTATATCGCATTTATGTCCAATATTTCCCTTGCCTCGATTCTTGTCGGTGCAGGTTCCGGCATTTGTGCCATTTACTACTGTTCAACCATGCTGACTGCCTGTAAGCAGCTTTATATGGAAGGTCTTCCTACAAAGCATATGGACATTTCCGCAGAAAAAGCTTCAAAAAAATAAGTGCAGGCAATTGCTGTATTTACATTCTTCGTTTCTGTCTGTACCACATTGACAGATACAGCTGTTGTAGATAAAATAAGCACATAGAGATGGAGATTAGAAATGAAAAAGCTTGAAATTATTATAAGACCTGAGCGTCTTGACGATTTAAAGACAATTTTAAACAGCTGTAATGCACACGGTCTGATGATTACCAATATCATGGGATACGGAAGCCAGAAAGGGCATAAACAGGCTTACAACGGTGTTGATTTTGGCGGTAACCTGCTTCCGAAGGTTAAGGTTGAAACGATTGTCGATGATGATACCGCAGAAAAGATTATTGATTTAGTTATTGAAGAAATTAATACCGGTCTTTACGGCGATGGTAAAATCTTTGTCTACGATGTCTGCGATGCGGTTCGTATCCGTACCGGCGAGCGCGGTGTTGATGCATTATAGTACATTGCTTTAACAGAATATATTTTACGATTATCAACGGGGATAATTACAGACTGTTTCGACAGAGTAATTATCCCCTTTTTGTATATTATTTTCGTTATCTGTATCCCATAACCGTACAGATATAGACGGAATATTTTATTCCAAAAAAAGTCCCGCAGGATACTACCCAATCCTGCGGGACTTTTTATTTTGGTCTTTTACTGCTTTCATTTTCACTGCATTTTATATTTACAGCTCATCTGTATCCGCTTCATCTTTTTTCACATACTGCTGCAAAATTCTTGAAAAAATAAATGAATCAATATAAAAAATCAACGGAATCGATATAAACATAATACCGACATACTGCGTTGTAAAATAAATCAGCCCATATGTAGCAATCATCATGCTGATGGTCTGTGGCAGATGGTGCATGCAAAGCACCAGTGCATTCTTTATCGTTGCAAATACGGTATTGTCAAACTTTGCAAGCACCGGAAATACATACAGCACAACCGCTGCCAGCACAATTAAAATACCGATTGCCGCAAACATCAGCAGCTGTACCAACGTACCGCCGCCGTCTGCTGCCCATTTTGCACAGACATTAATGTCTACCAGAAGGATTGCCGCAAACGCTGCTAAAATCAGTTCAATCAAAATACTCTGCTTTAAATTCTGCTTAAAGGATTTAAAAAATTCCTTCCAGACATAGCCTTCTTCATCCCTTGCCATTTTCAATGCCGCATAAAACACCGCCGTCAGCGATGCACCGATTGTAATAACCGGAATACTGCACACCATCGCCAGCAGGGTCAGAATAATAAAATCACCGGCTTTGGTGAGTGTCTTAAAAAATTTACCGTTTATGTCAAATACGCCCATTCTTCTACCTTTCACTCTCTGTATTGATAACATGTATGATTATATATGGATACTGTCGAAAAAGCAAAGCATTTTTCTTACTTTTTCATTAAATATTTCTAAAAGCAAGTGCCTTTTATACAAATTTATGTTACACTGACTAATGTCTTTCAAAATGGAACTGTAAACATTTGCAGAAAGGAGTACTATGAAGCCATTTTTTAAAAAGAAACCTGTAAAGGAACAGATGACTCCGTTTAAAGATTTGACTTTCTCCGAAAAAGTTCACTATATCTGGGAATATTACAAATATTTTATGCTTGCGGCAGTACTTGTAATCATTGCTGTTGTAAGCTTTGTCATCTCTTTTCAGCGTAACAATTATACAACCGCTTTCAGTATGGTTATTATTGACGGTAAAATGACCGGCTACGATACCGGAACCGATGCCATTACGACCGGTTTTACCGGATATCTTGGCATTGACGGCAAAAAGGAACGTGTGGAATGTGATTACAACTATTCCCTGATTCCAAAACTTTTAGACCAGGATGTCAGCGCCAGCCAGCAGAAAATCTACACACTGGCATCCACCGGCTCGATTGACGGTTATATCGCAAGTCCTGATTATATCGATTACTTCTCTACGGATAAAGAGCCGTTTTTAACGGATTTAAGAGAAGTTTTAACCGATAAGGAACTGGAAACCTTAGCCGGTAAAATCATTTACTATACCAAAGAAGACGGTACAAAAATTCCGATTGCACTGGATTTAACCGATACCAAGATCAAGACCGAAACGGACTTTACCATGGATAATCCGTGCTACGGCATCGTTGTAACCGCGCCGAACTTAGAAAATGCTGTCGCCTTTATCCGCTACGCATTCGACTTATAAGTTGATACTGCAGCAGTACAGATTCATTCCGTCAATATCCTCCGCATAAACTGTAAATCCCAGTTTTTGTGCGAGGCTGATTGACGGAATATTTTTTTGATGACAGCATAAAAATAAATGACTGCAAAGCTCGCGCTCCTTTACATAATCAAGAATTGCAAGGCACGCTTCCGCGGCATACCCCTTTCCCTGCCACGGCTTTCCGATAAGATATCCCAGCTCTTTTTGTAATTCTCCGTCAATTTCGCGGTTTTCAATCCCCGCCCGTCCGATGACTTTATTATCTTCCTTACGGATCACCAGCCACAAACCATGCTCGAAAAAGCCGTACATATTTTTGATGTACTGTCTTGTAAATTCTTCTTCCTCAGCCCTTTCATACAGCGGTTCAATATACGGACAGTCCCGCAGTGTATCATAGACTTCGTACAGACTGTCTAAATCCGTAAGCTGCATTTCACGTAAAATCAGCCTGTCGGTTTCTGCAATCTCAAGGGGAAATCTGTAATATCTGCAATAAACGGTTTCCAAGTACATTTTGTCGATTGAATCGGTATTTTCCACGACATATTTTGCACTGCCCCTGTAATCAAAGCCGTAACCGATTGATGGAATATTTTTTACAACTTCGGGCAGTTCCGTATCCTGTAAGTCTGTTAAAAGCACCCGCCCCGCCAACGGTTGTAACCGTTTCAACCGCTTATTAAATGTTTCAGACGGTCCTAAGGACTGCAGCTGCTCCCGGCAGAGAATTTTTAAGTCCCTTAGTTCCGGCTGTCTGCGCAGTTTTTCACATATCTTATATTCTTTTTCTTTATCCTGCATGATGACTGCGATTTCCCGCACATTTTTCTGCATATTTTTTATCCACTTTCTTATTTTCTCAATCTTTTTTATTTTTTGCCGATACACATAATATATATATATGATATCAGGGTCAAAGGGTTATTCACCCACATGAGCTTGCTCATAGGTGGGTGAATAACCAACACAAACTTATACCGTTATAATATCAAAGATAAGGAGGACCTGCAAATGTCATCTGCTTTTATAAATTCACTGGGCAGCAGCTTTGGCAGCCTTACAACAACACAAACGAAATCACAGTCAAGAACGAAAAAGAAAACTACGCAGTCCGGTAAAATTGTCGTTAAAAAGAACATGACCGCACAGGGGTATCTGATCCGCATGGCAAATGCCAAATCCCCGGCACAGGTTGCCGGCATTATCCGTGCCGCACGCGCCGATGCCAACGCCATGAAAAATTCAGATGCAGGAAAAACAGCCATTGCCGAAGCCCAAAAAATTGCCGATGCGATTGAAAATAAAGGGACTTTAAAAATCAGCCGTTTAAAAAAGGAACAGCAGCTCCGTCAGAAAAAACAGATTGAAGAATCCTGCGGTGCAAAGAAAAAAGCCGCTTTGACGTCCAAACAGCTTAAAAAGAAAAAACGCGCCCGCAAAGCCGAGGAACGCGCCGATGCCGCAAATGCCATAACACCGTATAAAAAACAAACAGAGGAAGACAACGAATCCAATCCCTCATCTTCCTCTGATATGACTACGCCCGGCAGTGTCATTGACGTTGCGGTTACGGCTGATACCGGCTGCGCACCCGCTGACGCTTCAAGCGTTGATGTCAGTTTATAAAATTTTTTTATCTCTGTACTTCATTTCCGCTTTCAGAAAATGCGAGCTGGCTGACTTCATCTGCCGTAACAAGGTTGAAATCACCGCTTACGGTATGCTTTAAGCAGCTGGCTGCATTTGCAAATTCAACCATTTTCTGAGCATCGTACTTCTGTAAGCAGGCATAAATCAGACCTGCACAGAACGCATCGCCCGCACCGATATAATCTAAAATGTGCATGAAATATTCTTTGCTGTAGTAAGCCTTTCCGTCTGTATAAATCATAGACTGTAACTTAAAGGTTGTGATAGAAGTTTCTGTACGCCAAACTGCTGCCACCATTTTAAACGGAAAACGCTTCATGAGTTCTTTTGCAATATACTCGTTCTTTTCTGTGCCTTCTCCGACCGGCTCAAGCTGGAAAATACCAATCGCATCGTCTTCATTGGCAATACAGATATCTACATACTGGCAGATTTCTGTCATAACCTTGTTTGCCTTTTCACCGCTCCAGAGCTTGCTTCTGTAATTTAAGTCACAGCTGACAGTCATTCCCTTTTCTTTTGCTTTTTTGCAGGCTGTTAAGCAGACCTTAGCCAGTGTATCGCTGATTGCCGGTGTGATTCCTGAAAAATGGAACCATGTTGCATCTTCAAAAATGGCATCCCAGTCAAAATCACTTTCTTCTGCCAGTGCAATCGCTGAACCGCTTCTATTATAAATAACGTTTGATGGTCTCTGGCTGGTCTTCTTTTCCAGAAAATAAATACCAATCTGGTCGCCGCCGCGGACAATCTTACTGACGTCCACACCGTACTGACGCAGTGCATTGACTGCACTCTGACCGATTGCATGTTTTGGAAGCTTGGTTACATAAGCCGCATCCACACCAAAGTTGGATAAAGAAACGGCTGTGTTGGCTTCTCCGCCGCCGTATACGGCTTCAAACGAATGACACTGTGTAAAACGCTCACTGTTTTCCGGTGAAAGACGCAGCATAATTTCACCAAATGTAATAATTTTTTCCTTCATTTTATTCTTTCTCCATTTTCTATATATTGATATGAGTGTCAAAATACCTTTTTCCACTTATTTCATTTTGTGTCGTATTATAGCACATTTTTTGATACATTGTATAGTACATTTGCAAAAAATTTACGTTGACTTTTATGCAATGACTGGATACAATAACGAATATACTTGATATTCAGAAAGGAATTATTATTATGGCAAATCAAAATCCAGTTGTTACATTTACAATGGAAAATGGCGATATTATGAAAGCCGAGCTTTACCCGGAAGTTGCACCAAACACTGTCAACAACTTCATCAGCCTTGTAAAGAAGGGCTTTTATGACGGATTAATTTTCCACAGAATTATTGCAGGTTTCATGATTCAGGGCGGCGACCCGGAAGGTTCCGGCATGGGCGGTCCGGGATATTCTATCAAGGGCGAATTTAACACCAACGGTTTCCAGAATGACTTAAAGCATACAAAGGGTGTTCTTTCCATGGCGCGTGCACAGCACCCTGATTCTGCCGGTTCACAGTTTTTCATTATGCATGAAAACGCACCGCACTTAGACGGACAGTATGCGGCATTCGGCATGCTCACAGAAGGCGTTGACGTCTTAAATAAGATTGCCGAAACCGATACGGACTGGAGCGACAGACCACGCAATCCTCAGGTTATGAAGACGGTTACGGTTGAAACTTTCGGTGTCGATTATCCGGAACCGGAAACACTCTAATCGTTATTGCACATTTTAAAAATTGATAAATTAATAAATTGAACCCGGCAGAATTTCAAATGTATCCGATACATTAAAACTCTGCCGGTTTTTTATTCTGTTTGGCATGATTTGATAGTCTTAATAGTTTTACTGCATCCATGTCTGGCTTTTTTTCAGTGTAATAGTTAAAGTTCACTTTAAGTCAAGCTTTTTACTTAAATTTTACATTTTTATTATGATGAGCTTTTTGCTGGAATGTCCAATATCTATTGTGCATATGGTGGTATGCGTTTTATGTATAATAAAAGCGGTACCGCATAGACATTTTATCTATACGGTACCGCCCTTTTTTCTTTTATTACATTTACAATACCCGTGCGCCGTTTATTCCATAGACACACACCAGAATGTACAGCACGTATCCGGGAATACACACTGCCTTAAAAATCCCCCTGATTCAGAAAGACTGCTCACTTAATATCCTTTACAAACTGCTCCAGCTTTTCCTTATTATCCTTTGCCTTATCACTGTGACGGTCTGCGAGGGCGACTTCACTTTTTAAATTTTTAAGTTTCTTTGACAACTGTGCAATACATCTGTCATTGTCCCCGCCGCCGCTGAATGTAAAGACAGCATTTATTCTATCAGCCACTCCGTACTTTTTAATAAAGGTGTTTACCGGAGATGCCGGTAAGCCCGCCCATATGGGTGTTCCCAATATAATTTCATCGTAATAATCTATATTATCGGGAACGCCTTTTATTTTCGGTGTTCTTCCAAATGTGGACTGCATTCCGCCGACAAGCATTTTCGCCGCCGGTTTTCGCGGAAGCGGCTTTGCCAAATCGATCTCAAATAATTTTGCGCCCAGTTTTCTTGCAATCTCTTTGGCGGCTTCTTTTGTATTTCCTGTTAATGAATAGTAAATAACTGCTTTGCTCATAGTGTCTTCTCCTGTCCTATATGGAATATAATTACAAATTCCTGCTGATTCCCTCAAGTTCTTTTACTGCATCTGCATTTTTTTCACTGTCATATTAAGGTCGTACATATCATACCAATTACGCCAACAGCCAAAAATAACAATCCAATACCTGCCGATTTTTTACGCTTTTCTAATTCTTTTGAGTTACTTTCACTCATATTTACAATAGGATATTTTCTTCTTCCGATTAAATACATAAGCAAACCACTTGAATTATTCCCACTCATTGTAAATACTCCCCAAAATTTAGGATGCTTTAATCCCCTGGCTGTCGCATCTATAACTGTCATCTGATAAATCTGAAACACGACACAAGACACCCCTACAAATGCAGCTGCTCCACAAATTACCGCCAAAACAATATTTAAATCCATAACAAAAACTCCTCCTTAAATTTTTTTGATTATCTGGTACAGCAATGCTGATAAAGTAATAACCATAAAGCAAAATATTCCAACTAAGAAATAGTGGTTATCAGGGATAAACATATTTAATGTTATCAGCATTACTACGACAATGATATTTACAATAATTGCCCCTATCATTTTTTGGTTGCTTTTTACAACATCCGTACTTTCTTCTAAATGTTCAATCATTTTTTCATCACCCTTTAGCAATACGTCAAGACTTATAGAATATAGATTGCTCAACTCTATTACACTAATAATATCCGGGTAGGATTTTTCATTTTCCCAATTTAAAATTGTCTGCCTTGATACATTGATTTTTTCTGCAACATTTTCCTGTGTCATTCCCGACTGTACTCGTGCATTTTTAAGTTTCTTACCTATTTCCATATTCTGATTGCTCCTTTCGGTGCCATTGTCGTATATTCCCCGCTAAATGTCTATCCAACATCTTTTACATAGCCCTTTTTCCTTGTCAAAATTATTTTACCAATACCGTTTTCTTGTGATTTTGGGGCGCAGCAAGACTTTTGGAATTTATTTTTCACAATCCACTTCTACGTCCATGGTTTCATCGCTGCAGTCCAGCTCCGAAGTATTCACTCTTACATAGTACATGGTTGTCGTCCCGCTTGCACAACTGTAATGTCTTTTCTTATAATTGTACCCGCTGTCGGCTTTCCTTGCCGTACCTTTCGTTATAACCCACAGTTCTTTGTATTCCGTTACGAAATCCTGCACCAGAAACTTCCGGTATATAAAAGGTGACAGCAATAAGTCAGCGGCACTTTCTGCTTTGTTAAATCTAAATTTTTCATATCTGCAAACTTGAATTTGTTACTGAGTCTTTTGGAAATGCTTATATGCTAATACACCAATAGGAAGAAAATATACACACCAACATAATAGTGCAATAGTACCTCCGTTTCCATTTTCTCCGCTTTCCATGCTTGTGAATACACCTGTCATCGGCATAATAAAACATCCAATAAAAAAAACGCCATGTAGTATCATCAAATATTTCAGCCACTTGTCCGCTTTCGAACTTGGATTGATAGAAAGACCAATAAATAATGTGGAAAGTGCCATCATTCCGTAACCAAGCAAATCATAATTGAATAACAGACCACCACGTTGAAAATCTAATATTCGAACGGCTTGCTCATTCAAACCGCCCAATTGAACGCTCGTTGTCTGGGCATAATATACTAATAGAACCATCACCGCATAGATAACGGCAATAACAACACCGACACTGGCAGAAACTTTCCGTTCTTCGCAGCTTTCATATTGAAACCCTACTGCCATCATAATGTATCCCAGAGGTAAAAACATACACACGAGATATGAAACAAATGGTAAATCAGCAATCAGACATATAGCAAAAAGGAATACAGTAATTGTTACGACTACTGCTCCAATTTTGGAAATTATTTTGTTCATAATCTTTCCTCCACAACTTCCGATTTTACTTTGTAACTATGACTTTTCCTTCTGAATCCAGAAGAGGTGTAATAGCCGCTCCATATCCAGATTTCCAACAAAGATAGTTAACCCCAGTCTCCTTATCTACAAGGATTTGGCGAACTCCTTCATCCTTAAGCTGACTTCCGTCTCTAAATGTAACTTCAAATCTTTCTTCTTTCTTTGCCATGTTTATTTCTCCTTTTTCAAGCGTTAACTTCCGATTTTCCTAATTCTACAAACGTAAAATTACAGGTTCAATTCATACATTTTGTACTCTGTCCACCTCGTATTTTCGTAAAACATTTGTTTTGCTTCAACAAATTGAAAACCGCAACCGGCATAAAGCCGTTCTGCCGCTCTCCCTTATAACCCCAAATTTTTCATATAAATGGCGCCCTGCTGATGATGCCTTTAGCTTTTTAGGTACACTGTACAAAAAACACACCAACATCATCTGCTTTTTCCTCTTTGCTTAAAAACAGATACCCTATTGCATCATCTAAACAGAAAATATCCTGAAACTCCTCCGGAAAATCTTCTCCGTATATCTGCATACAAAACTGATAGGAATCAAGTTCTAACTTTTCGTTTTGTAAAAATACAGGATTTGCCCCAATAAGAGAGCCGTAATCCTCATCAGATTCATTCATTTCTTTATCAATTACAATTTCTCTTGCCGGAATCAAAAAGTCCGCATCGTTTCTCGGCGCGGCAGCCGAATGTAAAACTACTTTTGTATATCCGTTTTTTATATTCTGAAGTTCCTCGGTATCCCCATTATAAACGATTGAGTCCAAAAAATAATCTTCTCTATTATAAGTGGTAAATACAGAAATAACCTTATCTTTCGGATAATTAAAATTAAGCTCCGCATTTAAAAAATTTGTAGGTATATTAAAAATAAAAACCATTTTTTCTCCATTCGGATTCGTAGGCCACTCCATATCCGGCGGCAAAAAACTTTTTCCTCCGATACGCAGAATATTTGATTCATTATCTGCATTTTCAAATGTTACTAAGTTTGACATTTCATTCTCCTCTCCTATGTAATCCAAAATAATCTCTCAATAAAATAAAACACTGAAAATCTGATTTTTGTAAAAAGCCATTACAAGCCCGGCTATTCAAAATGATGTTCCCTTTCCAATCACGATTTATTTTTTATCATATATGTATTCTTTTATTGTTTTTTTAATGATGCAATACACATCAATTATATCATACATTGATATTTTGAAAAAATAAAACATCTTCTTTATTACTCTACTTGTCAGATATCCACCACTAATGCTTTACTAATTATACTTATTCTATAAATCTCACTTTACACATTTCTTAATATATATTAGCGTACCCTTTAAATATAGAAATGTCCTCGTCACTAATTCTATAATTTTATCTTTTATTGTCATACACAAATTCCAATCCTTTAACATGCTTATTGGGAGTTTTGCAACAATTTACTATACTAGAAGATGATATTCCCATTTTTTTTGAAGCTTGAGCTATAGATTCAAATCTCTCTCCAGTAGTCAAACATATTACAGCTTTGGTTCCTCCACCATTACAATAAGAACAACCTTTTCCTTCTAAAATATGTCCTGGTAGCGACAACCATTCACGACCACATTTTTTACACTTACATAATATTTTAGTCGTAGCATTAGTATACTCCCCAATTAAATCAATGTTAGTATTTCCTTTCTTCTTAAAAAGTTCTAAGAATTCATTATGTGTGCGGTCTTTACCTGAGCATTTTCTACAACCAGTCCCATTTAATAAATGATATGGTTTAGCCTCCCATTCACATCCACAAATTTTACACTTACAAGCTATATTTATAGAATTACCTCTATACTTTCCTATAATTGTAATTTGTGGATTGATAACCTTTAATCGTTGAATAAATTCTTCTGTTGTTGTTATTTTGCAATTTTTTCTTGCAATGTCTTCAATTTCATTCCATTTATTAGACAGTAATTCATATCTAAAGTCTAATTTTTCACAAATTTCTTTTACTATCTCTTTTAATGTATGGTAATCATCTTCGCTTGAAAGATTGTATGAATAACAACGGATATCATCAACAAAACATTCTGGTGGACAACTATCATAGATAATCATAAGATTAATGCCCTGCTCCTGACACTTTCTTCTTTTTTCTCTATCCCTTTCCACTTTAGTTTGATGCCAAAACCATGCGCCTGGTTCTATTGCATAATTTTTCTCAGGAATATAAATGTCAAGTTCTTGCCCCATTACCGTCTTATCTCTTGAAAAGACCTCAACCCCTTCTGCTGCTATATTCAAGCTATTATAAATAAACTGTTCCATAAATGATGTTGCACTTTTTGCGCATTTAGGACATCCATGTCCTTGCAGTAATGAATTTGCATCTGTACGCCACCTATGTTCACAAACAGCACACTTTACATCAATCTTTTTTTGAGTTCCTAAAAATTCACTCTGCAATATAATATTAGGATTAATTTTCTTGACACGAATCATATACTCCGATTGTGATATTCGCCTACGTTTTGCAGAAGATTCAATCGCACATTTCCTACATCCTTTCCCTCTAATAATATTATCTGCTATTGGATTCCATATATTTCCACATACTTTGCACTTAACCTTAACTCTTGAGGTCATACAATCATATTTTCCTATAATCTCAATATTAGGATTAATACCTCTCATTTTATTTTCAAATTCATTTTGAGTTAAAATACGCTGTCGAATTGCATTTTTCTGTTTACAGTTTGAACAACCTTTTCCTAATAATAAGCTTTCTCCTGTTGGTTTCCATAACTTTCCACACAATTTGCATTTTACCAAAACCGGTGTACTCGTATTTACATATTTTCCTAAAATCTTAATGTCATTATTTTTTGAATATACAACTCTCTCAAAACTCTCCTGCGTATATCGCCTATGCCCTGAACAATTTGGACATTTCCTACCATGCAACAAGTTGCTTGGTCTAGGAGTCCATTCTCCTTCATTCCATGGATAACCACATTTTAAACATCTACAGCTAATTCCTGTATTTGCATTAATATACTCCCCAAGAACCTCAATATCTGAATTAATCTTATTCAATTCTTCTGTAAACTGAATAGTTGTTTTCTTTTTATTACTTTTACCTTCCACAAAAAATCTCCTAATATAAACAATAGTATCTATTTTATAAAATTAAACTAATCATTTCTTTTCATACCCATATACTAATATTCTGCATATTTATTATAATTTTTTTTAATTTCTATTGCAAATAATGTTGCTATATGTTATTTTATAAATAGAATATATTCTTAAAATCAAAGTTCTTAAATATGCTTTTATATTTAAAACTCTATTTTCTATTTATTTTTCTGTGATTCATTATCATTTTTAGTATCACATTTTAAATCCATAAAAATATTTAGAAAATTCATTGAAACCCTTGTCGACAATCCTAATATTCCAGTATAATAAAAGAAAGGACACACACATGGATAATACACCATATGATGATGTATTCCGTACACTTTTAACAGACTGTACAGAATTAATAATTCCGGTTGTGAATGAAATTTTTCATACGAAATATACCAGAAAAGAAAAAATCTGTCTGCTTCAAAACGAACATTTTATCAAACTGCCGGACGGCAGTATGATTATCCAAATGTTTGAATATGATACACAGCTTGCATTGGAAAACAAAGAACTGATATCCAATTTCTTAACAGTTCGTTTCCCCGATTCAGCTATTGTATCGCTCAGACATACAAAAAATACACCTGATTCAATGACTATTACTGTTCTGACACCGGGCGGTAAGGTCACTTACACCGTTCCGGTTTTAAAAATACGACAGTATACCATAAACGAACTATTTGAAAAAAAATTATTTTTCTTAATACCATTTCATATTTTTGTATATGAGAAGGATTTTAATGAATTGGAAACAAACAAGAAAAAATTAAAACAGTTGGAAGCAGAATATGCATCAATTAAAAAACGGCATGAAAAAAGCAAAAATGCAGTTAGCCGCAAAACTTCTGCAAAGCGGAAGCACTATACAATATGTTGCAGACCTCACCGAACTTCCCGAAGAAACCATTCACGAACTTGCACAAAATATTACTTCAAAAAAAATTCTTTAACACAAAAAGCGGAAACCATACTTCCTTTCCGTGACATTGTCACAAAATCGCAATATGATTTCCGCTTCTGCTATTCTTTCAATTATTCTTTTAATATTTCACAAAATACTCTGTTCAAATTAAAAATGTCCGCCTGAGCTGCCGGAGTTTCCTCCGCCGCCACCGCCGCCGGAACTTCCCGAACTGCTGCTGGATTCAATATGACGTGTAACAACCGTTGTATTGATAAAACGGTCTTCACGTCTTCTGACGTTGAAGTTATGATTCCTGGTATACGTTCTGCTGTCCACTGTCATCTTAGACTTTGCCTGAAACATCATGGCAATGACCGCAGCCGCAGCAACTCCCAGTGAAATTAAAAGCTTCTGTGGCAGATACAGTGACAGTCTGTACGAAAGGCTGGTATCGAGCTGTTTGCGTACACCTGCAATATATTTTTTACAGCCTGCATAATAATTGCCATCTGAAAGCTTATCTTCCGCTTTTTCACGGATAGCATCTAATTTACTCTGCGTAAAGCTTTTCGTCGTTCTTGCAATACCTGATGTAACCAGCATATCCGCCCGTGACTTCATATCAATAACATAGACAATTGCATCCGGCTCCGAACTGCTTTCATCATAGCCGTAGCTTTCATTAATAATGCCGCGCACATAATTTTCCAGTTCTTTATCGTCCAGTCCTTTGCTCTGTGTCAGAATCACGACATCCGTCTTGCAGGCATCAGATGCTTTCCGGCACATTTTAGTAAGCTGTTCTTTTTCCTTATCGGTAAATAAACCCGCATCATCGACCACATACTCTTTGGACTGCGTATCTGCCCATGCATCCTGCGGCATACCGCCTAAAACTGCTGCCGTTAAAAGGAGCAGGCTCACGAGTGAAATCATTTTCTTTTTCATTTTCATAGCGCAAGCCCTCCTAATGTCAGCACAATCATCATGATTACAAAAATTCCTACAAAGTAAGCAGCTGCTTTTCCTTTGCTGATTGGACGGTCTGCTACGATTTTACCCGTCTGTCCGTTTAAAACGAAGTTAAAATCTTTTCCGTGATAACGGCAGTTTAACATCCATACCGGTAGCAGTGCATATTCGTTGTGTTTATTATTCATGGAAATGTGATTATCCAGCACGCTGACAGTCGAATATCCAAGCATTGTGCTTCTTGCAATTTCCGTAATATAACGGTCTACCCTTTTTCTGACACGGCTCTGCATCTGCTCATCGGTGAAATTATACCGTTCTGAAAGATATCCTGACAGATACGGCATTGCAAACGGTTTTAACGCCGTATAGTCAAACGGCTCTAACTTATCCATCGTGTCATCGTCCATTTTTTCCGAAGCATCTGCCGGCACTTTTTCAAACTGTGCCTCTACATCACGGTATACGTGAAAATGGTCTGTATATGTATACTCTGTATCGCCGTGGCGCTCGGTTCTGATTTTTTCGGCTTTTGCCGTCATCTCGGTTTCGGCATCGAAATCATATAGCCAGAACGGCACATAAACACCGGAAATTTTTTCAATGGTGCTTTCTGTTGACAGTGTCTTTGGCGTAAGCAGCCCTTTTTTCACCCAGCTTTTATACATTTTCTTTGCTGCTTCCCGGTCAATCTGAAACGGAATGACCGATGACGGTGAAAATTCTCCGCTTAACCGGTCTTCCACCAGTGACGGATTGCCGCAGAATGAACAGATTGTTGCAGATGTATACTCATCTGCCAGCAATTCTGCACCGCAGCTCTGGCAGTGATACACTTTCATATTCATGCTGCCTTTACCCTTTTGTCCCTCTGACTGTGCAGACTGTGCAGACTGTGCGTTTTCCCCGGCTTCTGCATCGCTGTAGAGATGTCCGTACTGCTTTTCGTAGTCCTGTACATCCATTTCCATCTGGCAGGATGGGCACTTAAGTTTTTGTGCCGTGCTGTCAAATTCCATTGCCGCCCCGCAATTCGGGCATTTGTACGTTATTGGCATATTCCCTCCATTCCCCTTGATACTTCATCAGGTACACTTTAGTATATTATGATACTTATTATATGATACGCTATCCGTGTAAGCAAGAATCCGCATCATTATATCATCTTTTCTTTAATGCCTTTCGCTGCTTCGCCATGCACGTTATCGTTCTCAAGCCTGATGCAGAACTTTTTGCAAGCACAGTTCTGCTTCGAGCTTTCGTCCGGCACGGCTCATAGCTTTCGGGCATTCATATTTTGTTCATATTTCTTTTAATATCTCTTAACAATATGCACACGTTTTCTTCACTTTTCCTGCATATAATACATTTGTATTAAGAAATTAGCCAATATTTTTTTAATAAAGATTTTTTTCATAATCCCAGTTGTTTAAGTGAATAAACAACTCCTCCCTCTTTTCATCGCCCCTAGCCAGGGCGATGTTTTTTTATCGGATCAAGAAGGAAACAATCATCATCACAATTCCCACAACCAGCATGATAATTCCGGTTTTGCGGTCTTTGTTGACTGCCGGTGACTTTAAATCTTTACGGTCTCTTTCATCATAGAAAATATTCCACTGGTGTCTGGAATTGGATATTTTTACAATTCCAATAAATGCAATCATCATGCCTGCAAAAAACACCATAAACCCCAAAAACGGCAGATATGAAGTTCCACGATAACTCTCACTGTCATTAAAATCAATATCACATAATACACTCTGTAATAATACCATTGCCTGCACTCCCTTCTGCCTCACCGGCGGATTTTGTATTTATTATACAACATTTTTCACATTACTAACAGCCTGTTATTTTGAAAACATCATAAAACCTTTATAAATTGCAACCGTTCAGAGCCAGGCAACTTTTCAGACATAATTGTGAGTCATGCTTGCATGAACGAACAATTTGGGCTGAAAAGTTATCTGGCGGATACGCCTCACCGACAAAATGCCTGCATTTTGGAGGCTGGCTCTGAACGGTTACGATTATTTTCTGCCAGGCAGATTTCCAGACATAAATGTGAGCCATGCTTGCATGAGTGAACAGTTATGTCTGAAAAGTTATCTGGCGGATACGCCTCACCGACAAAATGCCTGCATTTTGGAGG
>OLIX01001305.1_pt1 | contig 22337 bp, 13 predicted proteins | sample 1601331 | NCBI WGS metagenome assembly OLIX01 (sample SAMEA2452120, study PRJEB22498) | human gut metagenome | biome: human feces; feature: human gut; material: feces | place: Australia | collected 2012 | reverse complement strand
CAGAACTCTTTGGATACAATGGAATTTTGATGGCTCAGGCAATTGCCGATGTGATAAGTGCTGTACTTGCACTGATACTACTATACCGCATAAAGCCAGCCTCATCTGTTGTTTAATTTATTTAATTGATTTAATGATAAACCACTTGGGACAATCAATGAGCCAAAACAATGTCATTAAAATAAGACATTGTGAGCCAAAAGAACCGTCCCCGGTGGTCACTCAATGCTTCCGCCACTCATATACCGCTCCCAGAATTCTTTTGCTGTAATTATTTCCGTTGTTGCACAGGCAGTTAGCTTACCTTCAACAATTTCATTCAGAATCCGACGTAGTTTAGGGCCGGGTGTCAGGCACTCGCCTCCTTGCTTCTCATCCAATCCATGCTTTAACTTCGTCAATACTGAATCCAATCGCATCTGCAATCATCTCAACAGGAAGTCCCTTTTTACTCATTCGAATCGCAGTTGCCTTAGCCTGCTCCTCTCTACCTTCTGCTCTACCTTCTGCTCTGCCAATTTCCTTTCCCTTATTTTCTATCGCACTACCTAAGTTGCACATACCCTGCACCTCACTTTCCAACTCTGCGGTTGTTGCAATGTCAAATTTCTGATTAAGAATCTCTTTCTTCTCATCTGGTGTTATCTCCTGCGAAAAAAGAGTATTTAACAAATCCAATATCTTATATTCGCTTTCTGTTCTGACATCCCCCAGATTTAAAATTACAACTTCCATCAAATCATAATCTTCTTTTTGAACATATGGCTTTCCATATATTGCTTCCTCTACTGTACAGTAACGTAAAATTCCATTTTTCCTGCGTTTTGCCACTGATGGACATATCCAAATGGAATATACCTTTTGAATTTCCTCATAATGTTCATCCACAAATTCTGTACCATATTGCTCCGATATCATTCGTGCACAATAATACAAACCTCGTCTTACCAATGCATAACCTGGTTTATCTTGATTTTGAATTTCAAGGTTTATAATTAATGTAATCGGTTCTTTCTCTCCCGGTAATGTTGCCTGAAATCGCACATCAAAATACACCGTCTGTTCCTTTATTGCCGTCGATTCTGAACTCATCTTTACAATCTGCTGATCACCATTTGTTTTTTCATCATAATTTAAATGATCTTGATGAACTGCATGCTCCGCAACCTCGACTTTTCCTGATAGGCAATTCTCACAAATATAATCTATACTATAATCAGCAAATTCTCTTGTACAACATTTCAGTATCCATGCATCAATCGCCTTATATGCTAACAGCTTTTTCGCGCAATTATCATATTTTGCTTTGTCTGCCGCCACATCCAATGTATTTGAAATACCTGTTTGTCGTATCACCGCCACTCACCTCCATCATAGTTCTCTTATAATAAGTATTTTCTTATTTTCATGTTATCATAAAACTGTATTTTTATCAAGACAACCACATTGTCAATTTTCTGACAATTTTCACATATACACTAAGCCAAATATTCTTCCGTTGCTACGCTAGGAGAATAATAAAATGTTTCTAGTTATTTTTTGCAGAATCACAAAGGACAGGAAAACACTTTCCCTGTCCTCTGTGGTTTTTATTTTTGATATTTATACGATTCTTCAATTGCGTGAATCAGATCTACAATTAGCCTATTATATGGTGCTGCTACATTATAGAGCTTTGCCTGCTCTACAATTGCACCATTGATTGCATCAATCTCTGTTTTCCTACAGTTCATGACATCCTGTGACATGGAAGAGTAACCTTTTCCTGCATCCTCACATACATGATGCACCATGTTTAACACTTCCATGTAAGAAAAATGTGTACCATCTGCTTCCGCAACATCAACTGCCTCACAGATCATTTTTTCAGCAAAATCCCACGCGTAATGGTTATCGATCATGGAACGGATCGGAGAACGTGTGATTGCTGTGAAAGTATTTATAGACAGATTTACAAAAAGCTTACTCCATATGATACGCTGGATATCATCAGAAATTTCTGTTGCAAATCCACTTTTCTCAAGCAGATTTGAAATAATCTGCAGATTGCTGTTTTCTTTTAGATTGCTGCCTATAGTTGTTGCACCTGTTCCGCTGTGACGCACATGACCGTTTCCATTGTTAACAGAATTATGCTTGCTTGTTCCAATAATAATATTTTTCTTCACAACGTACTGTTCAATCTTGCGATCATTTCCTGCTCCATTTTGCAGTGTCATTACAAGCGTATGTTCCCCAAACAACTTGCGATTTGTTTTCAACGCATCTTCCGTATACGTAGACTTGACAAACACAATTACAAGATCTGCATCTTCCTTGTACTCACCAGATAAGCAGGCACGAACTGACGAGAAATGCTGCTCTGTTCCATCCTCTTCTAGCACTGTAATTCCATTCTTATTAATTGCGTCTACCTGTGGCTGGTAGCTATCAAGCATAACAACCTCATTGTGCCGGCTTAAATAAGCACCGTAGAGGCATCCCATAGCTCCTGCACCAATAATTACAATCTTCATATTTCATTACCTCTCATTTTTAACCGTATGTTATATTTTCAAAAACACCCTCACGGGCTGCTGCACAGAGAAATTTGTTTGGTTTTCCATTTCCTCTGCGCTGTTTTTACATTTGTGAGTGTGTGCCACTGGGGACACGAATTGAGACAGCGGCCTCCGATAAAAGGCCAGCGGACCTGTCCCCCTGGTTACTTCAATTTGATCAGAAACTGATACGTAACACCTTCTTCAAGCTTGAATGTATCGCCTGCACAAACAACTGCTTCATTATCGGAGGCATAGTACATACAGTCAATCAATTTACTGCTATTCATGGAATAAATGCCAGTAATACTTGGTGTTGACTGCACCATAACCCACTTATTTCCCTCTACTATCACAGTCGTCATTTCTTCTGTTTTGATACTGACAGGTTCTTCTTTTCCAAAATCAACACTCTGAGTGGCCTCGTACGTGTTTCCAGTAGAAAGTTCTGTCACTCTGACACGATATGTTCTTGTAATAATACCCTCTTCTTTCGTTTCATCTTCATGCTCTATCGACCATGTATAACGTGTATCTGCTTTATCAAGCATTTTTTCTGTATTATCTGAATACACAAGTGTCAGTGAATATCCATCCACATTCAGTTCATCAAGATATGGCAAAAATGCGACAGGAACTGTCTCTAAATCCTGATCAATATTAAGCTTGACCATAGTAAGCATCTGTCTTTCTTCCTCTGTCTCGCTCTGTGATTCTGTTGTCTGTTCAGCAGATTCCAAAGCTGATTCAGTTGAAGAAGGCTCAGTTTCTTCTTCTCTTGCACTAGATGATTCAGATGATTCAGCCTCACTAAATGTCTCTGGTATAGTTTCAGCAGACGTTTCAACTGTCTCTGGCATCAATGTTTCAGTTGTCTGCGCAGTCTCTGTTTGCTCTGTACTTTCTTCTGGAATATTTTCTGTGCCTGGCACAGTCGTTTTTTCTTCAAGTGGTGCCTCCATTTCTTCTGATGAAATGACATTCTCCGTTTCTAAAACAACTGGTGCAGCAGCCTGCTCTTCTGCATATTCTGCTGCATCTATAAATTCCGAAGATCCTTCTACACCTTCAAATGCTGCAAAAGCCACTTTTGATGTATTTCTATCTACGCCTATCATTACCAAACCAACAGCTGCCAACGCAGCAGTCACTTTAATAACTGTTTTTCTCTTCACACGCAATCATCTCCTTACCCAATTCCTGTAGCCAAACTAACACTTTTTTTACTCTTTGTCAAGAATGATTAACCTGCCATAAGGTAGATCATATCAGTCTCCTTATTGTTCTGTACATTTTCATCCCATGAAATATGAAGAATATAATAATTAACGTAGTATGTAGTGTCATCTTTTTCTTTTGGAAGTGTTTCCTGACTGGTTGTCTTCCAATAAAGAGGCTCAGCAGATTTTTGAACATGCTCTTTATCATACTTATTATATGTTATTTCATGATATTTATCTGTAGCATTATCTGAGTTTTCATCTTTATTTAAATAACTGCCAGCCAATTGTTCCCCTTTTATATACGGTTTGCCAAGATAGCTTACCACATCCCCTGCGGATGCATCTGCTGCAGACCGTGATGCTTTATAAATCTCGTATTTAAATCCAATATTTGTTGTATGTGCCAGCTGCAGATAATAGCTTTTTGATGACTTTTCACTATACACACAAAATACAACATCCTTGTATTTTTGTGCTCCTGAAACATCAATATTACTAAGCTCTAGCTGCTGGATCGGTTTGGCATCTCCTGCTCCGATCAGTAAGGCATAAGGCATGTTTACTTTTGTTATCGTTTCCATGCTTCTTTGCATGTACAGCCATGCAAAAACAGGAATTACTAAAAGAGCAAGTGCTGCAGCAATCACCGCTAAAATGGCACGTTTTTTTCGTGCTGACCATGATTTATGTAAAACTTTTTTTTCACTGTCCTGCAGTTTTTCTGTCTGCTGATCCATCTTTTCACCACCTTTTTGTTACTGTGCATCCAATGTTAATTTTGCATACTGGACATTTCTTCCCAGATACTGGTCTGCTAAATTATAATAAGCAGCAATCGCTCCATAAACAGCCGGATTATATTTGTTTCGCATCTGTGAAAGCTTATCAGCTGTCACTGTTGTACTAAAGGTCTCCTTATCCTCCCAACGAAAATACCGATTTGATTTTATATCGCTACTATCTGTAGTACACATGGTTTTAAATAAATTTTGTGGCAATGTGCAAAGATTATCAGTTTCAGAAGAATCTTTAGGAAACAGCAGCGGATACCTTGTATTTTGTTCCTTTCCCAAGTAGGATTCCAGCATTTCAGGCCAAACCCAGTAAATAGTCACTGGATATGCTGCTTCACTCACCGCCTGGTCTATCTTCCATGTCAGACTTCCATCTTTATTTCTCGTAAGTAAAGGTGCACTATCACTCAAAGCAGTTTCACTGCTCTCTGCGTCATTTCCTGCGTTGCTATTCTTTATACACGTATTTTCCAGCGTCATATTCCAAGGCTCTGCATCATCAGAAATCCATGCCTTGTACGAATTTGATTTTTCATCATATCCGGCAAAGAAAAGAACATGTCCTTCCAATAATTGCTGCGTTGGTTCATCTAATTCTTTTAAATCCGATGATTTAACAGCCATTTCCGCTGTATTTGCAGCTGCTGTGCTGTTCCATCCTTCCACATGATAACCTGTAAATATTAGATTTATATTCACGCTTAGTGGACCATCCTTATGAGAAATAATATAAAATGTCAGCTTTCCGCTAGAACCGGGCTCAATGCCCAGATCTTTATTATTTTGCATGTTGCTGTCATCCGTTATTGCCCAGCTGATAGACGTTTTTCCTTCACCTGTATACCCAAACTTTTTAGCTCCAATACTAAGTGTAGCTCCTGGCGATACATCTAACAAATCATCATAAGCTCCCGTAGCTCTTTCTACGTCTGGTTTGGCTTCGGCAGCAAGATCAAACTCACTGCCGGCAGCCCTAATTTGAACTCCTGTCGCATCTACCTTTGTGTTACTGACGAACCACGCAATACTAAGAGCAATCATCACAATAGCAGCTGCTATTACAATGGGACCTGTTCGAAAAAAAGTTTTCCATTGATCCTTTAGATCCTGTATCTGCTCCTGAGCCTTATCTCGATATTCCTCAGGTGTATGATCCTTTTTCTTTTTTCTCCAAAGCATCCCTTTTCACCTCAATTCTGTCCCATTATTATTTCCTGATATATACGAGCATTCGTATATATGATATAATCTGTTGCTTTCGTACCTTCTAGTTCTTTTCCAGCGTTATCAAGCAATACCACTGTTACACGCACTCTATAATTTGCGTATGTATGCCTAGCCTCTTCAAATGCCTCTCCCGTAAGCGGTGCATACTGGAAACGGGCAATCTGATGCCTTGAATCACTTTGTACAAAGTTTTCATTCCAACAAATATCCTTACCCTCTGCTGATGAACGCAAAGCCGCATTTTCCTGTGCTGCACTGCTTTCCTTGACTATATTCTGAAGGTAGCTTTGAATTATCAGCGGATTTTTTTCGTCATATGAACCTGAATCATTTTTTTGAAACAGCTCCATCTTATAACTTATTGATATCGCCTTATCCAAAATCGTCTTATCTACATTAGAATAGTCATAATCAGCCTTTGTATAAATGATATCAGCCGGATTTACTGTGTCACTTGGATTTATTCCAAGCTGCTGTGTGGTATCACCCATTGCAGTCTGATCTACAGCAGAGTAAGTCAGCTTCGCCTTGGATGGATTAGTACTATAATAGCGATTTTTGTCATCCTCAGTATGTTTATTTCCTGCAATCGGAAGCTGTGTTTGCGTATTAGCAATGCGTGAGACTCCAACAACACAAATACCACTGGCATCATTAGTATCAGCTGTATTTCTTACTGGAAATTTATCTGCACCAGCATATGTAAGCGTAATTTCTGCAGTAACTGTTATTGCGTTGGCATCATCTGTAGCTTTTTCTAATTCCTTTTTCAGATCACTGCTGCCGTATTGAAGTGACAATATATCCTTTCCTGCCGCATCTGAAATTGTACCAGTTTCCGTATAAATACAAGTTCCATCAGCGTTTTTAAACGTATAAGTGTAGTTCACTATTTCTGTGCCAATCACATCATATTCTGCCGCTTTTTCCTGCAGATATTTTTTCAGATTGATTGTAAACTGATGATGTACCTCAGAAGGACCAAGCTTGTCAAATCTGTCTTTTCCAGCTTCTGTCAGCTTTAATTTGCTTTCAAGATTGATTTTTATGCTGTCGCTATCCTCCATTGCAGTATCACCCATAATATTGCCATTATGGATACGTGAGGTAGAAATTTTAAAAGTCTGCGAAACACCATCATAAATCACATAAGCTGAACCAGACTGATCTTTTTCTGACTTAATAACAGCCGGTAGTGTTCCTTCATTACGCTTGATTTCACTATAATTTAATCGGTTGTTAATTACTGAATATTCTGTATTCGCTGGAACCTGAATAGTCAGAAAATAACTTTCTTTTCGAGCTTCCTGCTCTGAGGACGAATTTTTAGAAATGGCAATGCTATATTTTGTGGCTTTTTCGTCTTTAATGTCGTTTTCCTCAGCCTTTCGATAATAATCATTTCCAACTCTAACAGTAGCAGTATCTTTACTGTCAGCTTTTACATAATATGTCTTTGCTGCCTCTGTCGAATCTGCCTGTGTAGCAGTCAGTCCCAGCAAGTCACAGATATAGACCGGCTTGAAGTTTTTGTCCTCAGATGCAGCACTGCTTTCTGCACTTGACAACTGAAGCTTACTCAAGTTAAATTTATGAAAATCTTCCTCTCCTGTTGTCGTATAAGTGTAGTACTGCATAGTCTGTCTGTCTACTAACGTCAGGCGCGTTCCTGTTGGAAGAAGTTTTTTTCCTGATTCTTCGCTACTTCCAGATGCCAAATCCAGTACCTTATCATAATACCAAAGCAGATTTTCACCATTATCAAGCATTGACTGCCAGTCCGTCTCTTTTTCATAGCTATATTCTATGTAAGCCGTCAGTGGTTCATTAAAGCCAGCCGTTGCGTAATGATCTTTGTCATTATCATTCATTGGATAATCAGCTGCACAATAATCAGTTCCTGCAATAAATCTTGTTTTAAAACTGATATATAAAACCTTCTTCACCAAGACTGGAATATACAGATGGAAAGAATGCTGTTTATTAGTATCTTTTGTACTGTCTGTTGGATCTGCATATGTAACATCTAGCAGCGTAAACTGACTGTTCTGATTATCATACGCATTTGGGACGATAGTAATTTTATTTGTTTCGCTTACCTTCAAGCTTGCGCTTTCTTGCGCCTTAAAGTTACTATTTGTAGTATCCCACTTATAACTTATTGCTGTGATTGATTTTATCTGAGTTTTTGCTATATCACCACTGCTTACATTTGTCATCGCTGCAATATAGTTCCACAGCATCGTGTCTACCTCTGCACTGTTATTTACCACCAGGACAGGGAAATCAATATCTGCACTTATTTCTGTGGTTGCCGATTCCTCTGTTCTGTAAGTCGTTATGTAGGCTTCATTGGAAGTATCCAAAAACTGTGAAAATCTTCTATACGTCACATCTGCTGAATCATCTGATTCTGTTAAATTCCAATACCGGTCAGCATCTGTACTGCTAAATCGCTGTAAGATACTTTTTGCAACCGGCATTCCGTCCTTTGACATCCCGACACCGTTACCGGTCATAACAGTACCATCTGCAAATTGTACATCACTCTTTGGATTTACATCCACCCACGGAGCCTCAGATGGGGACGGCTTCGCTGTAGATTCTGTCGGCTGGTAAGTCTGATCTGCTGTTTTATCGGTGTAAATGATCGTGGCAATTCCACTTTGCGTACCGATATCCTTTTGCGGGAAGATATCTCCGCCGGCTGAGACTGCAGTAAGATTCGTCGTTGTTGTTTTGCCATTTTGTCCGAGCCACAATCCGGTAGTATTCAATGGCTGAATCGGTGCTGTTGCCAATTTGTTAAAATCAATTACGTTGCTATAGCCAGCCTTGCAATCTTTCGCTATAATATTGTATCCCAAAACTTTATTACTATATCTGTCCAGATTCGCAGAGTTTCCGGTAAGCAAGCCGGCACTTCGTCCTCCACTACCAGCCCTAGTGATCACTTTCACAGTATTGAATTCTATGTTCGATGCCGTTATATTACCATCAATGGCACCTATAAGACCTCCTACATATCTTCCAAGAATATTAACATTGCTTTCCCGGCATTCTTGAAACATAGCTGTTCTATTTGCTGAAAGGTATCCTATGAATCCACCTGCCCAGTTCCATTCAGCCTGAATATTTGTGTCAGTTTCTTTACATTTTTTTATCGTAAGTGTTCCGTTTTTTGTAGTACTCGAATTTCCCACAAATCCTCCAACAAATTGTTGACCATAGACAAGTGATTTTTCTGTTATAGTTACTTCTTGGATCGTTGTTATTTTATCGTGGTATCCGATGACACCTCCAATATTTTCAGAATTTTTGTTAGACTTAACCGTAATGTTATTTAATGTGCAATTTTCTAAATTAAATTGTCCACTATTTCTTCCATCTCCGATCAGACCTCCCAGGCTTCGTAGATTCTCCCCTGTAACTGTCATTGTCTGCGCAGTTATATTTTTTAAATTCACACTTCCATAATCACTGGCACCTACAATTCCACCTGACGAAGCCTGCTTTCTTTCCATTGCAACCGTCATAACAGAAATATCTTTGATGTTTATAGTATTCTGTTTCGTCTCATCTCCAACAATTTTCAAAATACCATATCCGTTATACCAACCAACCAATCCACCTGTACAGTCAGCATTATTAGTCCATCTCATTATATTTCCAGTGTCAAATGACCAATTTTTAAAAGTCACGTTTCTTGGATCATTCTGATCATATCCATCAATGTATCCTATCGCGCCTCCTGTCATTGTTCCACCATATATATAAGTATTTTTCAAAGCAAAATTAGAAAACGTTACCTTACCCTTAGAATTAGCTGTTCTTGCTGCAAAACCACCCACGCCAATTTGCTTCTCATCATTTCTCTTAGTTACATACGTTAAATTGCTCCCTAGATTGCTTTCATTTTTTCCTTCAAACAATCCCAGCTGAACACTTCCGGAAATCTCAAGATTCATCACCTCACATTCATCTGTAAAGTGAAAATCCACAAACAATCCGGCACCCTGATTTTGCCACGCACCATTGCTGTATTCCGTATGATAATCATTCTGATTCATATTTAATGTAATCACCGTGTCTGCTGCCTGATCCGCATTTATGCTCTTAATCAACAGATTGCGGCGATATACTTCAGGAATACTGCAGTCCTTGTTCCAAACATGCTTATTATTTCCATAGCTGGAACCGATTCCCCTAAAACCATTTCCGTAGCTTCTCATATCAATGCTGTTTGCCTTAAAGGTAAGACTAACCGGATTATTGACAGCTGTACTGCTTTTTCCTGCTAAATGCGCAGCTGTTGTTCCCGTGGTATAATTCTTCACCAGATAGGACACGCGATTCTTGGCTTCATCAGTATTACTTTCGCTTGCGATTCCACCCCAGTACGCTTCATCCGTAAGATTCGCAGCAGCTGTCGCTGTTCCGATCCCTTCATAGGATGCAGTACGTGGTTTACCATATTGATAAGCATCTACGACTTGATTGTCCACATCGGTGTAACTGCCATCTGAGTCCATCGCCCCTGCACCGCTGTTTACAATCGCGGAAAGCAGCCACAATCCCTGGGCAGAGGTTACAGTAACATTCAAGCTTCCATTTGCATCGAGGTCATTTGTTCCTGCTGTCAAGGTCGGAATGGTATAGTTTTTGTCCGTATTATTTACAGTGCATCCTTCCGCACAGGCATAGCCATCCAGTACACGTCCCACATAAGGATTACGGTAAAAATAATTTCCACCGTTTGATGCTGATTTTCCATCGGCTGTGCCATCTGCCTTTACCATATTCACTGTTTTATTGGCCGCTGCCGCAGCTTCGCACGCAGTCGTAAAGGTATTGGATGTTCCCTCCATATTTCTAAACACCACGCCGCCACCGGTCTTTTCGTAGTCCGTTTCTTCTGTGACATGGGTTGCACCGCCGACCAGACCTACATAGCCGCCTGCTGCAATCATATATTCATACGTACCACTAAAAGTTACTGAATCTGCTCCATAATTTACTGATACATTATCAATAATAGTATCCCCGCCCATGCAGTAACCTACTACACCGCCAAAGAATGGATTTTTGGTAGTTCCTGGCAAAGTATCTGCCTGCATCTGAATAGTTGCCGATGTATAATCAACTTTCAGATCTTTTACTACACTTCCACGGCTGTATGCAATTAATCCACCAAAGCTATCCTTATTGCTGTTCGTGCCAATAATTTTCACCTCAGTACTATTCGTACCAACGATTACTCCGCTAAATGGATTATCTTTCGTGCCAAGTCCTGAAAAGCTTTCAGCTGAAAGTGTGATATCCTTATCAATCTTATAATAAGCGTTTAACAGATATTTCGTTGCAGTATCATTGTCAATTTTTTCGCTTCCCTCTGTGCTATTTGTCCAGACGTTATTTTCCCATGTATATATAATATCATTTCCTGTCGCATCACTAGTTGTTTCACCTTGTAAATGGTAACTCTCAGCTGTCTGCTTTTTATCAGTCAATACCTTTGAATTAAACACAGCCTGAAATTGCTTAATGCTCTCTGGCTTTTCAATATAGGCTGCCAATGAGCTTAGCTGATGCGCATCTTCAATAATATAAGGATCACCATATGTTCCACAGCCTTTTAAAAGACCGCTAGTCTTTTGATTTATATCAAGTTCGTACTGGTTAGCATTAATGTTCTGCTGTGTATGTACATAACGGATAAAATTGGTGTCTTTATATCTTTCCTTTACATAATCTTCATTTACTTCGTTACGTTGTTGTTCATCTGTTATATAAATTTCCCCATCATAATACTGATACTGCTTATCTGGGTTACGTCCAATGCTTCCTGCATTTGTAAGCTCTACACCGTATGTAACCATTTTGTCAGTACTATTAAAGTTATATGTACCAGAACCCTCTGAAGAATACATAAAAGATTCAAGAAGTGTTGCATTTGTAAAAATGGTATGTGTTGTATTATATTCTACTGTAACCTTACCATTATTATGTACAGAAGTAGCGTTAGCTGTACCCGCATCAACACGACCATCCAGTGCAATATTTGAGAATGAAAGTGTCAGCTTTGTTGCAATGTTATTTCCTACATAACCAATAAGACTCGTTGCTGCATAGACAGTTTTATCTGAATTGTTTTCTGTCGTATAGCCTTTGTCTGTAGAAAGTGTATCCACTGTTAATTTGACTGCATTCTCCATTTGATTGATCAGAAGCGGTGCATATGTCACAGTATCTTTCTCTACACCTGTCACACGTATTCCTGCCAGCGTCATCTTGTTCAGCGTAATTTCAACTATGTAGTTTACTGGATCTCCTACCACGCTTCCATAAATCAACGCACCTGAATTATATGTCTTGCCGTCTTTTTCTATAGGCTCTTTTCCTACCGTACCTGAAAAGGAAGTGTTCTTCACTGCTATATTTCGATAAGCATTGTAAAATAGTCCATGCTGCATCAAATAATGCTGATGTTCTGAATCATACAACGTTTTATTTCCAGTTTCTTTTTCATTCATTCCATCATAATCAAAGTTCAAACTCGTAGTAGTATTCCCTTGGTTAGTTCCCAGATTTACTGCTCCAATCGGTGTAACAGGATAATATGAATAGCCTGTCAGATCAATTTTACCCGTTATTGTAACATCCGTTTTTTCACCCCGTCTGAAGCACCCTCTGATATTTGGTGCTGCATACTGAGCCACACTCCATAAAACCAGATTTTCCGGTGTTGAAACACTATCGAGATTCAAAGCTGGATTATTTTTTCTATAGCTGTCCAAATTGTAATAATATCTTGTCTGACCATTTTTATAATTTGTTTTATTTATCTGGCCAGTGTAAGTATTTAAATTTTCATCTGTATCAATCTTCGCTGCATTTCCATTGTTTTCACGTACTGCCAATGAAACTACTGCATTACTGTTTCCAGCATCATTAAACTTTGTAATGCCAACAAGTTCATCAAAATACTTAGAATCGCCAATATTAAGTGTTACTGCACCGCTGTTAATCTTATAGGCAGCATCAGCTGCCGCTCCCCATGTACCTGCCTCCAGATACAGTGCAGACTCTACATTTTCACTTTGTGTCACTTTGATCAGACCAGTTCCTGCAAGCAGACCACTTGGACTAGTTTCGCTTGATTTTCCTGTAAAGTTGTTTTTTGTATTATCTGTGCCTTCAAATACAATACTATCCTTCGCAGTTACATCCCAATATCCGGTTGCCTGATATACCAGACCGCCAAACTGAGCATTTGCATTTAATGTGGCTCCGGAAATCGTAACTCCGCTTTCGCTGGCTGTATTGTCCACAGATGCAGCAAACACTACATTCGTATTCTTCCACTGATATCCAAGAAGTCCGCCACTGGTTGTATTTGCACCATTAGTATTAATATTCTCTTCCTTCACCTGAAGATTTGATATCTTAATCGTTGTGTCTGCTGACGTGTAAGAATTACCAGTACCATTCTGTTTTTCGCCCCTGCTGACTGCGATCAGACCACCGACTTTAGCATTGGAATCAGATTTGGATATGATGGAACCGCTTAATGTACAAGCGTCAACCGACACTACACAACCTCCCATCACTTCCGCCGCCAGACCACCAATTCTCTGATTCTCGGTAGTACGTTCATCCGTAAGCATGGAATTACTTCCCCATGTACAATTCTGAAAGGTCAATTCCTTACTTTCACATCTTCCCAAAAAGCCTGCCTGCCAGACGTGGAGCTTTTTTGCAACAGCTTCTTCTGCAACAGATACCTTGGTATTAACAGTCACATTTTTAAAAGCTGTAGTCCCGCTTGCTAGACCGATTGCCGCTGATACGAATGCCGGATATCTGATATCATCTGATTTTTCTTCCTCATTTACATTCTGAGGAACTCTGCAGGCAACAGTGCCTGCAATTGTGAGATCCTGAATTGTCACATCACCGGCGAACGGAATCAGCGCCAGACTATAATGTGCATCTCTCTGATCACTCCTCTTTGCGTAAAGCTGCCCTGCTGCGTTAGGCGTACTATTTTCTTTGGAAATACCATTACCATAAATTGATCCTATGTCTAATGTAATCGTGTGACTACCGCCATTAAAAGTTCCTGTAAATGTCTGTGCATTTTCAGTTTTCTCAGTACTGTCCTTACCAATACCTAAAATACCAGTGCCGGTAAGATCAATATCTCCAGTAAGTGTCACTGTCTGCGATTCTGCCGCATCTACTGTGGTAGCAAAGCTTAGCGCCGCGGAGCTTCCTCCTTTGTATGCCTTCGAGAGATCAAATGCCAGCACATATGCCGCAAATGCATTGGCACTGCCAAGCTCTGATCCAGTTCCATTATTCACCTGAACCGTGTGTGCATCTTGATCAAATGTAAACACACCATCGTTTCCTTCCGCCAAGTTAGTACCAAGACGCACAACCGCACCCCAGTTTCCGATATCAGAACCGCCTCTATTTGCACCGGTATAACGGGTAAGACTCCATCCGCTTCTGTCTGCATTCAAACCATTGCCATTACCTAGTGCATATACCAGTCCATCATCATTATTTCCTACGATCTGCCCCACATGATGGTATGCCGTCGTAATCTTCTGGCTACTTAAATCTGTTGTCCCATGTAAACGCAGTACACCCTTTACCAGATGTCCCACCAGGCCTCCCCGACCATCCACATTGTCAGCATCAGATGACAGGTCACTGCTGCTTATTAACGTTACATCCCCAACGTTTAGCAGACCATCGTTCATTTTTCCAACCAGACCGCCAAAGCTGGCTTTCTGATCCTTCTTCATATCTGCCGTAGTTGCTGATACGTTTTCGATCTCGACATAACTACTTCCAGATATGGCACCAATGATTCCACCATAAGAACTATTTACATTCGCACCGCCTGAGGTACTTGCACTGATCGCATTACCGGACTCTCCCTTGATCGTCAACGTATTGTTCATCTGCTCTGACTGATACGTTCCAATTATTCCACCAAAATTCGTAACTGCACCTGATACTTCCGACGTCACGGTAGTTGCGGTATTTGCTGAAATAGAAATCGCAGTCTTCTCTGTGCTGGTATTTTTCAGCACACCAACCAGACCTCCGACATCCTGCCCGCCGGAAATCACAAGCTTCTTAAACTGATAATTAGAAAGATCACAACTAACTGCGTTCTCTTTCGTAACAAGCCAGGAACCGATCAGTCCGCCGGCTGCTGAAGTACTGCCGGCCTTTACTGTAAGTGTATCTGCAAAACTAAAGGCTGTCGTCTGTTCTTTTCGCTGAATGCTTCCATCTGTTGCACTGCCAACAAGACCTCCTGCGTTCCCGGAATCAGAAGTGACTTGATCTACGGAGCTTCCTGCGATTATCAATCCTGCACCCGGCTCCATATGGCCGACAAAGCCACCTGCATCCATCCCTGCTTCCGTCGCTTCGACTTTGATGCTTCCTGCACTGGAAGCTTTCTTTAATTCTGCTGTCAGTGAAGTGTTCTTATCCATTGTATTACAAAAAAGTCCCGTATGACTCGATGTACGTATTGTCAGCCCTTTTGTAAACTGATTTTCAAAAGTCAGAGCGGCACTGGTTCCTTCTTCCATTGTACCGATCAGACCGCCGATGACTGCATTTGATATTTTGTCTGAATTCAGATCTCTAAGTACGATTTGACCAGTTAAACATCCACTCGCTTCGCCCTTTTTTAACTTTCCTGCCAGCAATGGTTCCTGCATGGAAGGTGTGCTTTCTGAAATACAAAATGGGATTGTTCCAAGTTTTGCTTTTGTCGAAAGCGCATTAAAGAGAGAACGGGATGTTGTTATAGAATACTGCGTGGCAGCGGTTCCCTGATCCAGCCCAAACGTGCCCGCGTAAGGATTATCGTCACTTCCCAGACCGAGGAAACTATACTCTGTTCCTGCTACCTCAGTTGTTTCATCTGTCCCAGTTTTTCCACCCACCTTTACTGGTTTAGTAAGATCCCAACCTGTTGTTGTGATTAACTTAACCTCATAATTAGCATACTCTTTTGGTTTTACATTTGACAGTAAGATCAGTCCTTCTCTATCTTTTACTTCGATAACACTATTTTCTTTTACCGTTATATTTCCAGATAATTTATCTGCCTCTTCAAGCGTTAAATTAGGCGTTGTGGTATCTGTTTCCTCCACTGCCACCAATTGAAGTGATAACTGCACCTCTTCCTTTGATGGTTCTTGTGCTGCACTATCTTCCTGATTAACTGTTTGGGCAGTTTCAATATCATATGACTGAACCTCTGATTTCTCGTCTGATACATTATCTTCTGCAGACTCAGTACTGAAATCTTCCTGCACATTATATTCCTCTGTGACATTTTCAGCCTGCACAGAAAAAGGCATCGTGCATGCCATACAAATGGCCATCCCAGCTGCCGCCACACGTTTTTTCCAACTTTTATTTTTACATACTTGTTGTCTCATATTTATCTATCCTATCTATATTTGTAAAAATAATGCCAGTCTATCATATATCCCAATCCCCTGATTATTTTGTTTCTGTTTCATTTTGCTCTTTAAATTTGACAGTAACTAATTTTTCAAGAGCCTCCCAATCTTTTAGCGCACTCCATTTTTCTGGATTTTTATAAAACTGAAACTGAATCGCAGTTGCTGATCCATCAACATTAAAAGTATAAGAACCATTCTGCTGCTTATCATTCGTGGCCCACTTACTAAGCAGCAGACTATCATCCCATGTAACCGTCACTGTTCCAGCACCATTTCCAGATATCTCATAATTAAAAGCATCATAATCATCTGGTTTGCGACTTGTTTTTGAGTCAATAAAATGACCTGTCCAATTTTTGTTTACTTCATAATCTGCAAAAGAAAGTATTGCCGCTAACTTCTGAAAATTAACAGCTTCTTCTGAAGAATTTTCCGGCGCTGCAATAATTTTAATTTTTATCTTATCCTTCAAAGATGTTGGAATCTCTATTTTATATTCATTTGTCTTGGCATCTCCTGTAGCTAGCGTCTGACTGTCCAAATCGCACCTTCCATCAGCACTAAAAGGTGTGCCTCTCATCTTTATGCTCGTGCAGCTTTCTGGAAGAGAGCCTCCATCCATTGAGATTAGCTCTGCTGTCATTGTATAAGAGATTGGTCTAGGATTGTACAAAGACTCATCGCCCCACACATAATTGCAAACCTGTACTGTAAATGTATAATTATTATCATTTCCTGCAAGTGAAATTCTCTTGACTGGAATGCTTGTATCGCTTAAATTCATCAGCGACAAATAATTCGAACCAAACATAGTATCACTTTGCGTTCCTGTCGATACAACTCGTTTTACGCTGTTAAAGTTAGTATACGCAGCAAAGCTTCCATATATCGCAAGCAGCATTGCTCCTACTAAAAGAAGAATCGCTGCCGTTTTACTTTGCCTGATCCATTTTCCTTTTTTAAACTCCATCTTTTTGACCTTTCTTTGCAATCGCAGTCAGGCGCAAAAATCATCAAAAGCCTTGATATCTCTTGATTTTCTTATGTTTCTGACATGATATCATGGTATCACATTGACCACGTATTTTCAAGGATTTAAAATCAAAAACAAAAAGAAAACAGCGTGCAGAAAACATCTCATTTTCTGCACACCATTATTCTGGCTTGCTAATTTTCTGATTCAAAATCATTGGCACTTCATTATAAATTTAACTCTTTCCATTTGATCCAAAATTGATTTCTTAATTGGCTCATTTAGATAAACAGGATTTAATTTTTTCTTTGCATATGCCAAATACGTATCCTTTGTTGCTTCAATCAACACTGCCGTAAAAAAGCGCTCCCAGCTGAAATATTCACTGCTCTCTACAAATTCAGACGGATCATTGACCAACTTCTCCACCTGACTGTTTTTAAGAACACCAGCTTTCAAAATCATCCACTCAAATGACTCTGGCAAATACAGTACTACATTTCTTCTGTTTTCTATCAAACGTAATACACGATGTATTTCTGACCCAAATGCCGCCCCATCTGCAATTACAAGTATTTTTTCATCCTTATGCTTATTCAAGTAATGGAACACATTCGATTTTCCATTCATTGATTCACAGCCTAATTTATTTTCCCTACATACATTGTCAAAAAACTGATATCCTGAATTGCTGTCTTCTGTGATTACAATTTCTGGGTTGATATTTCTCTCATACGTATTAGCGCCATACAAACGATAAAATTCGTGATAGCTCTGCTTTAAAGTACCATATTTTCCAGATGTTTTTATCCCGTAAATTTCCTCAACACTATATGGCAATGAAGGCAACGACTCTCGTGTTACAATTACATAATAGTTATCCGTTTTTTGAATCTCATCAGCAAATTCTGTTGTTTTAATAAATTCATTTCCTTCATCAATAAACACAATGCTATCCGCTATTCCTGACAATTGTTCTTTCCACAAAGCACCTTCCAAGACAAAACATTTCTTATCGCATACAAGTTCAACTGGAGTACCAGATGGATTATTGACAAATTCTCTAATCATATCTATCATAGTCGTCTTTCCAGTTGCACTATCTCCTTGAATAATTGTCAGATTCCTATGCAGTTCAAAATCATATTTTAAGCGTTTCGTAGACACAACAACTCTGTATTTCCCTTTCATATCACAAATCCTCCATCAGACAAATTCTCCAGCTATCGACACAAGCTCTTCCATAGAATGTACAATTTGGTCTGTATTTGCGATATGAATCTTAAACTTCTCGTCTCCAAAATCCATTAAATGGTGTAAATTAATTGTCCGGTCTTCTGTTTCTGCAATTTTTAACAACCATTTAGCACAATTGTCACCACAAGTAGATGCATTAAATATTTTATCTTTTTCAAACTTTACAAGAATAAGTGTTTTTACCCCACCAGATAGACCCACTGGTGGTATTTTTCCCAACACAGGACTATCAATTACACCACTGTCCAAAACAGCAGATTTGTCTACATCCTCAATCATTTTTTTTACAAATGGATCCACAATCCAATCATCTTCATAATCATATTTAAAATAAGCTGCCGTATTATACACGGCCTCTTTCAGATCACCATAAAAAATACTCAGCATACAATCTTACTCCTTTCTCACTGGGACAGGGACGCCGATCCTTTTTCTGTCCCTATGGCATAGTCATTTTTGTCCCGTAAGTATGATGTGTTTGCATTTATTCTCGCAAACAGGAAGATCTAAATTTTTTAAATGGCGAACCTTATTGATTTTGATATTCTTTATAAATATTTGTTCCATAATCTACCTCCAAAATGAGCCACCTAAGACACGACATGATATCATGGTATCACATTGACTACGTATTTTCAAGGATTTAAAATCAAAAACAAAAAGAAAAAAGGCGTGCAGAAAACATCCAATTTTCCACACGCCATTATTTTTAATTATTCCAGTTCTACAAAGACTAACACATTTTGTTTAGGAATCATTCTCCGTAGTGTTTCTCGTTCTTTTGATTATTTGATATATCCATATTATCCTGCCTATACAAACTAATGTTATCATTTTGTTATCGGTGTTGATAACACTTGCTCGGTAACTGTGGATAATACCTATATGTTCTTTCGTAAATTATAAGCTGTTTTGTTTAAAAATTCAACACTAGTCTGAAATTCATCTCTCAGTATTACTGAATATTTCCATCTATTTCTTTTTGCGGTATTTTGGTTCAATACCTACTACATATACTACTATAGCCGCAATACTAATAAGCATTGCACACAATATAGATAAAATAATCAAACTCGAATTCTGTTCATCTAATAAGGGCAATCCAATTAACGTAAACAAAACGCCATACACGCACCACAATATACCCAAAGCACGATTATAACCTTTCGCATCTTCTATCGGCGCCACCTCAGCATTTGCCCAGAATCCGAAAGGTTTTGCTTTCTTGGAATTCAAATCATAAATGCCCATTGCAATAAATAATACGCCCATTATTGCCCAAATAACAAATGCAATTAATCTTTCTTCCATAATATGTATCCTTCTTTCTTTGTTATTCTGCAAATTCTCCTATCACTTTCTGTTTCCGTTCTTATCAAAATTCTTTTTCAATGCTCGTTCAATAGGAATAATTGTACCTATCAAGGCAATTAACTGCACAAAACATACAAAACCTTAAAAATATAGGATTCAGCAACGCAAGAAACAACTGCAGTACAGCCTTAAATAATTGGACAAACAATTCTAACATTGTAATATACCTCATAATTTTTTCTTTTTATTATACATCCATTGCGAAATTCAATCTTTCACATATTTTGCAGGTAACAGCATTCCTACAAATGCAGGAGTACCGCACCTCTAAATGCTTATGTGCATTTGATTTTCTGTTCCTACAAGTTGTAATTCGTAAAACTATTTGGCTAAATCAAACTAATACAATCATCTTCTACATAAACAGCTTGTCCATCAACAATCTTTATTGCTTCTCCGAAATCTGGTAATTCAATTATTTTGGTTCCATTCCAATGGGGAATTATAGGGTTGTTAATAATATTTAATCCATCATCTAAATTACCTGCCGCATACATACTACCAGCACTAATTCCAACGTATACAAGACCATTATTAATTGCTTTCTCAATCGTTCTATCAAATCCTGTTCTAATCATTTCACGACACAATACCGCAGCATCACCACCACTAACAACAACTGCATCAAAAGATTGCAGTTCCTCAATCGTTAACAGTCTGGTAAGCATATAAGGATCTGTAACACACGTCGAATATGTTCTCTGATAGTCTTTTGAGAGAATCAATTCCAGATTATATACTAATATATTTTCATACCGAATACCCATAGATGAAAGCTCCTGAAAACAAACTGCAAAGCCTTCTCTCGCTCCATCTGTTTCAATTCCAGCAGTTGGAATGTATAGCACCTTCACATCTTCTGGACATTTTCCTATAATATCGAAAAATTTCTTTTTCATATCAGCCGATAATCCACTAGATGTAAGAAATAATTTTTTACTGTTCATATCTACCTCTCATCATCAAATTTTAATTTTTACTTTTCAATTATACATCTACCCGTTGCGAAATTCTATCTTCCACACCATATTGATGGGTACAGCGCTCCTGCAAACGCGGGAGCACCGTACCTCAAAACGCTTATATGTAGATAAGCTCCTTTCCAACAACTTCCCTCACACATGCCTGAATGTTATTCATTCTTCCGATCCATTCGTGGGGATTTTCTGCCTTTAACTGTTCCGTCACTCCCTGCCTGTCCGCATATTCCTTTACCAGTCGAAGAAACATATCCCCTGCTTGCCTATCAACATCTACAAGATATCTATACAGCTTTCCGCTTGTCAGCAGGTTCATATACAAGACCTTATGATATTCTTTTAAGTGCCTTGCGTGCCGCTGTCCCCATAAGCCAATACACTCTGTTTCTTTGGTTCGTACTGTAATGTTTGGCAACAAATAATCGCCCACTTGTCTATAAGTTCCACCCATTTCTTCAAAAATTGTCTTTGTCATTTTCCTTTTCCTCCTGTGATTTTGATTTATCGTGAGAGTGAATTATCACGCTTGCGACCTTTAATTGTTCTTGCCTGTTCCAGTAAATCATCTATCTGTTTGCGACCAAATACCTTGCATAGCAGGCTATAATCTTTATTTTCTGCTTTCAGCCTCGCGTTTTCTTCGGTCAGTCTTTCATTGACTTTTTCTAAACGCTGATTCATACGGTATAACTGTGCATTCGCTGTGTTCAGCCTGTGATAGTTATCCCAACCCTCAAAGCAACGAGCAAGCACCGTTTTGACAAGTTCCTTCAATTTCCTTACCACTGGTTCTGCCATTTTTACTTTATATGCCTTTGCACTCATAAATTTCTCTGGTTCGGGCAACTGATATTTTGGTGCAGTATCAAGTTCAAATTCAAGATTTGACAGCTCATCTTTTGCCTTATCATAGTTCAGCACCCTATTGGACAAGGACTCCAATTCAACCTGTTTCTGCTCGATTTTCGCACCTAAAACAGCAACTTCTTTTTCTCTTTCCTGTTTTTTATAATCCAAAACAGAAAGATGTTTTTCGTGTGTACCTTTGTGTTCCCACTCAATCCCATAGCGTTCCATCACCGCCGCAAGCTGTTCTTTTTCGGACTGTACCCATTGCGACCACTCCGTATCGCCACGACTGCCGCCTTTAAAACCTTGCGTTGCAAGAGCCTGCTTCAGCGACACTCTTGTATCAAGTCCACGCTTGCTACCTGTGGTAAAGGGAACAAAATCTATGTGCAGATGCGGTGTAGCTTCATCCATATGCAGATGAGCCGAGAACACTCGAAGCTGTGGATTTCTCTCTTGAAACCCCTGATAGTATTCATCCAAAACCTGCTTTGCCAGTTCTCCGTTTTCCGTATCAGCGTTCATATTTCCTTTACCGCCCACCTGTAAAATGATTTCGCGGAACGGTTTTTCCTGCTTGGAACTACGGATTTTTTCATAATAATCTTTTAT
>OLIX01001292.1_pt1 | contig 22428 bp, 22 predicted proteins | sample 1601331 | NCBI WGS metagenome assembly OLIX01 (sample SAMEA2452120, study PRJEB22498) | human gut metagenome | biome: human feces; feature: human gut; material: feces | place: Australia | collected 2012 | reverse complement strand
TAAAAAGTATTATAGACATATAGATTAAACTAAAAATACAAGTAAAAAATAAGGAAGGCGTGGATCGTACAAAGGTAGTGAACTATATTGAATCACACGGCGTTCAGACACGTATGCTGTTCTCAGGCAATCTGATAAAGCATCCTTGTTTTGATGATATTCGTGGAACAGAGGCATATCGTGTTGTCGGTGGTTTAGAGCAGACTGATCGTATTATGACATCTACATTCTGGGTTGGTGTTTATCCTGGCATGACAGATGAGAAGATTGAATATATGGCAAAGGTAATTCACGAAGCATTGGAGGGCTAAGCTATGAGAATGAAGGTATCCAACTATATTGCAAAACTGCTTGTTCAAAATGGAATTACAGATGTATTTATGATCACTGGAGGCGGTGCAATGCATCTTGATGATGGACTTGGTCATGAGCCGGGACTTCACTGTGTATATAATCACCATGAGCAGGCATGTGCCATTGCAGCGGAAAGCTATGCCAGAATCCATAACCGCATTGCAGCTGTCTGTGTCACAACAGGACCTGGCGGAACAAACGCAATCACAGGTGTAGTCGGAGGATGGCTCGACTCTATTCCGATGCTTGTTATTTCAGGTCAGGTACGCTATGATGTAACGGCAAGAAGCACAGGCCTTGGTATTCGTGCATTTGGCGATCAGGAGTATGACATCTGCAAGAGTGTAGAGCCTATGACAAAATATTGTGAGATGGTGATTGAACCAAAGCGTATTCGCTATGCTGTTGAGAAAGCACTTTATCTTGCACAGACTGGAAGACCAGGTCCGTGCTGGCTTGATATTCCGTTAAATGTGCAGGGTGCAACAGTTGAGACAGATGAGCTTGAAGGTTTTGATCCGACAAAAGAAAATCTGACAGCGGTTCCGTCTGTTACTAATGAGCAGGCAGACGCTATTATCGAGAAAATTCGTCAGGCAAAGCGTCCGGTATTAAATGCCGGAAATGGAATACGTATTGCAGGAGCATTTGATGTATTTCGCCGTGTCGCAGATAAGCTTGGCATTCCAGTTGTGACTGGCTGGAACAGCATTGATTTGATGGAGGATGAGCATCCGCTGTACACAGGACGTGCTGGAAATATGGGTGACCGCGCTGGAAATTTTGCCGTACAAAACAGTGATTTGCTATTTTCAGTTGGAAGCCGATTGAGCATTCGTCAGGTTAATTATGATTGGCCGGCTTGGGCAAAGCATGCATTTGTCATTATGAATGATATTGATGCAGAGGAATTGAAAAAGCCGTCTCTTCATGTAGAAATGCCGGTGTGGGCTGATGCAAAGGATCTTCTTGAAAAGCTTGAGAGCCGCTTAAATGAAAAGCTTGCAGATGGTGAAGTATTATTTAAGGGTGATGAGTGGAGACAGGTTTGTGAAAAATGGAAGAAGGATTATCCTGTTGTTCAGCCAAAGCACTATGAGCAGAAGAGTCCGGCAAATGTGTATGCATTTATTAAGGAAGAAAGCCGCCGCTTAAATGAGGGTCAGATTACAGTAGTAGGAAATGGCTCTGCCTGTGTTGTAGGCGGTCATGGCTATGTTATAAAGAAAGGTCAGCGCTTTATTTCAAATTCAGCTATTGCATCGATGGGTTACGATCTGCCGGCAGCAATTGGAGCTTGTGTCGCAAATAAGCGCTATTGCAAGGAGACAGGTGAGAAGGAGCAGGATATCATCTGCGTAACAGGAGACGGAAGTATTCAGATGAATCTTCAGGAGCTGCAGACAATCATCCATCACCAGTATCCGATCAAGATTTTCCTGATCAATAATGGCGGATATCATTCCATTCGCCAGACACAGAACAACTATTTTGGAAAGCCGCTTATTGGTATAGGAAAAGACAGCGGTGATCTTAGTTTCCCAGATATGGCAAAATTAGCGCCGGCATATGGTTTCCCATTTATTCGCATTGACAGCAACGATGCTCTTGGTGAGGGAATCGAGAAGGCATTGTCCATAAATGGACCTGTTATCTGCGAGGTAATGGTTGATATGGATCAGAAGTTTGAGCCAAAGGCAGCATCAAAGCCAATGCCAGATGGCAGCATGGTTTCTGCACCGCTTGAAGATTTAGCGCCATTTCTTCCGGAAGAAGAGTTAAAGAGTATTATGCGATGGTCTTCCGAAGAGTAATTTTATGACTTCTCGACAGACAGTCTACATGGCAAGCCTGACCGCTTCGCTTTACGGCGTTGCCATTGTAGATGTCTGCTCTCGAAGTCTGCCAGAAAGAAACAGCTAGGAGTAATATATGCGTGTAATAGTAACAGGAGCGACAAGTTTCATAGGAAGCCATGCCGTACAGGCGCTTGTCAGCCAAGGCTTTGAAGTTTGTGCGCTGATTCGTCCCAATTCAGCAGGCAAAAAAAATTTAGAGCAGATGATAATAAAAAAAGAACTGCTTGAGATTATAGAGTGTGAGCTTAGCGGGCTGAAAGAACTGGCAATGAATGCTGAAAAACTTAGCAAAATCGGACAAAAATGGTCTCATGATCTGGGGAGAGCCGATTATTGGCTGCATTTAGGCTGGGATGGCTCTGGAAGTGATAACAGAAAGCTAGCTGATATTCAGTCAATGAATGCCGTCTATGCGCTTGATGCGCTTGAGACTGCAGCTGCCGCCCACTGTAAGCGTTTTCTTTTTTGTGGCTCACAGGCAGAGTATGGCGTGCGAAATACGACAATGCGAGAGACAGACGAGCTACATCCGCTTTCTGAGTATGGAAAGGCTAAGGCTAAGGTGGGAAGAGAGGCTATTATGCGTGCAGAAGCACTTGGCATAACATATATTCACACACGCGTCTTTTCTGTTTATGGTCCTGGCGATCATCAATGGTCACTTGTGGAAAGCTGCATGCGCACCTTTAAAGAAGGCGGTATAATGGAGCTTGGTGCATGTACACAGCTTTGGAATTATCTTTATATTGACGATGCAGTTAATGTAATTGTGACGCTTTTGACTGGTGATGCACCGGCAGGTGTCTATAACGTGGCTGGTGAAGATACAAGGCCGCTTCGCGAATATATTGAGACGATACGAGCACTGTGCGGCGGACAAGGCACCTGCCAGTATGGCAAGCGGCCGCCAAACGCAGAAGGTGTGACATCACTAGATCCTGATATCACAAAACTAAAAGAAATAACAGGATTTCATCAGATGATTTCCTTTGAAGAGGGAATTAAAAAGATGCTTATGTGAGTAGACGTTACAAGAAGTTGCTTCGGCAGTGGCGGGCGGAGAAAAATCGGTATCCCTCACTGACATGAGGCAAGTCACAGTAGAACTATTTTCGACAAGTCAGACTCCGTGAAAATACCGACTGTGGGTTGAAACAAACAGGAAAGGCATGTTAATTATGGGAAATTGCATTTCATGCAAAGAATCTCTTACAAATACAGAGATAATTGCATTTGACAATATGCCGGCAGCGGCACAGCACATGCCGGATAAGGAACAGGTAAAAAACGACAGAGGAATCCATCTGCCGCTGTGCCAGTGTAAAAAATGTGGTCTGATTCAATTTGACTGCGAGCCAGTCGAATATTACCGCGATGTTATTCGTGCAGGCGGCTATTCCACCACGATGGTAGAGCTGCGCCGCCGTCAATATAAGGAATTTATTAAACGTTATCAGCTTGAGGGAAAGAAAATCATTGAGGCAGGATGCGGAAGAGGTGAGTTTCTTCGCGTATTAAAGGAATTTCCAGTTAAAGGATATGGTATTGAGCACGATCCTTCTTTGGCGGAGATTGCAAAGGAGAGTGGTCTTTTAGTTTCATGTGATTTTACAGAAACTATAGATCAAAAGCTTCCAAATGGACCGTTTGATGCGTTTTTATCCTTTAATTTTTTAGAGCATCAGCCATCACCTGATGTGATGCTGACTTGTCTTTACAACAATTTGACAGATGATGGTGTGGGACTTATCACAGTTCCAAGCTTTGAGTATATTACAGATCACAATACCTATTATGAGCTTATTCACGATCATTTGGCATATTATACATTTGATTCTCTGACATATCTTTTGAATCAGAATGGTTTCATTGTCGAAAGCAAAGAAATGATCAATCGCGATACGCTTTCTGTGATGGTAAAAAAGACAAAGACACCAATTTCTCAGGTATCCTCATGGAAGGATTTTACAAAAGAAATCACTGCGCTTGGCGATAGTTTAGCAAGTATCAGGGAACAGATGAAGGCACTTTCTGAAAGTCTTACAGGAAAGAATCTTGCCATTTGGGGGGCAAGTCATCAGGGATTTACACTAGCAGCAACAACATGTCTTGGTGAAAAAGCAGAGTATATTATTGACTCAGCGCCATTTAAGCATGGAAAATATGCACCAGCTTCACATCTTGTAATTGTGTCGCCAGATGAGGCGCTTAAGAATGTACCAGATGCGATTTTAATCGCAGCACCGGGTTACACAGATGAGATTGCCAATGTGATTCGTGTTCGCTTCCCTAAGACGGTGCGCATATTCGCAATCCGCAGCAATAAAATAGAAGAAATTTTGTAATTTTGAGAAGCTTTTTAAGAGAAAGGCATGGTTATTGATCTATGAAGGCATTTGTATTAAAAGAGCCGGGTGTTGTAGGCTATGAACAGGTTCCTGAGCCTGTATTGACTCCGTATGGAGCCATCTTAAAGCCAGTCGCTGTCGCACCGTGCTCATCTGATGTCCATACTGTTTTTGGAGGCGGTTCAAGAAAGGCACCAAATCTAGTGCTTGGTCATGAATGTGTGGCGCGAGTGCTTGAAGTTGGTGAGTATGTGACTGATTTTGTGCCGGGAGAGCTAGTAGCAGTACCAGCAATCACACCAGACTGGCGGGCAAAAAGCATTCAGGAGCACAATTTTAAGCATGCATCAGCACCATTTTCCGGTCATCAGCTTGGACGCACACAGCCAGGTGTATTTTCAGAGCGTTTTCTTATTCCAGATGCTGATACGACACTGGCGAAAATTCCAGAGGGTGTTAGCTTAGAGCAGGCACTTATGTGTGTAGATGTTGTGACAACTGGATTTACAGGAGCACAAAATGCCGATATTAAATTTGGTGATACTGTTGTAGTTATGGGAATTGGTCCTATTGGACTTATGGCAGTAGCAGGTGCAGCTCATTTAGGTGCGGCAAGGATCCTTGCTGTAGGAAGCCGTCCGCTTTGTGTAAAGACTGCTTATGAGTTTGGTGCAACAGAAGTCTTAAGCTATAAAGATGGCGATATAGTCAAGCAGGTAATGGCGCGCACAGATGGAATAGGAGCAGATAGTGTCATAATCTGCGGAGGAAACGATGAAGTATTTGCGCAGGCAATTGATATGGTGCGCTATGGTATAGGAACCGTTTCCAATGTCAATTATTTTGGCGGAACAGGAAATCTTCCATTTCCAAAATTTTCCGGAGGACGCGGTATGGCAGGAAAAACAATCCGTACTGAGTTAGCAGAAGGAGGACGTGCACGTATCGAGCGCATGTTATCCATGGTAAAGTATGGAAGAATCCATCCAGAAAAGCTCGTAACCCATCATCTTAATGGACTCGATCAGGTAGAAGAGGCGCTGTATTTAATGAAAGACAAGCCTGCCGACCTAATTAAAGTGATGGTTACTATGGAGTAATTATTGTTCACGGGGCATTGAAATTTAGGAAAGCCCAGAGGCGAATGTGCTTTACGAGACGGGACGTTGTAGCGGGCCCGTTGTCAAAATACATTTACGTTGAAAATATGTAGTGGGGACCCGCGGAGTTGGGCCCGTCGACAAAGTCACTTCGCCGGGTGGGCGGTTCATGAAAATATATTCCCGTGAACAGGAAAACAAAAAGAAAGTTAGAAGGCACATTTCATGAAAACAATTAGTATTGTAGTGCCCTGTTATAATGAAGAGGAAAATGTTCAGGCGATGGCTGATGCGCTTCGCGAGACATTTAAAAAGGATCTTCCAGCCTATCGCTATGAGATCCTTTTTATAGATAACGATTCAAAAGACAGGACAAGAGAAATTATCCGAAAGCTTTGTGCAGAGGATAAGGGGATTAAGGGAATTTTTAATGCAAAAAATTTCGGACAGTTCAATTCACCGTACTACGCTATGCTCCAGACAACAGGAGATGCCACAGTACTGATGGCTGCCGATTTTCAGGATCCGGTCGAGATGATCCCAAAGTATGTAAAAGAATGGGAAAACGGATATAAAATTGTAATTGGAATTAAAAAGTCCAGCCAGGAAAATAAATTGATGTACTGGCTTCGCGGCTGTTACTATAAATTAATCAAGAAGCTTTCTGATGTTGAGCAGATTGAGCAGTTTACAGGTTTTGGTCTTTATGATAAGAAGTTTATCAATGTCATGAGAGAGCTTAATGACCCAACACCATTTTTAAGAGGAATTGTAGCAGAGCTTGGCTTTAAACGAAAGGAAATCCCTTACGAGCAGCCAAAGAGACGTGCGGGAAAAACAAGCAACAATTTCTACCGCTTATATGATGCGGCAATGCTTAGCATTACTTCTTATACAAAAGTAGGACTTAGACTGGCGACCTTTATTGGTATGACAGTTGGCTGTATCAGTCTGGTAGTTGCAATTATTTATCTGATTTTAAAGCTTTTATTTTGGGACAATTTCCCAGCAGGTATGGCACCGCTTTTAATTGTCACTTGTCTGCTTGGTTCTATACAGCTGTTCTTTATCGGATTAATTGGTGAATATATTATGAGCATCAATGATCGTGTAAAGAAGCGTCCGCTTGTTGTAGAAGATGAGCGTCTGAATTTTTTAGACGAGAAAGAAAATGAGGCAGATGGCAAAGAAGCAGAAGATGGCTGCAAAAATCAGAAAGCCAAATGAGAGGAATAAAAATTGGAATTTGACAAGACAACACAAGATGCGCTTAAACTGATTCATGAGGGAAATCATATAATTTTCCGTGAGGTAGGGCGCGTCTGTGAGAAATATCATTTGAATTATTTTTTAGACAGCGGAAATCTTATAGGTGCTGTGCGTGAAAAGTCTGATATTCCGTGGGATGATGACGCGGATATCGCTATGACAAGAAAAGATTTTGAGGTATTTCGCAAGGTAGCACGTACCGAACTAAAGGATGGCTTTGTCTATGTGGAGCCAGATGAATTAAATGGTGCATTTTATGATTTTGTGCCGCGTGTTGTGATGCTTGATTCAACTATGCGCGAAAATAATGCAGAGCAAAAATATTATGGAAATGGCATTCATAATCATATGCGAACAGATATTTTTATAGTGGATGATGTTTCAGACAACATGTTAAAGCACAAATTTTGTCATGCTTTATTGATTCTTGTGTATGGCATGTGCATGGGACGCCGTTATAAGCTTGATCTTTCAGAGTATAAGGGTGCATCTAAGGCAGTAGTTGCTATTCTTTCTGTAATTGGACGTATCTTCCCTGTAAAGACACTTGTTCATTGGTATGATGCAATCAGCAAGATGGAGCGTGGTCAAAATAAAAAGCATAAACGCTGCTATTACAGTAACTGCCTGTTTCCAGATCTTGGAAAGATTTATCAGGCGAAGTGGTTTGACCACGCAGTTGATTTAGAGGTTGATGGTGAGAAATTTCCTGGTCCATGTGGGTATCATGAAGCGCTTACAATGCTTTATGGCGATTACATGACACCGCCGCCTCCGGGAGACAGAGAGCTTGTTCATTGTGATCCTAAATTTGTCACATTATCATACAGCGAAAAGGGAGAGAAAAATTCATGACAGAAAAGCAGCCAAAAGCAAAATCAGGCTTACGCCGATTTGCGGGGGATATGGTTTACAGTCTTGCCGGGCTGATGATTTTGAATATGACGCTTTCTTTTGGGGTATATCCGTTTTTAAGAAGCCGTATGGGTGCTGAAGGAAGCGGAAAAATGTTGTTTTTTACAGCAATCATGGGTCTGATGGCATCGGCAGTTGGTTCTGGAATCAATTATGGCCGCATGAAGGCATCTACACGTCATCAGACAAACAACGGTGATTACAATCGCTTTCTTGTATTCACAGCACTTTTGTGTGCAATTGTCACTGTAGTGGCAGTTTGTGTGAAAAAAGATACAGCAGGTGCTCTTCCTATTTCCATTGGTGTACTTATTTTTGTGACAACAGTTCGCTATTATGCAGATGTAGAATATAGACTGAGCTTAAATTACAGAGGCTTTTTCTTCTATTATCTTTTTATTGCAGTAGGTTATGCGATTGGCATGGCGCTGTATGGAATTAGTCATTCCTGGGTAAGCATCTTTATTTTAGGAGAGATGTTTGGACTGCTGTTTGTTACAATCACAGGAAGCATCTTTAAAAAGCCATTTTTTAAAAAGAGTCAATTTTTCAGAGAAGATGCAAAAACATGTGTGTCACTGTCATCGGCATATCTGCTGTCAGATTTTGTAACATACACAGACCGTGTTGTGCTTCCTATGACAGCCGGAGATGCAGCTTCCTATTACTTCTTTATTGCAAGTACTGTCGGAAAGATGAGTTCTTTGATCTCAACACCGTTAAATGGTGTTATCACAGGTCATCTTGCACGCTATCAGGGAAAAATCACAAAGAAGATGTTAACTGGTGTATTTGCTGCATTGTCAGCGCTTGCCGTTATATTGATTGCCGGAACAACACTTGGTTCTCATATTTACGTATATCTCTTTTACAGAGAGGATTACAATGTAGTAAAAAATCTGTTTTTGCTGGCAAATGCCGGACAGGTATTTTTCTTTATGAGTAATACAATGATGACAGTTGTGCTTAGATTTGCACCAGAGCGTTATCAGCTGATCATGGGTGTGATTTATGCAGTATTGTTCTTTGCAGCAGTAGTTCCTGCTATGTACCTTTACAAAATCTGGGGTGCTGTATGGGGACTTCTTGCAGTCAATGTCGTTAAGTTCTTATTAATTACAATGCTTGGCTTTTTGGCATTGTCAAAAAATGAGCGAAAAGAAAGGGTGTGAAAAAATGAGTCAGAAACATCAAAAGAGTCAGGCACGTAGTATTTCAGTAAATGCAATTGCTGAAAAGCCGCTTCTTATCTGGGATTATGTAGCATTTGCTGCAATCGCAGTCTTTTGCTTTTTAGTTTTTCAGCAGTCCGATCTTTTGCATACGGCAGGCTGCAGCTACGGTTATTTAAATGGTCATTTCCGTGATTTTTATGATTATTGCGGAACATTTGATATTCATCCGGCATACATGCCAAGCTTTTATATTATCTTTGCCATCTGGAATATTCCGATGCGTCTGTTTGGCATCGTGACATTTCCAACGGAAAATCTGCCTGTTCTTGCTATTTTATGGGCAAAGCTTTTACCATGTCTGATCTATGTGGCAAGCGGTGTGTTGATTTATCATATTGCCATCCTTGCCGGAATGGGCAGCAAGAAATCAAAGCTTTGTGCATATGCATGCCTTACTATGCCAGTTGCTTTTTATGCGCAGTTTATCTTTGGCCAGTATGACATCATCATGACATTCTGTGTACTTCTTGGCGTTTACTATTATTTAAAGAAGAAGGACATTTGGTTTATTTTCTGGTTTGCCATTGCGATGACATTTAAATATTCAGCGCTGTTAATCTTTGCACCGCTTCTTTTATATCGTGAGAAAAATGTATGGAAGATTATTGCATCCTGCGTGCTGCTTATGGTGCCATTTGTATTGGAGTTTTTTGTTTACAGAAACAGCCCGGTATTTCAGGCATATGTGTTTGGATTTGGCGGAAATGCAGTCAGCAGTCCGACAGGCTACATCATGAATGCAGGATACTATACAGGATTTGAATTATCAACATTCCATTATGAGGTCAGCTTTGCTGTTTTGGCATTTGGTACATTGTGCGCATGGTGTTATTTCAATAAGCCGACAGATGACAGAAATTTCGTTAATACGGTATTTTATATCTGCTGTCTTGCCTTCTTTGTACTGTTTGGTTTGTCAAAGTGGCATCCGCAGTGGCTGCTGTTTGCCGTACCATTTTGGGTTATCAGTTCATTCCTTCATAAAGATACGAAAATTTTTATGATTTTGGACTTGATTTTTATGTTAGTTTATACCATATTTAATGTACAGATGATTCCTAACAATGTAGATCAGGCGATGTTTAATAACGGCATCTTACGATCTCTTGTAAATGGAAACATCGGTACTGAGCTCATGATGGAGGATTTGATTGCAAAGCTTGATAAAAGTCTTTGCCTGTCAATTCTTACAATGATGATGCTTGTATATGCTGTATTTAAGCATCCAAAGTATTGTGCACAAAATCCTGCACAGGAAGTCAATTGCATGGGTTGGATGCGCACTCGCTTTATTGGTGGTGTTGCAATTTTTGTCGTTCCGGCATTTGTGTGTCTGATGGCATATTTCAAAGCACCATATGCAGGATATAAAGTTGAAAATGTGTACAGCCAGGTACAGCTTTGTGAGCTTGGTGATGAGGTGAGCCAGACGTTCTGTGCAACAGGCAATTCAATTGATAAGATTCGCTTTGTCGCTGGTGTCAATGATCGTGTCAACAAAGGATACGTGAAGCTGACAGTAAAGGACAGTGATGATAAAATTCTTTATGAGCAAGATTGGGAAACATCAGGCTGGCTTGAGGATCGCATCATTACGGCGAACTTAAATGGGGTGCCGACTACACCGGGTGAGTATTATACGGCTGTATTTGAGGTAACACAGGCAAATGGCGATTATGCCGTATCCATCTATCGCTCAGAGGACAATGTAACAGGTGACAAAAAGGAGATCGCAGAGGCTGATGGAAAGAAGCAAAGCTATCAGCTTGAGATGATCGTCTATCAATAAGCAGAAAGGCGTAGGTGTTTTATGACACAAATTGAATTCGTCACAGAGTTAGAGCAGGCGCTTCGTGGAAATGTGGAAGAGCGCATCATTCAGGAAAATGTAAGATACTATAATGACTATATCAGTGAGCAAAGAGCTGCTGGAAAGTCTGAGGAAGAGATTTTTGCCTCACTTGGAAGTCCGCGTCTTATTGCAAAGACGATTATTGATACCTCCGGTGAAGCAAGCACGCAGGGAAACAGCCGTGCCGGAAGCTACAACTACAGCACAGGTTCAGACGACAGTTCAACTGGCGGTGATGGCTGGAGTTTTAGCTGGATGAAGGAGACTGCATCCAAGAACTGGGTGACAAAGACCATTGCGATTTTAGCAATTGTAGCAGTTGTTTTTCTTGTATTAAGCATTATCTTTAAGCTCGTAGCAATCCTATTCAAACCGGCAGTTGTCGTACTGGCAGTGGCGGCCGTGTATTATCTGGTGAAAAATTCATCAAATAAATAAGGCAAGTGTGTTTTTATACAATATTGTTTCATAAAAATGGACAAAAAACTTCCGATTTATTATAGAAGCTTTTTGTCCGTTTCTTTTTTGAGTTTTGGACAGTATAATGGAATTCGAGAATAGCAAATATTTAATAAAAAAAGGAGAATAAAAATGGTAATTGTAGAATTAAAGGAAATGGAAACAAGTTCAGGAATATATGAGGAGGAAGATAATATTCAGATAGATTTTGGAGAAGGAACAGAAGCGTCTACAGAGATATTTCCAAATTTTATTGAGACAATAGAAGCACAAGAGGATACTTCTGAAAATGATGAGTTTTTGGATCAGAACGAAACAATAAGTGAATTAGAGTCTGCTAATATGGAAACAGTATTGGATTCAATAGAAGATAGTGGTACAGAAGCAGTAGTTGTTTCAATAAATAGAGGAAAAGAGTATCAAATGCAAAGTGAACTTTTAAATTTGTCAGGAGAAGAACTCGAAGATGCAAGAAACATAATGGAATTAAAAGATGGTGACTTGATTGTGATAAGGCAAGTAAGTAAACTTTCAGCAGATGCTCCTATACTTTTTAGTGAATATCCAATTGCTTATGCCATAGATGTAAAAGATGGTAGTGAGAGTGATATAATGGTATATCGCTTTAATGGGGTAAATCATACATATATTTTAGATAATGATGAGGAGGTAACTGATGATCAGAAGGCAGATTTTAAAAACTTTATTGAAACCCTTTATAAAACAGGAGACCTATCAATACTATCGAATGATGGGCGTTCTTTTACAGTAACAAAAGAAAAAAAATACTCAGATGTATATATAGAAGCAGGGGATGTTCCGCACAACGCAGAATGGAAAATAAAGACGACATTTCAAGTTGCTCAAAATCTTACTACACCAGAAAGTGATGCAGAGATGTATGCTATTCGAGGAATTCATAAAGTTTATCCATATGGATGGACAATGTATGCAACAACTCGATACTCAAATGAAATTAAGCGAGGAGGAATAGAAGATGAAATGATATCGGCGACACCAGCTGATAAAGATATTGAATTAAACGAATCAACAGCATATTCAATTAGTATATCGTATCCAATTAGTTTTAGCTTTGCTTTTTCTTGGTGGAAAGAAAAGGGAACAAGAATGGTTGCAAGATGGGATGACTATCGACATGAAATTATTTTTTCAAATCCAAATGGAATTGTAGGAAAGGGAGAACAAGGCAATTTTACGTATGAAACATATACAGAATTAAAGGTACCAAAAGGTGATGATTTTGGATTTTATTATAAAGAAGTATTTTGGAATTCAATAAAAGGGAGTCAGTCTGATATGCGAGAATATGGAGACGAATGGCTCTTGATTACGCCTGATTTAAATAGTTCTGAAGAAATAGGAGGAAATGAAAATACAAAAGAAGTATATATATGGGAGGGAAGAGATTATAGCCTTGTTTTTAATGGAGAGTATTATCTAAACAAGTATTCAGATTTGAAAACAGCATTTGGAAATGATAAAAAGGCAGCATTTATGCATTTTATACAAAATGGGATGGCGGAAGGAAGACAAGGAAGTTTAAATTTTAATGTCCACTCTTACAAAAATAGATATAATGATTTGGTATCAGTGTTTGGAGATAATCTTGTTTTGTATTATCAGCATTATATTGATTATGGTTATAAAGAGGGAAGAAAAGGAATTTAAAGAAGTATTTAGAAAATTATAAATGTTGTATATGTAAAAAAACGTAAAATAAAATATGAAAAAAGCGTTAAAAGTATGATGCATAGTAAGCGATGAATAAACAAACCTTCTGGTGCCATACTAGATGTGAAGGCGAAAGCCTTTTTCAATCTAGTTACACATCAGGAGGTTTTTTATTATGAGAAATTATAATGATTCCGAGAACTGTTACAACAAGAAGGCACAGAACAATGCGCAGAACAACGTACAGAACCAGGCTCAGAATTCCTACAGCAACAGAACCACGGATTCCTACAGCAATCGAACTACAGACTCTTATAATTCCTACGAGAATAGAGCACGGAATTCTCAGAACTGCCGCAACACAAAGGAAGAGAACTGTGTAACTGATTGCCACAGAGATAAGGACACATCTGGGAAGGATTCTGAAGATGAGTGGAAGAACGCCAGTAATTCCAGAAATGCCGCAAAATCCTATCAGGCACGAAACGCAGCCGATAATTGCAAGAGACAGTAAGCAGGGAGCGTATCGCGAAGTGTAGTTTCAGAATACAGCTCGGAAGGCTATCTATAGTCTAAGAGTGTGGCCAGCGAGTTCATCGAGGGGCGTAAGCATCCGCGAAAGCGGCTGCGGCGAAGTGTTTGTCGGCGCCCCTTGTTCCTGAGGGATCTGTTAGTTGCTTGACAGGTAACTAACAAAATGATATTATATTTGTAGAAATAATAGGGGAAATGGAGTAAAAAGGTTAAATGGATAAGGAAAAGAATATACAAGCGGTAGTGTCAGAAACAGAAATTTTACATGAATCAAGTGTTAATTTTTTGAAGATCTTTGAGGCATATCGAGTAGAAAAGAAAATTAGTACTAGAAAACTTGTGCAAGGCTTGATGAGTGATCGGGCGTTCTTGGATATTAAAAAAGGAAAATACATTCTTGCCAAGAGTGATTGGGAATTTTTGATGCAGCGAATGGGAATTGTTACTGAGTATTTTGAGACGATTGTGTCACGAAAAGAGTTGGAAGATTGGAGAATAAGAGAAGACATTTGTCTTTTGATATTAGAAAATCAAAGTGAAGCAAAAAAACGGTTGGAACAGTATCGCAGCAAATGCTTGAAAGAAAAGAAAGAGATACCGAAGATACAAAATCAATTTTGTATGAAGATAACATGGTTACTTTCAAAGTCTGTATTGACGGCAGAAGAACTTTATGACTTAAGTTGCAAAGCAGTTGCATGTACAGTTGCAGAAGAAAAATGGCAGGAAAAATTAACAACATTATATCTGGGACCAGCAGAATTAGAAACAACGCTTTTAACAGTATGGTCACTTTATTTGCTGGGAAAGACTACGAAAGCGCTTGAATTATATTGGAAAATAAAATGCTATCCCAAAGATTATGAATGGGAACCACGTATGCAGCAGATGATAATTCCGCAAATAGCTTGGCTGGGAATGAAGCTGTATCAGAGATTACATATGGATGATGAAGCATTGAAAGTGGGAGAGAATGCCTTAGAACTATTACGAGATCAAAGTAGTCAGCGCTATGTATATCCGATTCTTCAAGAATTGATTTCACTTGAAGAAATGTATGGGAAAGAATATAAAAGAATACAGCAATTAAAAAAATTTAAAGTTGCATTTGAAAATGTATATGAAGCTAATAAATTACCTTGTATGCGTATGTGGCAGTGCAGTAGCATAAAAAATAGTTATGATGTTAGTTTGATATTGAAAAGAATGCGATATTCAATGGAAAAAACACAGTCTGAGGTATGTACAGATGAAAATGGAATTCCATTTCTAAGTATAAAGCAGCTGTCGCGCATTGAAAAAGGAGAAAATAGACCATCAGGGGAGGTATTTCGGTATTTAACTCAAAAAATGGGAAGAAAGATTGATTGGATTATGCCGATGTTAGAGACGGATTCAATACAGACATTGTCAATAAGACAAGATATAATGTACTGGAGTGGTATGAGACAATATGATAAAGAAAAAGAACGAATAGAGAAATTAAAGCAGATAATTGGGAATGACAATCTGGAAAGGCCTTATATTCGACAGGAGATTTTATTTACAGAAACAAGTTTGAAATGTGAAACGAATATTATAATAGCATCTGAAGCAATGAAATTATATTATAAAGCATTATCCTGTACGTTTCCTATTGAATATCTTTCACGTAAACAACTTCCTTTTATTAGACGGGAAGAAGGGATGATTATTAGTAATATAGCATATTTATATCACAAAATGGGGGAAACGAGTAAAGCACAGGAACTGTTTGAAAAGCTGTTTGCGGCCTTTCGGCCACAACAGCAGCTTTTTAGAGTAAATAATTCGGCGTGTGCTGTCATGCTTGGACAGTATTCTAGTTTATTGGGAGATCTAAAGAAATATAACAATGCACTTATTATAGATAATATAAATCTTCAATGTGAGATAAATCATTACAGCTTATCTTTTATCAGTGATTTGTTATATAATGAAGCATGGGAATACTACGAAATTGACAAAAATAAGTATAAAAGAGAATATCGTCAAAAATTTTTAAGTGCATGGAAAATAGCCGAATTTACCAAAGATTGGACGAGTATTGCTTTTTACAAAGAACGTGAAAAAAAATATTTGAGTTAATGCTCAAATATAAGTTTAGTCCATTGGTCTAGGCGATTTATCAGAGACCGGTTGTATCTCGTGATTTGTAGACGCTTCAGATTCATCTTCTGTGGTTGATTCTTCAGAAACAGTTGAAGAATTTTCAGTTGCCAAAGCAGTGTTAGTGTGGTTAATTGCTAGTGTAGTAAATAAAGTAGCAGTGAGTAGTGCAGTGGGGATGATAAGTTTTTTGTTCATGAATACCTCCTAAAAAATTATATAATGCTGTCTATTGCTTATTTATAGTAAGATATGGTAAATAAAAAGTAAACGGACAAATTGCTTCTATAAAGGAATAGGAAGCTTTTTGTCCGTTTACATATAAGAAGCAAAATGATATAGTTTAGACGTATATTTCAAAATAAAAGGAAGGAAAAAGAGGTTAATAATGATAAGACAAAAAGTGATGCTAACAATAATGAGTGTATGCCTTGTAAACATAAATATAAGTGCAGCAGAATTATTGCCAGAAGAAAGCACTTCATCGGTTGAAATTAGTTTTGAGGAAGAGATAGAAGAAACTGAAAGCGATCTTAAATTAGAGGACAGTGTTACAACAGAAGTAGTTTTAGATCAATATTATGAAGAAAGTGCAGTTGAAACTGAAAGCTATGAAGAATTGGTAAATCAGGAAATAATGGATAGCGTGCCACCAGAAACTGAAAGTATGGTAAATAATTTAAAATCAGTAGAAGAAATTATAGGTAAAACAGATCAAATAAAACAAATATCAAAAGAAAATGAACAATTGATGAATTTGCAGGAGGGCGAATTGATTCTGTTGAGTCAGTTAAGCCAATTAGTGGATGAAACAACGACAACATTAGAACAATACAAAGTTGCATATGCGATTAACCAAGAAACTGGAGATCCCCTTGATGCAATGATATATCGTTATAATGGAACAAATCATACATATATATTGAACGAAAATGCTGAAGTAACGGATGAGCTGAAGGCAGATTTTAAAAATTTTATTAAAGAATGTTATGAAGATGGAAGTATTTCAGCAGCGCGTTCAGAATCAGAGATTGTGACAATAACAGCAGAGGCATTCTATACGGATACATATATAGAGGGAGCAGGAGTTGAACATACAGGAACATGGGGAGTAACAACTTTATTGGAAGTAGAACCAAAGTATACGTCAACAGGAGCATACGATATATATACAATTCATGCTATTCATCGTGTCTATCCATATGCATGGACGAAGTATGTAACAACTTATTATTCGCATGGAATAAATATTTATTATGCAGAAGACACAGTTACAACGGGAACTCCAGCAGATGAAGAAATAAGTTTGAACAATAATCAAACATATTCGTTTGCAGTTAGTATTCCGCCGAGTTTTAGCTATAATATGACATGGACTGGTAATACAGGAACAGAAATGAAAGCGAGAAGACGAAATCATCAGCATGATATTGTATTCAGAAATAATGAAGGAGTATTTGGTACAGCGGATGATGGATATTTTCAGTATGACAGTTATACAAATATGTGGGGAAATAAAAAAACTCCATTTACGTTTTTATACAATGAGGCTATTGGAAATGCAATATGTGGAAATGGAAAAGATTTTCACATGTATGGAGGTGAATGGCTCATTGTAACACCTAATTTCAATCATTCTCCGAGTACAGATACAGGTTTTGTATGGGAGGGAAGAGATTATTCCTGCGTATTTAATCCAGCATATTATTTAAATAGCTATCAGGATCTTAGAAATGCATTTGGAAATGATTATTCAGCAGCATTTCAACATTTTATTAACAACGGAATGGCAGAAGGACGTCAGGCAATAACTTCTTTTAATGTATATGCATACATGGAGAGATACGATGACTTAAGACAGGCATTTGGAACGGATCTAGTTAAATATTATCTTCATTATATTGATTATGGTTTTAGTGAAGGCAGACTTGCGATACCTTTAAATTAAGAAATGTTATTCGGAGAATATAGATACTCTGAAAGAGTTCTTGTGAACAATGTATATGACTCTCTTTTGAGATAGCAGCTTTGACGAGTAAAAAAATAATATAAAAAAACTTCCGCTTTTTGGAATTTTGAGCTATAATAGAGGTGAGAAAACAAACTATTTTTCGCATTAGCCAGAGTAAACGCTCCAAGAAATGCGAGCTATATTACGTATTCAGTAAAAGAAAAAACGAGAAGTTTACTCGTCAGAGCTGATATAATGCCATTTAAAATTAATATTTATCAAAGTAGGCAGAAGTACTACGTCCATAGGAGCTATGCACCGCATGAGCGTGGAGACTTCATACAAACAATGAAAACAAGTCATGGGGGAAATTTAAGTGATAGAAAGAATATTAAAGATAGTATACGTTTTCGCTATGTTCATTAATGTGGGATTGTATGGTGTTAGCTTTATTTTGAAATTAAATATGATTCCAATTCAAGTGGATTTGAGTGGATTAAGTGCAGTTGAAAAAAGAGAAATGCTGTCGAATCTTGCAATCAATTATCCATTGGGGGAAAGTATGTATTATGTTGCAATTGGATTAAGTATTGTGCTAGCAATTGTATTGCTTACATATTTGAATGTCAAACTGGTTTCGTGGAGAAGACGGAAATAAGCTTGATTTATTTTTGGAATTTTTGGATTCTGTAAGTATCTGTTTGAAACTTACAGAATCTTTTTCTTTTATGTGGTGGTATTATGAGCTTTATCGGCTCGAAATGTAAGAACGTAAAGTTAGCGCAGATTTTAAGCGTAACGTTGAAATTGGTCCGTTTGGTAGTATATGGAAATAGATAGGAATATGTGAATTGTTGTAAGAAGAAAAGATTCTGTGAAGAAAAACAAAAACTGAAAGTGACAAAACTGTCACCGAAAAGTAAGGGAATTGTCACGTTACTAGTTTAAGATAAACATATCAAATAAAAATTTATCAAACAACAAATGATCAAACAACAAACAATCAAACAAACGGGAGGCGATAACGATTGAAAAGTAAGAAAAAAATGAAGCGAAAGAGAATGAAAAAAGGAATGTTGCTGGCGGAGCTGTATCGATTGTTCACGGTGAGGCGGTTGATGACGGGAATCTTTCTTGTTGCCATAATTGCAGTCATTTCTGTATCGGATTTGATTTCAATTGATTCGATCAATTGGCCCGCAGAGTTAAAGCAAAGTATTTGTGATCAGCTTCAGATCACGTTGGTATTTGATCGGTATAAGTCTTTGTATGTAATTGCGGCAAGTATTTGTACGGTGACAACCTTTCCATCCGACATTAAAAATCATGTTTTGCCTTATATTCGGCAGCGAACAGATTTTGACAGCATGATGAATGCAAGATTGCTTGCGATTGCAGCTTACATAATTGTTACCATGATCACGGGATTTTTGCTGGCCGGCGTATTCCTGAATCCATTCATGACGATTGAAACACGTGGCAGTTCATTGTATGGAATTTTTCAGCCACTTATGAACAGCAAGGCCGCATGGATTTACCTAGTTCTCATGAGCTTTAATCTTGCAATGTCTATTATTCCAGTGTGTTATCTTGCAGCGGCAGTCGCCATTTTGAAACCAGATGAGTATGTAGCAGTTGGAGCTGGATTTTTTGTATTTTATCTTTTGTTTTATTTTACAGGTTCACTGCCATGGATTCTTTCTTACAGTTCACTTACATCCGAACCGGGAAGAGCATCAGTTGGCGAAGTAATTTATCATGTCGTATTTTTTACGATTTGTTCGCTGGCGGCAGCAAAGTGTGTGAAAGCTGTGATGCAAAAGCGTTTTTTAAATGGAATGGATTAGAAGCATTGTATGATTGTATTGAACGTGAAATTGTAGGAATTGTAGTAAGGAGGCATGTATGAGAACGAAAAAACAGATTGAAAAAATGATGATAGGAATGTTGCTTGGCGGTGGATGTCTGCTTTCATCCTGCCATTCAGTTTATATGAGTGCAGAGGATCGCTTACAGGGCGATTATCAGGAGGCAGTTGCAGAGGTAGAACTGGAAACAGTGGAAGAATTAACTGCATTTGCATACAGTGATGTTTCGGTCATTCCATATACAGTAGAAAATATTGCGAGGGGCTTTACCGATTTGAGTGATGAAGAAATTGAAAAATATAAGGTATGTGACGAATATGATCAAAAGTCCCTTACTGTACCAGAAGAAAATACGAAGATACAACTGGGCTTTGGAGATATTTATTTTTACTTTTATGCCATCGACTCGGAAGATGCATTGAGATATTTGAATATCACACAACCAGAAAATCATGAACGGCGATTTTTGTTGTCAGAGCTGGCAGAGCGTTTTCCGAAAAAAGATCTCGCTCAGTTATCGAGAGAAGAAGCAATAAAAATTTGTGATCAGGCGATTGCGGATGCAAAGATTCCTGCGGTGTTTGAAAATGCATTTGCGATGGATTATGAGACGCTGTGCAAGCTTCAGGAAGATGCCTCAAAACAATATGGAGAGGGCTTTTATTGTGCACCGGGATCGGAATATATCGAAGGGTCGGATCCGTGGAATGGCACATGGAATGTGAAGCAGTGGACAAAAGAGCAGGAAGCTTACTATGTTGTCTATAAGCAGCAACTGGATGAAAAACGTTTTTATTCGCCAACTTATCCGTGGATAGAGTTGTTTGTCAATGCGGATGGTCAGATTTTTTATGCAAATAGTGGCATGCCAGCGCTTGATCTTTCACAGGCCAAAAAGGAAGAACAGAAAATCATTTCGGCACAGGAGGCATATTCGATGGGAGCAGCAATTTTGCAGAAACAGAAATTGAACCAATCGAAGATTCTCTCTGTAAAGCTGTGCTACAGTCATAAGAAGTATATAAATGTGGAGGAGGAAAATGAGAAAGTAGTAGGTGCTTCTGCCTCCATCATTCCGTGCTGGGAGATTTGCTTTGGCACAGATGTATCAGGGACAAATGTAAATGACTATCTGTATTTGGATGCGGTAACCGGATTGGAGGTGCAGAATGGTATATACTGAAAGAGGCATTTTGAAACGATCTGTTTCGATTATGATGACGAACTTTTTGAAGTGGAAACATGATTATCGTGTATGGTTTGTATTTTTGATGGAGGGCTTTTTGGTAGGTCAATCCATGAGTGGACTGATTCGATATGCACTTTTTATGAAGAAGACGGTAACTCCATTCTTGCTTCCATTTTTGTTTTTTGATGCCTCCATTGCAAATGGGCTGTTAAAGGTGATGGTCTATTTTGGCGTGATTGTGTTGTTTTGCAATGCACCATTTTGTGATGCAACGCTTTACAGTGTGATTGCGCGAAGCAAAAAGAAAGCATGGTGGCTTGGAAATTGCTTTTATATCATGGTGGCATCTGCGGTGTATTTGCTTTATTTTTGTCTGATTTGCGCAGTGATATCGATACCAGTGATCACGTTCAAACCATTTTGGGGAAGTGTGGTTCAAAGTATCTTGGTGGAAGATGTAGATGTTTTAAATTCGTATATGGGAAGCCTGACATTTTCAAAAGATGTGCTTCAGACTATATATCCAGATTCTGCCCAGTGGATGACCTTTGGGATTGCATGGCTGTCTTTTACGGGAATTGGCTTTTTGATATATGCGGTGAACCAGCTGTCTGGAAAGTATAGATTGGGAAGTATTGTGGCGAGCTTTTTCGTTTTGTTGGATCCAGTGGTGCGCTGGATTGTACTTCAAGCTTATTGGATGTATTATGTTTCGCCAGTCAGTTGGAGCAGCATTGAACACTGGAAGATTCTGGGGATGGAACGGCCATTAAATCAGAACATTATTATTCCTGCAAATGTGATAATCTGTATCGTCTTATTCGTCATAGCCGGTATAGGAACGAGACGAAAGGATATTACCGTATAGCAGGAACGAGAAAAAAGATAGTATCGTGTAAAAAGAGGAAAACAAAAATCGGAGGAAACGGCAATGATTGAAATCGAAAATTTGACAAAAACATTTGGCACGCAGACCGTAATATCGGATGTGTCTGGCATATTTTATCCCGGAAAAATATATGGCTTTGTGGGAAGAAATGGTTCTGGAAAAACAGTGCTGATGAAGATGATACTTGGTTTTATTAAGCCTACGTCGGGAACGATAAAAGTAAATGGAAAACAGGTTGGAAAAGAGATTGACATTCCTGATGATATAGGCGCAATCATTGAGACACCGGGCTTTTTGCCAGAATATTCGGCATTTCAAAACTTGAAGCTGATGGCAATGATTCGCGGGAAAATCACGAGCGAACGAATCCGTGAGACAATCAAGCTAGTCGGATTGGATCCGGATAGCAAAAAGCATGTTGGAAAATATTCACTTGGAATGCGTCAACGCCTTGGTATTGCACAGGCCATTATGGAAGATCCTCGCTTCCTGATTCTGGATGAACCATTTAACGGTCTGGATAAACACGGCGTGGCAGAGATCAGGGAACTTTTGATTGATTTAAAGGCAGCTGGAAAAACCATTTTATTGGCAAGCCATAATGATGAGGATATCCGGATTTTATGTGATCACGTATATGAGATGGATGGCGGAGTTTTAAGAGAAAGGACAGCCTGAAAATGGGAAAAAAATTACAATTTACGGAGCTTGACCAGTATCTGTTTGGTCAGGGCACGAATTATGATATTTACAGGAAGCTGGGAGCACATCCAGATACGCAGAACCG
>OLIX01001286.1_pt1 | contig 22472 bp, 19 predicted proteins | sample 1601331 | NCBI WGS metagenome assembly OLIX01 (sample SAMEA2452120, study PRJEB22498) | human gut metagenome | biome: human feces; feature: human gut; material: feces | place: Australia | collected 2012 | reverse complement strand
AGTTAGATTTCAATCCTAAAAATTTCTTGATGGGCTTGGTTGATGTCGTTCTTGAAAAGACAGAAGCGGAAAATGCCTACAAGATTATCGAGAAGATTGGTGGCTACGATCGTACAGAAGAATTCGGAAGCCTCATCGCTGATAGTGCTGCCGAGGTTATGAATAATACAACTTCTGCTTCTTATGCTGATGGTGTAATAACCATTGTTCCAAAGGCTGGGGTTGTTCCATCTTTGAAAGCTCCTTCTGTGTTGTTTGAAAAGGGAATTAAAGGTATTGAGCAAGTAGCATGAAAACAGATGGCGTAACGTTCGTTGATTCCGTTGTTAAGGATATGACGAAGGAAGAATTTATTGAGGCTCATATCAATGTAGTATGGCTGAACTTGAAAGAAGATAAGCGTAGAAAGAAGCTTTCTGATGTGTATGATACCATGACTAAATAACCAACGGGCTGGGGTGTAAAATGCAGCCCGGCCCGTTTTATTATTCATTATATGGCAGATTTCGATAAGGTTTATGACGTGATTCATTCCATTGCTTCCGGGTTTAAAGAAGAGTGTGTCAAATGTATGGAGGAAAATAAGAATGTGCTTATTGACTGCATACAGGAACAGCTATATAGTGGTTTGGATGGTACCGAACATTTATTGAATCCTACTTATGACAACGACACTTATTTCAATGAACCCGGTCCCTGGCAAAATCAAGCAGAACGGTATAAGTCTTGGAAAGAGAAGATAACTCCACCTCTTAGAGGTGAGATGCTCTATTTGCCACCGCGTCCGGTCGAGGTACCTAACCTTTTTATTATCGGTACTTTTTATGATAGCATTTTTGCGCAGAAGATAGATTCCGGATTACGTTTTGAAACAAAAGGTTTTAAAGAGGGGCCATCTATTGAAAGAAAGTATGGTGAACAGGTTCTTGGCGTTGGAGATACTGCAAAGGAGTATTTCAATATCATGTATCTCCGTCCATGGTTAGAGCGTTTCTTTTCTGAATGTGGGTATCGGTAGGCTATGGCTTGTGGATGTGAAATAAAGAAAATACAAAGTGAACTGGATCGTATCAGTGAACTTGCAAAGAAAGCGGCCATCTTGGACGGCTGTATGTATGTCGTCTATCAAAAGGAGGATGGTACCTATGCTTTTGATAAGGCTGAAAATGAGATTAAAGGAAAGATTATCGAATATAGACATTACCTATAAATCGTTATTATGGCAGAATTAGTAATAGAAGGACTTGTTAAGGATGGTGAGATTCAAACATTAGTTGAACTGGACAACACTATTGAGCGTGTAAGGGCAACGTATGCCAATGCAGCTAAAGATCTTGCAAAAGGGTTAAAGATAAATGTGGATGGAATTGCCGATCTTGAAAAGTTAGGCTCTATATATACTACTCAATCAAAAAATGCGAGTTCCGCTTCTAATGAATTGACCGAAGCTCTTAGAAAACAGTCGGAAATATCCCAGACTGTGACAAAACGTATAGAGGAAAAACTGAATGCAGAAAAGCTTTCCACGGCTGAAATCAAGAAGCTTACTAAGGCAAGCGCTGATAATGCTGCTTCTTTAGAAAAAAGTGCTAAAGCAGAGGCTAATTTAACCAAAGCTCAAAACGCAGGCAATAGTACTCGCAAGAAAACTGTATTGACCGAGGAAGAACGGTTAAAGCTCATCCGGACAGCTATCACTCTCACTAATCAGGAAGTACATAGTAAGGCGCAAGCAAAAGAAATGAATAAACAGCTTCAAAAGGCTGTAGATGTATTGAAAGATACTGATGAGAACTATATCCGGACTCTTGCACGCCTTAACTCCACAATAGGTATTAATACCGATTATGTGAAACGTAACTCCGACCGATATACACAACAGAAGATGACAGTAGGTGCATATCGGGAAGAAATCAAAGCTGCTATCATTGAATTAGAGAATGGCAATAGATCTATGAAAAACATGGGTATTATTGCTCGAAATTCCGGTTTGATGCTTCAACAGCACATGGGTAAAGGCTTGAGCCAAGTCGGCATGGGGTTAAAAGGCATAGCTGCTGGATATATTGGTGCACAAGCTGTTGTTACAGGTGTTGTTGCTTTATTCACCAAATTACGTGAAGGGGTTGGGGATATCGTTAAGTTTGAATATGCCAATAGCCGTCTTGCAGCTATATTAGGTACTACTTCAAATAAAATAAAAGAATTAACTTCTGATGCTCAACGTTTGGGAGCTACTACTAAATATACTGCTTCGGAAGCTACTGAATTACAAATAGAGTTAGCAAAATTAGGATTTACAAGAAAAGAAATTTTAGAATCAACAGAAGCTGTACTCAAATTTGCTCAAGCGACTGGTGCTGAATTATCAGATGCTGCAGCTTTATCAGGTGCAGCTTTGAGAATGTTTAATGCAGATACTAAAGAAACTGAACGCTATGTTTCTGCTATGGCAGTTGCAACCTCGAAAAGTGCTTTATCTTTTTCATATCTTGCTACTGCATTACCTATCGTAGGCCCGGTTGCTAAGGCTTTCAATTTTACCATAGAAGATACTTTGGCATTAGTCGGAAAGCTTGCAGATTCTGGCTTTGATGCTTCTATGTCTGCTACCGCTACACGTAATATTCTATTAAATTTAGCTGATACTAATGGTGTACTTGCAAAATCACTGGGAGGTCCTGTAAAGACATTGCCTGAATTGGTTATTGGTTTACAGAAGTTGAAAGAGCAGGGAGTAGATTTGAATACTACTCTTGAAATGACGGATAAACGGAGTGTAGCAGCTTTCAACGCTTTCCTTACTGCCGCTGATAAGATTGTTCCGTTACGTGATCAAATAACTGGTGTAGATGGAGAGCTTGCAAATATGGCACACACAATGGGAGATAATGTTCAGGGAGCTTTGGCTAATCTTTCGTCTGCATGGGAAGCATTCATGCTCTCATTTTCTGAATCAACAGGTCCTGCAAAAGAGTTTCTTAATTGGATGGCTGATAAGATTAGAAGCATAGCTAATGATTTAAAATCTCCCGAAGATAAAATAACTCAAATAGAAACAAACTTTAGAGGACTTGCACAAAAGGATGCAAATAATAAAATATTGGAAGCTGAAAAAGAGTTTCAAAGTGAGTATAAGAGACTTCTTGATGCAGGTGATTCAGAGGAAGAAGCATATACCAAGGCTGTTATTCAAATGAAGAATAAACGAATTGAAGTGACAGCTCAAGAACGTAAGGCTTTAGAAAGAATGAAAACTGGTGCCCTGTACTCTACATCAGAATTTGAAAATATGTCATGGTTTAAAAATGCAGGTGCTAAGATGTTTGGAGTATATACAAAAGAAGCTCAAAAAGCTGATAGGGCGCAATTAGAGTTTTCTAAAAATTTCTTTAGGATATATTCGAGTGATGAATTTAATGCTGGACTTGATAAAATTGCGGAAAAATTTAATCCAAAGAATGAAAATGCAGAAAGTACTTTCAAGAAACCTCTTACTGATAAGGAAAAACGAGAATTAGAGAAAGCTGCACAGGAGAAATTGAAAATCCAGCAGGCTTATCAAGAATCAGAACTTTCCCTTATGGATGAGGGATTAGAGAAAGAACTTGCCCGTATTGGTATTGAGTATTCTAAGAAGATAGCTGCTGTTAAAGGATATAGTAGGGAAGAGATTGCAACTCGGAAGAATCTTGCTAAAGAGATGCAGCGTGCTCTTGATGAATATTCCATCAAGTATAATTCAGATCGTGAAAAGAAGGATATTGAAAATGCCCTTACTGTTGTTAGAAAAGGTTCTAAAGAGGAATTGGATTTAAAACTTCAACAGTTGGAACTTCAACGTGAGAGTGAAATTGATGCAGCAGAGAAAACTGGTGAAGATGTGTTCCTCATTGCTGAAAAGTATGCAAAGAAGAAAAAGGAATTGTATGAGAAGTATGCTTCCGATCAAATTTCATTGATCGCTGAAAATGCAGCTCATGAGCAAAAGATTCGTGATGAAGAGCACATCATGGATATGCTTGCGCTGAAAAAGAAATTAGCTTCTAAACAAATTACACAGCAGGAATATGCAGCAGAGGAATACCGGTTACGGCTTGATTATGCTCGAAAGACTACCGAAGCCGCTATTGATGCCTTAGAATTGGAGCTTCAAGCAGATAACCTTAGTGCAGATGATAGGGCTAAGATTGCCGAACAGTTGCAAAAACTAAAGGCTGATCTTGCCGAAGAGGAAGCCGAAGCAGAGATTGCCGCTATCAATAGCGTTACCAAAGCAGATGAAAGGGCGCAGAAAGAACGTCAAAAGAATCTCAAAAAATGGTTGCAGACTGCATCTCAAGCTATTGGTGCAATCGGCAACCTTGTCAGTGCTGTTTATGACGGCCAGATTGACCGAATAGAGGAAGAACAGGATGCAAATGATGAGAAGTATGAGAAAGATGTAGAACGTTATGAGAAGCAGGCTGAACAAGGTGCCATATCGGAAGAGGAAGCCGAAGCCCGCAAACGTTCTGCAAAAGCTGCTACTGAAGCTAAGAATGAGGAACTTGAAAAGAAAAAGCAAGAGATTGCCCATAAACAAGCTGTATGGGAGAAAGCAACGAGTATTGCCCAGGCTGGAATAGCGACTGCACTTGCTATTACTGAAGCATTACCCAATATTCCATTATCAATTTTGATTGGTGCATTGGGGGCCATCCAAGTTGCAACTATTCTTGCAACTCCGATTCCTTCTTATGCTGAAGGAACGAAAGACGGTACTCATCCGGGCGGTAAAGCATTGGTGGGTGATGCTGGTAAACATGAGGTTGTCATGTATGCTGGTAAAGCATGGGTGACACCCGATACTCCTACACTTGTAGATCTTCCTAAAGGTGCACAAGTATTTCCGGACGTAAGTTCTATTGATTTACCTGATTGGGGTGTTCCGGAATGGGATTCTCCCTCTCTTTCTCCCACCTTTGTAGGAGTAGATAGTACTGGACAACCTATAATCTTTAACGATTATAGTGATTTGAGATACGAGATAAAGGGCTTGCGTCATGAATTACATAGTATTGGTAAGCAACAACACAAAGATGCTTGTGCCCGTGATTATAAATATTATATGCTTTCCCGGTTATGATTGAAAGACTGAATCAATTGTCTCTATACGATTTTATAGAACTTTCATGTGGTGATTGCTCTGTGTTGCTTTTACCACATGAGGAAATTAATGAGATGGACTTAAAGAAACGTGCATCCGATTTGATAATAGAATACAAGAAAATAACTAATCCGTCTGGATTGAAATCTGTATTAGTTGATCGTGAGGATATGATAAAAGAGAGATCACGTGTTTTGCTTTTTAAGATTTGTATTTCTCTGATTGCTATTGATGCTTATGAAGATGTTCGGGAAACTTTAGCATTGTTATCATATGATACGAAATCCATGTCTGATGAACAAGTTAAGTCTAAAGTTGAAGAATTGTTGCGATCTGCTTTATTTGAACAAAAGAGAAGCGATGATATGCGCTCTGACGAGAAGAAAGAAAAGGCTACTCCAGAGCAAATACGTTCTTCTTTTGATGCTGAAATAGCTTTTCTTATGACTTTTTTTAAAATGAATATTGATGTCCGTAATATAAATGCTGCTGTTTATGCAAACATCGTCCATCAGGCAGATGTAGAGATAAGCATGAAGAAAAAAAGGACGTAAATGTTATATTTCATGTTGATATAGAATTAATTAAATCTCAATTACAATCGAATTTTTTCGAAGGTCGTTAGTAACTCCTTTTTAGGAATCACAAACGACCTTTTTTATGAATAGAAAGAACAACGCAAACTGCATAAATAAGCGTTTATGCAATGTTTTATTGTCAGAACTTCGTACCTTGGAAACGAAGTGTGATCGGATAACATTTGAAGTATCCGCAGTAAAAGAAATGATTGCCTCGTTACCCCCTGACATAGGCACTATCATTAGTTCTATTGAGCGTTCTGCTAAAGAAATGCACGAACAAAGCATAATGCATCGGGAATATGTGGAAAGGTGCATTAATGGTGAACCTAAGATACACCTAATAAGGAGGGCTGACAATGGACTTTGAAAAGGAAGTATCAGAAATATATCCCTGGATATTACGTGTAGCGAAAAGATTCTGCCGATCTATGCAGGATGCAGAAGATTTAGCCGGTGACACGGTGTACAAAATGCTTATAAATCGTGATAAGTTCGATGTATCAAAACCTTTGAAACCGTGGTGCCTTGCTGTCATGCAGAATACTTATATTACGCAGTACAATAGAAACTCTCTCATACATTTTATTGGATATGATTCAGCAGTTGAAAATGCTTCTTCTGATTATGCTTCTAATTTGGCAATGTTTAATGATGTTTTGTCTGCCATTCGCCGGTGTGCTCAAAAATCATGTTGTATGGATAGCTTAATATATTGTGCCCAGGGATATTCCTATGACGAAATAAGTGAACTGTTGAATGTCCCGACTGGAACAGTCCGAAGCCGCATTTCATTTGGTCGGAAGATGTTATATCAAGAACTTGATTATTAATTCGTTAAAAATGGTTTGAAAAAGGCTGTTGAAGAAAAAAAACATCCATTTTGTTAGGCTATTACCTAACAAATGGCTATATTTGCAATACCAAATAACATAAAAGTCAAACCAAAAAAAGTGAATTATGGAAACAAAGTCTAATTTTAGAGCCAGAGTGATGAAGTATGCTCATCATCTTCTTTCAACAACAAAAAAGAGTTGGAAATATTGTCTGCTAAAAGCGTGGGAGCTTTACAGGCTTGCTAAAAGAATGAGAAGCGGTGAAGTTAAATTCGCCTATGAGAAAGTGAATGGCAGTATTCGCTACGCTATCGGCACTCTTAAAAATGTTCCTGCAGGTGCAACAAACAAGGGTAAACGTATGACAAAGCCTTCTTATAAAACTTTCTCTTACTTCGATGTTGATAAGCAGGAGTTTAGAAGCTTCAAAATTGAGAACCTTGTAACCGTGTATTGATATGACTCCATTAGAATACTACTCAAAGAGAAAAGAGGATAGCAGGCAAGAGCTTGCTACCCTCATAGCACAAGCTAATCAGCTCATAGGTGATACACATAACAGCCTTAACACTCATACTAATCAAGTGAGCAATATGGGGAATATAAAAATGCTTTCTCAACAATTACAGCAGCTAACAAGCCGTATTGAACTTGAGAAGCAAAAGGGAGATATGCTTGAAAGTATCTGCCTGACACTAACCACAGAAGGGTAAGCATATGAAAGCCACTTTGTTGAAAGTTACCGGAGAAACAGTTGAGATTTCTCCGGTGAATGGGAACTGCTTTACCCTAAAAGAAGCGCAGAGTTTTGTAAATGGCTATGTTCAAGTCATTGATATTTGCCCTAATAAAATAATGATAATGAATGAGGAGGGTAAATTCCACTTTGAGTTGAATGTTGAGGCTACCCGGATTGCACTAATGAATAGTGCAATTTTTCCCGATGATTATATAGCCGGTGACGCTATTGTGTGTGATGGCAGTATGTTCTAACCCTTTAATTTCAGAAAATATGAGAACAATTTATAGAGTGGAATCACCAACTGGTGAAGTTCGTGTATTGGAAGTGTCTCGCAATGAGACTGGATATAATGTTTACATTAATGATTCAAACATCTGTGAGAGCATTACTGAAGAGGAACTCACTGAAGCTTTAGAGAATCTTAATTTTTGAAATAAATCAGAGTTTTCCATTTTGGAAATACCTAATAACAGAATAAATGAGTAATAGTATTGCAGCTAATGATATCATTCAAAATATCGACGATCTGTTAGCCGAATATCCAGTTGATGAATGTATTAGCATCTTACAGGAAGTGGTAAAGGAGATGGATGTACGTATTAAGGAATACATAATAAATAAGAAAGTAACAGGAATGTGGCAAAACAGCAGATAAATATGTATTAGGCGTTTCTCCGGCTTTCATTACAAGAAGAAGTTGAGAAACTCGATTTTGATACTTTTTATGTAACAGCCGGAGGAAGGCGAGTTTTGGAGAAAAATTAAAAAACAGTCCAATATACCACTTTATTTTTATTTTGTTCAATAAAATTAAAGTGATATATTTGAACGTTTTCTCTAGTTGGAACTTATTATGTATTGATTAAACATAAATAAAAATGGAAGCTCAAGATTTGATAACTATTATTTTTTCATTTTGCAGAAATAATGCTGGGTGGCTTTTTTCTGGAATAGGCGTAAGTCTTTTGGGATTTATAATAAAGAAAGTATTGTCGAGAAAGAAAAAAACAACAATACATCAGGAAGCTAATTCTAATAAACAATCTAAAATTACACAGGTAGGAGGGCATTATGAAAGACACTAAGCAAAATGCAAATAATAATACAAATACTACTGTTATTCAAGTGAATGGTGATTATTATTCAGGAATTACAGAAAGCCAGGCCAAAGAGATAGCCCTTGCTACTGTTAGAAATGAATTTTCCATATTATATGGGGAAGCCCAAAATATATTTGAAAAGCGTGTTCAAGAAATCGTCGATGAATCATTACTTAGAATACAACATGATAGCCCTGAATCGTTCAAAAGATTTAATGAACCCGCTATCCAATTGATTTTAAATACTGTTTATAAAGAATATGCAAAAAGTGGAGATTCTGATTTAAAGCAAAGATTAATAGATTTGCTTATTGCTAGAATTAAAGTTTCCGAGCATACTTTTACCCAAATTCTTATTGATGATGCTATAAGAATAACTCCTAAAATAAGAATACAACATTTACAATTCCTGACGTCCTTATTTTTTATATATAGTGGTCTGGTAACTTTTACTTGTATAGCAGAATATGACGAATGTATAACTATGTTGGCTAAGAATTATCCACTTTATCCTAAGGAAGCTTCTCTTTTCAATGTAAACGATGTCTATTTTCTTGCACTGTTAAAACATACCGGCTGTATTACGTATGCAGAAAGTTCTTCTTCATTAGTAGAAGAAGAAATATTAATTTGCTTTGGAGGTATTTTTAACAAAGGATTTAAAATATCTGATATAGATTCAGCTTTAAAAAAAGAGTTGGAAGAGCATAATTTAATATGTACCAGTGAAATACAACCTGGTAATGTAAGAATAAATACACGAAATGAATTTATTCTTCGTTTGGATGTTAATAAAATATCGAAAAAATACAGGAAAAATATGTATGATTTATACGTCAACAATTGTAGTACAGTAGAAGATTTAAGAAATTACAATAAATCATTAGATAATAGAGTTCACGCTATGTTTGAATCCGTGAATTTCCTAAATAGAACGGAACATTACAGTTTATCGGAATTTGGTCTTTTCTTGGGACAACAGAATTTTTATAAAATGTTTCCTCGTTATTATACTTCTTTTGATTAGAGTTAAACTATATGCTTAATCAGTCTTTATGTCAAGTTCGCCAGTAACACTCATAATTAATTCAGATATGCGAAAAAGATAGATGTGGATAAAAAGAATGGAGAGCAGGTTTCGAACCTGCATCTCCACATAAAGTGTTGTTTTTTCCACTTAAACTATACTTCCATTCTCTACTCCACTCACATTGAAATAAACCAAGGTTGAGTTTGAGACCTAATTTATCTTTAATTATTGCCGGTCTTTTATTCTGAGAGTTTCTGAAAAAAATTGATATATATTCTGATATAGACCGACAAATTCTTGTCAAAGTCTTTTTCATAATTATATGTTTTTAATTTGCAATAATTAAATGTAGCAAGGATTTGAACCTTAACGTAAATACGTACCATTTAGCCACATGGGGCAAATATAAAAGTATTTAATTAAAAAATATAATATTATGGCAAAAATTTATGCAGTAAGTAGTTGGAAAAATGTGTTTCAACAGGATGTTGTAAATATTCTCCGTGATTTAGGGCATGAGCTTTACGATTTTAATAATCGAAAAACTTAATTCTTAATGAAGATATAAATGCGCATGGCTTTGTTTTTGGTGCGAACCCTTTGAGAATGTGCCTTTGGAAACAAAAATCTGAAAGAGGTTAGACATATTTGCTCCACTTTGGGGAGAATTGTCGTTCAAGAATCATATATTTGTCTCAAAATACTATTTATGATACGTGAAGCAATACTTGAAGCTCTCAAGAATAGAGGAATGAAGCAGGCTGAATTAGCCAGACATTTGGACATAAACCGAAGCTCTCTCAATGCCTTTTTAAAAGGTAATGGAAAAATTAGCTTGGCGAATGTCGAAAAGTCATTTTTGTTTCTTGGTATAGAAATAGTGTTGAAAGACAAATAGTTATAACTCGTTTTTGCAAAGCGTGATTTTCAAGAATTTAGCCAATCGGGAAACCGGTTGGCTTTTTCTTTATATTTGCCCGTGAACGTTTTAACCCTATAAAAATGCTTTGCAAATATGTTCTGACAGTAGCTGGTACCACGTATGAACTTCCTAAATCCTGTATCCGGAATTGGGATGAGATAAAGCGTACACTCAAACGTGATGGATTCGGTGGAGTTATTAGAACATTCACATCTAAGTTTGAGTTTGTAGGAGAAGCTTATGAGTTGCTTCTCGATGAATGGGTAGAAAAATATCTGTTTGCAGACGCTCGGATCGCAATTTACGAAATCAATAATCAGCACACCTATGATATTGTTATCAATAGTAAACTGGATTTCGGTACCTTCGATAATTCGGGCTATACGATATCAATGAATACGGTTGATAATAGTACTGCTACTCTTATTAAGGCTAACAAGGGAACACAATACGAGTATCTTGTAGATGAAATAAAGGCAGTGCATCAGCTATATTATGATAGGTTAGATATGCAAAATATACTAAACTTCTCTATTGGTGATACATATACCGTAAACCCCATTGAACTTGCAGATATCTATGTTTCCAGTTATAGTAATGAGATATCCAAAGGAGGCTACCTTGAATATGACAAAGGAGAAAAAGGCGTAGTTGCTGATCTGCTCGGTGTCCCGGCATCGGGCATTAAGGCTTATGTGGAAATGGATGTTGAATATGAGAATAGCGGGGATGCTGAATATGCAACATTCACTCTTTCCTCTTGTGGGAATACTCAAGCAGTGAACATCAGTAAAGGAGAAACTAAAACAATAATATTGAGTATTAGCGTGAGTAAGGCTTCATTTGATTCTTATGGTCAAAGAAAGATGGTGTATTTTTCTATCAGTTTGAAAGCTTCTCATACTACTTATGCAAAAATCAACATTAAGAAGATTAAAGAGTTTAAGGTAACTTATAATTCTATCAGTGATCCTATCTACATTGATGCAATAACACCTACAAGGGTCTTGAATTGTTTGCTTAAAAGTATCAATGGAGGAAAAGAAGGCATTACCGGTAAGATTGCAAGCAATTATGATTCCAGACTTGATAATTGTGTTATAGTAGCTGCTGAAAGTATTCGTGGCATACCAGATGCGAAGTTATATACTTCCTATACAAAGTTTGTTGACTGGATGGAATCTGTGTTCGGCTTTGTTCCTGTAATTGATGGAAATATTGTTCAGTTCGTTCACAGAGATACACTGTTTTCCACAAGTATAATCAAAGAATTTGAAGTCGACTATACTGAATTTACTTATTCTGTTGATGAGAAGCTGATTTATTCGTCTGTTCGTGTCGGCTATGACAAACAGGATTATGATTCAATTAACGGACGTGATGAATTCCGGTTTACGACAGAATACATGACTGACGTAGATATTACTGATAATAAACTGGAGCTTATTAGTCCTTATCGTGCAGATGCCTATGGTATTGAGTTCTTAGCACAAAAGAGAGGTAAGAATACTACTGATAATGAAAGTGATAATGACGTGTTTTTTGTTGGAGCTGCTGATTCTATATTAACGTCTGGGGTGATGTGCTATAAACTCATTAGAACCGGATGGAATATCAGCGGCGTGTTGAATCCGGATAAAATGTTTAATGTGATGTATAACCAGCGTGCTATGTTGCTTGCAAACAGCAAGTATATTGGTATTAGCGCTGATAAGCTTGAATTTACTTCTTCTGATGGCAACAGTGATGTTGTGATTAACAACATTGCGTTAAAAGATAATTTTGTGATATCTGAAAAGTTGGCCACTTGTGGTAAAGTTGGATTTAATACCTATGATGAAGTTATTCCTTCTCCTGTGGATGGTATAATTACTCTTGTTAAAGATGAGTATTTGTATAAGGGATTTTTAAGTGAAGCAGACGGACAAATAGAACGGTTTGACGGGCTTAAATATGAACTTATAGTGAAATCTATCTCTAAAGCTTAAAATATTATGTTGAAAATAAGTCCTTTTACCCCTTTGTTTTTTAACCCTACTACGGACCGGTTCGGTGCGAAGAGTAAATACATTCAGAAATTCGCAAGCTCTGATATCATATTCATTGAGTTGATAGGTGACAAATCAGATGCAGTGCCTGCTTTGGTTGTACGAGATTTGATTAATGAGCGTCAGGATTCTATTGAGTGGCACACATGGAATATGAATAATAATCAGATAATCTACTTTCACATTATTACAGGACTGAATAGCGGTTACTACGATGTGTTAGTTGGTGATTCCTGGAGTGAGATTTTCAAAGTTACGAATGATAGTGCCGAACTTAGTGAGACTACTGTAATACAGTATTCAATGAAAGATAACCGGCAACGGACGGATTGTATCTTTTGGATTGATGGTATGCAATATTTCTTCGATTTCCGTGCCCCCGGCGGATTCAAAGATAATAACTGGTCATTCACAGTAGATAACGAACAGTTTACCACTGCTGATGGTGATATCGTAGAATTGTATAGCCGTGAAGCTACACAGAAGATATTTACTTTAGGTAATTCTATTGGTTGCCCAGTGTGGTTTGCTGACTTTCTCAATCGTATTCTATGCTGTAACTATATCTATTTTGATGGTGTACGTTATGCAAGAAAAGACGGTGGTGTTCCTGAATTGAATCAAGAAATCGAGGGATTGAAAAGCTTTGTCTTCAATCAGCAGTTACAGCAGATAAAATCGCTTGATCCTGTTTTGGAATGGAATAATCAGGTTGCGATGAGACGTGTACAAGGTGATAATTACAGAAAAACGGATACTGGGGATATGCGTAGTATCAAATTTGGTACAGAAAAACCTGTAGCAGAAATTGGGACTTATATCAATATGTCTAATGCTACTCCAAATACTGGCACTTCTATCAACAGTGATACGATGATCACAGTGAACAGTATTCATCATTCGGGCGGTGATGAACAATCGTATTGGGATTTAATCACAATAAAAACTTCTGATATAGACAACAAGTATATTAACAGAAAGGGGTATGGTAAACTGGTTGTGACAGGGCTTGATAGCTTGAAAGATAATTTGGATAACGGCTCGATAAATTTACGTGCCATTTTATACACTAATGGTTCATATAGTAATCTCATTGAAGGTTATGTAATCAGTAGGGATGGAATTTGCATACTGAAAGGGATATCTTCAAAAGATATAAATACTTGGCAAGAATTTCAGCTTTATCTTGATAATGTATATGAATGTGATATAGACAATGTTGGTATGACCATTGAACTAACATGGGTCTACGATAATGATTAGATAATTCATTAAAAGAATAATTATGACAGAAACGGAGAAACTGCAAATTGTCAGCCTTGTGCTGCAAGCGTTAAAGACAAATAGTTTCACTATAGAGCAACTTACCGCTGTGAAAGCTTTGTCTGACGATATGTATGTCGAAATTAGTGGTGGGCGGAAAATATTAGTTCAGGATCTGACTGATGCTATATCCGCTTATATTAATAAAGACTTGGAGGATTTTAAGAATCGTATTACGGAAGCAGAGAAGAATATTACTGAAGGAGATACCGAGTTGTTGAAACGAATATGTGGTATTTCAGCTAAATCAGACTCTCTTACTGATCCTTTTAAAAGTTTAGGTACGATTGATTCCCTTGCTAACTTAAAATCAAAACTCAATTCTTTATATGAGGGTAATTCCTCTATTGGAAATTACCGTTGTGTGTTCGTGCCTGGTTCTACCAGTATTCCTCTTAACATTCAAGTAGAGCGATTGGGACTCAATAATGTTTATCAATCGTTTACGTCGTGCATCCAACTTGATGCAATGAATGACAGTACGGCTACTGAAGTAACCGTAGGACCGGTTATTACTTTGTCCCGGAGTGGTGTTGTCTCCAGTGGTAACACAACTTGGGGGAAATGGATGTCAACCGAAGCAAAATTACAGGAAGCTCTTGGAACAAAAGAGACGTCTAAAAGTGATGATGGCTCTGTTTGGGGAGAATTGAAAAAACTATTTGCTGCCATAAATGTTTGTGGTAGTATTGTTGTTGACTTGGATTTCTTGAACGATCTAAGAGATTTAGACGAGGTATTTGGTACTGCCGGCTTGTTTACTTATCGGTATAATGAAGATGAACGAAATGAATTCAAGGATATAAAAGGTCTTTTGGCTACTACGATACTTGATGAGAACATTTATGAACAAATACGCTATGAGTGTGGGTTCGTATATCAGAGACAGCGAAAAAACGGAGAGTGGGGTAGTTGGAGAATAACGAGCGTTACTGACTATAATGTATCTTTATATCATGTCGATCCGAGTGATAATACAAACAGATTCACATTAGATAAGGCTATATACCTCGTTCCTATTGAGCTAAGGAACATTGGTATCAAATGTTCATTCTTAGATAAAGTAGGTAAATATCATACTTATGTATATGTCGGCAGTGATTATGTACCGGACTCATGGAATGAGGTTAATACCTATGAAGATGCAAAAGGCAAAGGGTATAAGGGTACTGAAGAGGATTTCTACAAGAATCTGTCAAATATAGATATGCTTCATTTTTTCAATACAGTCCTTTATACTGATATTGATTCTGTTGTTAACTCCGGCTATTATATTGTGGCTGATGCAGACACTTATTCAAGTGATATTTTAGTTGTATCCCGGTACGGTGAGGATGATGCCATTACCCAAATCTTCCTATCTACGTATTATACCGGTGGTGTGTTGAAACAACGTAAGATGACAGGTGAGAAGTGGAGTGAGTGGGAAGAAATCTCCGGTGGCTCCGGTTCAGGTAGTGGCTTTTATAACGTAACTAAACTTCATCCTTTAAATACTGGCTTCTATACAAAAGAAACAGCAGTAACAGCCGTTTCTGGAGCTAAAGTCAAGGATGAAGAGAAGCCCGGCATGATTATTACTTTCGAGGAGTCTGCCGGGAAATGGAAAGATTATCGTTTTGAATCAAACGACATAACAGCTTTTGATCAGTCGGCTGCTTGGAATGAATACGGTGGTGCAGGAGCTGTGAAAGAAATTACTTTCAACGGTGAAAAGCATACTCCGGATGAAAGTGGCGGTGTATCTTTCAATGTCGAAATTCCTCAAACAGATGAAAGTTTGGATGCCAACTCAACAAATGCCATTCAGAACGCTCCTGTAACTGCTAAATTTAATGAGATTGAAGCCAATACCGTTTTCACACTCGAATCCGAGGTTGACGAGGATAATAATACTGTTAAGCTAAGTTTGAAAAACAAGTCCGGCGCAGAAATAGCCAGTACGGAATTTCAAGGCGGTACAGGTGGTGGCGGAGAAACCGGTACTGCAACAAAGATTGTCCTCAATGCTTCGGTAGATAACAGCATTATCAAAGAGGGTGGTTCTTCTCATCTTACCTATTTCTACGATCACCAATATAGTTCCGGAGATGACAAGGGCGAATCTACTGGGCAGAAAGCTACGCTTACCATACAGATGCTTCGAGGTGCTCAAACTGTGTACACAGAGACTATTAACGATGTATCTAAGGGTACATATACCCTTGATTTGAGTAAGTATTTGCTTTTGGGAACAACGGATATCTATGTAAAGGCAACAACTACCGATCCGGAAGGCAAGAAGCAGACTAAACAGGCATACACGTCCGTCAAAGTTATTACGTTATCTTTGAGTTCTACTTATAACATTGCTTCTCCTGTTGGCGGCTATGCAGCCGGTGCAACTGCATCCATTCCGTTCACCATTTCGGGAACAGGCAACAAAGTTGTCATGTTGTATGTGGATGGTGTTCAGAAAGACTCCAAGACTATTACTAAATCCGGACAAACGAACAGCAGCTTCAGTATTTCCATGCCTGACCTTTTACCTGGTCGGCATACCGTGCAGATGGTTGCTGAAATGGAAGCTTCTGCCGATCTTACCGTTCGCTCTGAAAGTATCTACTTGGATATATTCAAAGAGGGTTCTTCTGCTCCCAGTATCGGCATGATGCACCGCTTTCCGGACGGCCGCATCTTTACGGATGATCATTTGACACCACGCCTTGAAGTCGGTCAATATGAGAAACTGCAATTCGATTTTGTTGTTTACGATCCGAACAAAACCCCTGCTGAAATGTCCGTGTACAACAATGGCACCAAAACACAGACAGTAAGTGTGCCGCGTACCGTTCAGGTATATACAAACCGGTTCACCGAGCAGGGAGAGTATGCAATGCGGTTCTCTTGCGGCAACACTGAATATGATTTCTTAGTCCACGTTGCAAAATCCTCTATTGATATCGAGGAAGTACAAGCAGACCTTGATTTAAAACTTTCGGCTGCCGGTCGTAGTAACACCGAAGAAAATCCGGCAGTTTGGACTGATGGCGAGGTAACAACCAAGTTCACCGGGTTTGATTGGAATAGTAATGGTTGGACTGGTGACTCTTTGCAGTTAACTAATGGAGCTACAATAGAGATTCTTAAACAACCCCTTGCCAATGATGCCGTATCGAACGGTGCTACGTATGAATTTGAATTGAAGTGTTCGAATGTAACTGATCGTAACGGTGTCATTCTTTCGTGTATGTCCGGTGGAATAGGATTCCAGATGACAACACAGGAAGCGAAAATAACCGCTTCCGGAGGAAGTTCTGTCAATACACTTTTTGCTTCCGATCTGAATCTGAAAATAGCTTTCGTTATCGGCAAGAAGTCCGGTACTCGTTTGATAGAATTGTACGTAAATGGTATCCGTTGTGGTGTGAAACAGTACTCACAGACTGAAAGTATGAAGCAGGAAGCTCCGGTAAATATTACTGTATCTTCCGATGCAGCCGATATCGAGTTGCGCAATTTGCGTATCTACCGGCGTGGTCTGACTGATGATGAAGAGCTGACCAACTACATGGTAGACCGTCCGACATCAGAGGAAATGGTTGTTCTATTCCAGAAAAACGATGTTATGAATGACGACGGCTCGGATGTGGATATAGAAAAGCTTCGTGCACAAGGTAAATCTGTCATGCGCTTTGTTGGTGATGTCGAACTTGTTAATGCAACGAACAACAAAAAGTTTGAAGTGCCTGTTGACGTGTATTTCTATTCTGCATATGGCAAGGAGTATGATTTTGTACTTCGTAATGCAGGACTTCGGATACAGGGTACATCGTCTACTACCTATCCGCGAAAGAACTACCGTATCTACTTTGAACGTTTCGATAAATACGGAACGACTTTGGAAGTGAATGGTGTCGATGTTCCGGACTTGATATATTCATTCAAACCCGGCGCCAAACGTGTGGGTATTTTCTGTTTGAAGGCTGATTTCTCCGACTCATCATCAACGCACAATACTGGTGGTGTGAGACTGGTCAATGACACATGGAAGAAATGTGGCTGGCTGACACCCCCACAGGAAATAGACGGCAGCGTTCGTATCGGTGTTGACGGTTTTCCGATGGACTTGTTCTACGATAATGATAATACCGGTGTAAATACCTATTTGGGTAAGTACAATTTCAATAACGAAAAGAGCGATTCTCACAATGTCTACGGTTTTGAAGGTATTGCCGGATTCAATGATTTAGCCGCTTTGAATGGCGACCGTAACAAATGTATCTGTCTTGAGTTCTTGAACAATTCTCATCCGTTGTGCCTGTTCGGTACTTCCAACATAACTACTGAAAACTTTGCTGACGGTTTGGAATTCCGTTTTAAGCCGGATAAGACATGGGAAGATGCCGACCAAGAGGATAAAGACGCTGTAACCCGTCTTTGGACATGGATTAATTCGGTAAAGAATGACCCCGCCCGGTTCCGTGCAGAATGTGCCGATTACTTTAATGTAAACAGCTTGTTCGGTTGGTATATAATCACTGACTATTTGATGGCTGTTGACAGCCGGGCAAAGAACATGATGTTCTGCACTTGGGACGGTGTTCACTGGTATATTCTTCCTTATGACATGGATACAATTTTAGGCGGACGTAATGACTCCGTGCTGAAGTATGACTATACTATGACATGGGAAACCTTTGATGATTCTATTGGCTCCTATGCAATGGCCGGTCACGACTCCATACTTTGGAAACTTGTCCGCTCTTGGCCGGAGAAATTGCAGGAAGTTGCCGGGAATATCCGTAGTAATATGAGCACCGAGGATGTACTTGATATCTTCAATAACCAACTGATGGGTAACTGGTGCGAGAGGATCTATAATAAGGACGGAGAATACAAGTATATCAAGCCTTTAACAGAGGGTGTCACGACTTCGGAGGGTACAAAATACTATGACTATCTGTACGCCCTTCAAGGTAGCCGTTACGCTCACCGTACATTTACGATCCAAAACCGTTTTGCTCTTTTGGATAGCCAATATCTTGCAGGTACATACCGACAGGATTCATTCCCTATCTATTTTGGTTATAAGTTCTCTACTGATAAGCGCAAGGTTAAGATAACCGCCAGCGAACGTTATTATTTCGGCTATGGGTACACGTCCGGCGAACCGAAACAAAGTGGTGTTCTTGCCGAAGATGCTGGCAGTGTTGTTGAGTTAACACTTGACACTGATTTAATCGTCAATGACCCGCAATACTTTTACGGTGCATCCCGTATGTTGGGTCTTGACCTGACTAATGTCAGCCATGCGATTGTTGGTACGCTGAATCTAAGTAACTGCATTGCATTACGAGTACTGAACATTGCTTGTACTGCTACACAGAAAACGATGAACGCGCTTTTGGTTGACAAGTGTAAGAATCTTCGTGAGTTGAACCTTACCGGGCTGCAAAGTGAAAACTTTACCTCTATGGATTTATCTTCAAATTCCAAGCTTGAGACTTTCCGTGCCGGTAAATCTGCATTGACCGGAGTATCCTTTGCACCTGGTTCTCCTTTGTCGATTTCTGTTCTTCCTGCTACCCTTCAGACGCTTGAATTACGATACTTGAGTAAGTTATCTAACGATAATCTGACATTAGAAGGTACAGCTAATATTAATCGCCTTGTTGTCGATAGTTGTGCACTGATTGACTGGCAAAGACTGCTCGCTGCGTGTGCTTCTGTCAGATACCTTCGTGTTACCGGGATTGATATGGAAGGAGACGGAACACTGCTTCGTAATCTGATGGAAATGGGCGGTGTTGATGAAAATGGCGGTAACGTTTCTTCTTGTCGTCTGGTCGGTACTTACCGTCTAACCCGTTCCATGACTGATGATGAATATTCGGCTGCCGTTGCTCATTTCCCGGAGCTGACTATCATTCAGCCTAAGTACACAATGATCGAGTTCGATGATACGGTTGCTGATGATGCTAATATTAGTAATTTGGATAATCTGACCGGCTATAAATACGGTAACAGCTATGTAGCCAACGGCCATATTACTAAGATTCTGGCTAAACGTCACCGTGCTTTAGGTAAACAGACCAAGAAAGGCAAAATGGTGATTTGTCACCTGCATGATGCGAACTCGAATTACTATGCCGATTCAGATAAGATATCCGGTGCTACTCCTGCCAAATTGGATAGTACAGAGGGTGATATTTGGGTGTATGAGCCGCATTATTGGTATAAAGGTATCAATGACTACCTTAACAACAAGAAGTACACCTGTTACAGTTCCAATACCGAAATGCCCGATGTACCTGTATGTGATAAGGTATATCTTTCCAATATTCGCGAATCCGGGCTTTATAAGGAGAAAACTAAAATACTGATTGGTCGTGCCACCTTAACAGACAGCTATTCTTCTGACACGAATTATAGTGTTTGTGGTGTGGATGTTTCTAAACACAAACGTGTCCGTTTCCCGACCACGTTAGGAACCGGTCTGATTGGTAGTATCTTTGTTGACGCTTCCGGTAATGTGCTAAAGGATTTGACCGTTCCGAGTCTCAATAATAAGTTTGCTGAAGGCATGTATCTTATTGCAGATGTTCCAGAAGGAGCCGCTTTCCTTTATTTCACGATCTTCAACAATGCAGAATTTGACCTGGTTGTTTTATCTAACAGCGATAAGATTGAGGACATGGAGCCGGATTGGGTGGAACATGTGCCTTGTCTGACAGGTGTCGGTGAAGCAATTTCTATCGGTAATTCCCTTTATTCAGCTTTCAATACTTCCATAAGTGTTGGCAGTATGTCTCAATCCGATTTTCATTACTATGCTGAACAGCGTGGCTTGCAGCTTGTCGATTGGGAGATGCACAAAGACGTAGCTAACCTGTTTTATGCTGCGTATGGTCGTCGTGATGCACAGGATCAGTGTGGCTATGGTCAGAGTACAATTTCCCGTGTTATCGGGAATACGGCTGTTATCGGTATGCAGGATACAGTGAGTTATGATTCTGACGGTGTGCATAAGACTGAATACTCCTGGTATATCTCAAAGGATGCCGATGGCAGAATTGTCTATACCCGTACTCCTTCCAGTAACTGTTTGGGCTATGAAAACTGGTGGGGTAATAAATATGAATGGCTTGATAAAGTTACTTTGCCGAATACTAACGCCCAGGAACAGTATAAGTTAAATATTGAGATGCCCGATGGGACAGTCCGTAAAGTCCGTTCTGGTGTAACCGGTGGTTTCGCAACCGGTATGGTGCATCAAAAATACTGTGATGTGATTGGCGCTTTTTCACAAGCAGGCAGTAGTACAACCTATTATTGTGATGAGTTTCAGCCATCGTCGGCAGCCTCTCGTGTGGTCTTTCGGTCGAACAGCGACGCGAGCACGGTCGGTTGTGTTGCGTGTGCGAATTGCGGTAGCGATTCATCGTATGCGTCTGCGTACAGCGGTTCCCGGCTCGCCTTCAGAGGCGAAATCGAGGTTGCGGAGAGCGTGGCAGCGTACAAATTGTTGAAGTCGATAGCGTAAAGCGGGAGCGAAGCGACTAAAGCGGAAAACGTCTAGCTTTGTGCGGATTTGTGCGGGCCTACCGCAAGGCACAAATCCGGGCGAAGCCCGGCGAAAATATAACTCTCTTAATCCTTTGTCAAGATGAATAAATTGTTAATTTTGTGGTCCGAAAGGTGGATTCCCCCATAGACTCGTGTGGTCTTTCGGTCGAACAACAACGCGAACACGAACGGTGGTGTTGCGTATGCGAATTGCGGTAACGATTCATCGTATGCGTCTGCGAACAACGGTTCCCGGCTCGGAAACAATTTAGAAGAAATTTGGACGTTAGTGCCTGAAGAAATTAATCGGCGTACGATAACGAGTACGAGTTACTCATCATTGAGCCGAGGGGGATGAGCCACAGTAACAGCAGTCGTAAGACTGGAAAACTGAAACATATATCGTCGGGTAGAGTTTGGTAGGTTTCCTGTTTAGGATTCTCGAAGAAGTTAGGCCCGGAAAATTGAAGGCAAAAATTATGCGCAGAGAAGGCAATATTATTGAGGAGATAATAACTCCTGAAAATATGGAAGAGTCTTTCTGGACAGTGTTGCGAGGTCGGAAACGTAAACGCAGCCGTTCGGGTAGAGCTCTTATTGCGCATAAAAAAGAAGTCATTGCGGAATTGACAGAAAGGATTCGTAATGGCAGTTTTAAAGCATGTAAGTTCTTTGAAAAGGAAGTCGAAGAAGGAGGAAAAATGCGTCATATCCAAATTTTTTCCTTAAAAGAACGGGTTGGAGTGCACGCAATTATGAAAGTTGTAGACGAACATTTGCGAGGTCGTTTTATCCGTACTACGGCGGCATCAATAAAAGGACGCGGTACGCATGACCTTCTGTGTTATGTGCGTGATTCGATAGCGAATGATGCACAAGGTACAGAGTTTTGTTACACTTTTGATATTCGTAAATTTTATGAGAATGTTGATCATGATTTTATGAAATACTGTGTAACAAGAGTGTTCAAGGACAATACTCTGATTCAGCTGCTTTCCGGGTTTGTGGATGTGATGCAAAAGGGAATAAGCATAGGATTAAGAAGTTCACAGGGGCTTGGTAATTTGTTGCTGTCAATCTTTATCGATCATGTATTGAAAGACAGGGAAGCCGTGAAACACTATTTTCGTTATTGTGATGACGGGCGTATTCTTAGTGGATGTAAAAAAGAACTTTGGAAGCTGCGTGATATTGTG
>OLIX01001283.1_pt1 | contig 22502 bp, 20 predicted proteins | sample 1601331 | NCBI WGS metagenome assembly OLIX01 (sample SAMEA2452120, study PRJEB22498) | human gut metagenome | biome: human feces; feature: human gut; material: feces | place: Australia | collected 2012 | reverse complement strand
GAATGCAAGTCGGAATCTGCAAGGATTGGGCTATCAGCTGATGGTTCAAGGGTTGCTGTAAACCAACCCCAATGTCGGATTGCTTAGACAATTACGATAAAGCTTTCGACATTTGTCGAGAGTTGTTTACCCCAGCTCACATCGGTAAATTCTGCATCTCAATGCATCCGTGGTACGAACCCTTTGAAAGGTTGTCTCAAAAAGCTGAAAAAGAAAAGATTCAATTAATTACTCCCAAAATGGGCGAAACGCTTTACCTGTCTAGACATTTGCCAAGACAATTGGCATGGTGGAAACAAAATATGAACCAGCAAAAGCAAGCATAAAAGTAAAATCATCTAAAAAAATTTGACAAATGTCAGATGATTAAATAAAATTAAGTCCTTCGTTAGATGATCGCGGGGTGGAGCAGTCTGGTAGCTCGTCGGGCTCATAACCCGAAGGTCGTTGGTTCAAATCCAGCCCCCGCAACCAATTCCATGTCTCAGTACGTCCTAGGATGTCTGAGATTTTCTTTTTTATCAAGCATTTAAAGCCTTCCCCTGTCCTAATTCATCCCAATTTATCCGAATACATCTCAGTTTTTATGATGGATACTATGATGGATAACGGGGTTATAATTAATAAAAACGGCGTTTTATCCATCATAAAACATCCATTTTTATCCATCATAAAATTTCACAATGCCGATCAAACCAAGGGAAATGACCGCATTAGAGGTCAAACATTTAGGCATGGGAACCTTCAATATTGGAGGGGTAAAGGGCCTATATATCCGTAAGACACACACTCAGTCTCTTTTCATTTTTAGATATACAGATAAATTTGGTCGCCATGATTTTTCTTTAGGCAACTATCCTACTATGAGCGTCGCTCAAGCAAGAGAGGCAGCCCGCGCTGCACTAGCCTTAGTGATGCAGGGAGAAAGCCCCATTCTAAAAAGACAACAAGAAAAACAGCTCGTCAAACCCACTCCTAAAAAATTGACGTTTAGAAATGTAGCTGAGGAATGGATCGCAGATAGACTTGCTTCAAATTATTGGGCGAAAAATTCTCGCGGAGAAAAAACCACGAGAGCTATCCTTGAAAAGCATGTTTTCCCCACATTAGGAGACCTCGACATAGAATCAATTTCGGCTGAACAAATTCGAGAATGTTTAGCCCCTATTTGGCAGTCAATTCCGGCAACCGCAAAAAAGGCAAAAACCTACATAAGAAAAATTTTTCAATGGGCCATTGCTTTACATAAGAGAAAATCAACTGTTAACCCGGCTGATTGGGAAGGATCTCTAGGGGTCTTAATGGAGCCCTTCCAGAATAACTTAAAACCGACCCAGAATCATGCAGCCTGCGCTGTTTCTGAGATTCCAAGATTATTTGCCGAAATAAGCCGCAATGACTCAATGTCTGCCTACGCATGCCTATTTGCCATTCTGACTTGTGCTCGCTCACAGGCAGTACGTCTTGCCAAGTGGGATGAAATAGACTTTAAAAAGAAAATTTGGCTTATTCCTCAGGAACATGACAAAGTTAAATCCCCAAACAGGGACCGTACTATTTTCTTGTCCTCTCGAGCGCTTTCACTCTTGAGAAACATTGAAAAATTCTCGGATAGCCCCTTCATTTTTCCAAGTCGCCAGGGAGGCTGCCTATCTGATAACGCTCTAACCATGTTTTTAAGGGGGCTTCATGATGAGCGCAAAGCATTAGATGGTATTGGTTGGATTGACCCCGTGAAAACAAAAAAACTCGGCAAGCCCTGTGTTATTACTCTTCACGGAACAGCTCGAGCTACGTTCAGAACCTGGGCTAAAGACGACGAAACCGGCAATAACAGAAAGTTTTATCAAGAAGCTGTCGAATTATGTTTATTACACAGTAAAAACGACGTCTATAACGGAGCCTATGACAGAGCCCCTTTAACTAAAGAGCGTCAAAAAATTATGCAGGCATGGGGAGAATATTGTTGGTCAAAAGTTTCAACCGTTGAAAACAAAAAGTAAAAGCGCCACTCAATCTTAGACAATCTCTCTTCAAAAATTGACGCGTCATGGCAAAAAATTATTCGCTATAACTTCTTCAGGTTCCTGTATTTCTTCTCTTACTAGTGAAAAGGGACCTGTTGTTTTACCTTAGTGACACTTTTCTTAAGGGTTACAAGTAAAGCCATAAAACCCCTTTGATGGAGGAATGATCATGTCAAATATAAGTAGTTGTTGGCAAAATACAACAGAGACTCGCTTAACCGTCGATCAATTTATCGTCTTAATTTTTAAGCTCCATGAAACCGAGTTACATCTTAATGGGTTTAATCGTGTCGCCTTAGAATCTCTGGCAAAAGAGTTACAAAGAAAACTTTTCAAAGCAATCCATTTACGTTATAAGTGGTTTCGTCCTGTTGAGGCTCAGCTTTTAAATGAATCCTTTAAATCTCCTACAAATAAGATCACAAAAGAAACTGCAACTTTTACCATTTCAACCTTACTGAAGGCAACTATTGGCATACAACTGGATGAAGATATCCCTGCCTATAAACAATTTCTCAAGAAGTTATTACCTTATGAAAAAGAATGGCTGATTAAAGAACTTCGTGATGCATTATTGACCACCACCGGTGTTTATTGCTTGATTCACATAATCAGTGGCATTTTTAACGGTTGTCAAATACCAAGTTCTTTCAATATTTTTACGCTTTTTGCTTTTTCTTTATTTTCAACACTTTTATGTTTTCCGGTTCTTTACTTGTTTTTCTTTAAATTAAGAAGTGTCAGAACTCCTAAGCTTTTTAAATTGGATGGCAACATTAGAGCCTGGCAAAGTGCGATCTCCAAAGAACTGGCTTCTTTGAAAGAAGACTCTGCTGAACATCTCAATGAGCAAATTTTTGAACTTATTAATATAAACCTCGCTTCCAACCGTAAAAAAAACAAAAACGAAGAGAAAAATATAAAACGATTTCTGTACGTAACGATGACATATTTTTCAGAAGCAATGCATTACGCACAGAAACAGAAAACCGGCAAATCTGGACATGGGATAAGTGTTTTGATAAATGATATTGAAAAACTCATGGATAATCTTGAGCATAAATATGAAACCTCTGTATGGGGCACATCAGGCAAAAGTAACCTTAACAACCTTATCTCTATTGCAAGAGATTCTGTCAAAAAAGAAAATGGAGATAAACTCGAGGATGAAGTTTATGATGACCATTTTTCTTCTCGTGTTAGAGCTCTAATAGAAGAAAAACCTTATCAATACAATCTAATATGGTCAATAACCCCAAAACGTTAATCGTTTAATATGTGAGTTAAAGATTTTTCTGTACAACTCAAATTAGAGAGGAATCTTATGAAATTGTTTTCTCTTTTATTTGGAATCGTTTTGACTTTAACTGGCTGCACTACGGCCGACCTCATGGCATTTGATGGTTCAAGGTACTTTAAAGTATTCCAAGTTATTGACGAAGGCGCTTTGGCTTTTCGATGTGATGAAGGAAGCGGGACCACGTGTCTTGGTATGACTGTTTTTATTCCCAACTCTGTAGATCCTGCTATGTATGATGAAAAAATTATTTTTATGGAGAAACCGACCATAGTTGACCGATTTAGTTATGTTACTACTCAAAATTCTCAAAAAACTGTTCCGGTTATGGTAGACAAAAAGTGAAGATTTTAAAATGAGAAAATTGTGCGATTGCCGTCAAAACTGTTTACAGCACTGGTGGCTCACATAACCAGGTTAGAGAAATCGTTCTAGATTGGATGGACAAGGGGTTACTTCTCCTTGCCTTGTTGAATGTTCTGTCTCTAACAGAGGGGACTATCCCATAGGCACAACATTTGTTATCAAAGCGAAGCTAACAGACCGTCAAGGTACCCCATTTATCTATAGCTACTACTCTTGGCCTTGTTATCAGATTGACGAAACAAGAGCCGAAGAACTGATAAAAGAAGGAAAATTAGGTTTTCGTGAATCAGCTCGATGGTCAGCCTTTTTAGAAAATAAAGAAAACTACCTAATTGGTAAAAAGCAGGTTATATAAAAGCCAATCGATACCCACTTCTTAAATAACTGAGTTCGCAGAAAATTAGGAGGTGTTGATAAAGTCGGCTATTATCGACGAGTTTAGCACTCCTATATCCTTACCTACGATACCTATATTTGTAAGAGTCTCTAGCTGTTTCATTAGGCTGTACTCTATGTGAACAAATAAAAAACTTCCTTTATATGTTCACTTAGGGTATTATTTTTGAATATGCGAACAAATTTGTTCGAAGATAATCCTTAATGGATTGAATGATGATGGAGGACATCATGTCTACCCCAAAGACGATTAATTTTTCACCTGTGAATTCTGTTAGCTTGAAAAAGCATCCAGAAATCAATGAATCCTGGGTACAGCAAGTTTTATATGAAAATCCGAATTTACTGGGTTTAAGTCCAACCATTACAGCTAGAGATAAAGAGCGAATTCAGCCTTCTGGTGGCAGATTAGATCTCTTATTACAAGACGAAGAAACCAATGTTCGTTACGAAGTAGAAGTTCAATTAGGGGCAACGGACGAAACCCATATCATCAGAACTATCGAATATTGGGACGTAGAGCGGAAACGTTATCCACAATACGATCACGTTGCTGTCATTGTCGCAGAAGACATTACTGCCCGATTCTTTAACGTCATTTCATTATTCAATTCTGCAATTCCATTGATTGCATTAAAAATGACGGCTGTTCAGAACTCTGATGGAAGTATTGGTCTTCTTTTTACGAAAGTTTTAGATCTTGCTACCCCAGAATCGGAAGAAGATGATCAAACTGTTGAACAAACAGATAGAACGTACTGGGAAAAGCGATCCTCTAAAGATATTTTGCGGTGTGCGGACAAAGTGCTTGAAACAATTAAGGAGTTCGAACCCAGAGCTGAATTAAGTTTTACTAAGTTTTATCTAGGGATTTGGATTGAAGGTAGAGCAAATAATTTTGTTGTAATACGACCTAGACGCAATTATTTTTATGTGGATATTAAATTGGAGCGAACAGCAGCCATTAATGAACTCATTGAAAATAGCGAATTTGAAGAGTCAATATATACGAAAGAGGGGCGTTATCGTCTGCGTATGGACTCTAAGACTTCAGAAAACGGACGACAACTGGTTAAAAAACTCATGCAGATGGCTTACGAAGAGTAAAAATTATGTCTATTGCGGCAAAAGTGGGCTATGCCCGTGTTAGTAGTTCCGATCAACATTTAGATCGTCAACTCGCTCAACTCGAAAAATTAGGGGTTGAAAAAGTTTTTTCTGACAAAGTTTCTGGGAAAAATACTGATCGTCCGGGGTTTCAACAAATGATTGAATTTGTCCGTGATGGGGACGAACTCTATGTATGCAGCATGGATCGTATGGCTAGAAACTTAAAGGATTTGCTTTCAATTACGGAATCGCTACAGAAAAAAGGTGTTTCGATCCATTTTTTAAAAGAAAATATCTCGTTAATTCCCAAAGGCGAAAGTTCAGCCATGACCAAACTCTTGATGGCAATGATGGGAGCAGTCGCAGAGTTTGAACGTTCATTGATTTTAGAAAGACAACGAGAAGGTATTGAACAGGCCAAACTGAGAAAGGCTTATAAGGGAAGAGTCCCAATCAATCCAGAAAAGATAAAAAAAGCCCGATCATTAATTAACGAAGGTGTTTCAAAGGCAGTTGCAGCTCGGAAATTAGGGATTGGACGGACAACTTTATATAAATATTTAAAAACGCCATAATTAAAAGAAAATCTAACCTCAAGAGGCAAAAAATGCCGGTAGAAACAAATCTTCTAGAAAATCATTACGAAGAAGCTATTATTGAACACTTAAAGGGGCTTGGATATCAACATCTTTTCGGACCAGATGTTCCCAGAACTTCAGCTTTTTACCGTGATGTATTTTTAGTCGACGTGTTGGAAGAAGCTTTAATCAGAATCAACCGAGAACTACCTAAAGGTGCCATTAAAGAGGCACTCCGCATTATTTCCTCTATTGATCAAGGAAGTTTGTACGCCCGAAATCAAACATTCTTTGAGTATCTGGTTTCAGGTGTTCCTGTAAATATTTTTGTAAACAATGAACAGAGAACTGAACGTGTATGGTTGCTGGATTTTGAACATCCCTCAAGCAATACATTCCATGTAGTTAATCAATGGAGTTTTGTTGAAAATGAACCTAAACGACCAGACGTTATATTATTTGTTAATGGGATGCCTCTTGTCGTCTTTGAACTGAAATCTCCATCTCGAGAAGATGTGGATTCATCAGATGCCTACTTACAAATCAGAAATTATCTTCATGCGATCCCCTCTTTATTTGTTCCCAACGTTTTTTGTGTTTTAAGTGATTTAGCAGACACCAGAGTTGGGACTATCACGGCAAACGAAGATCGTTATGTCCAATGGAAAACTGTTGATGGAGATTATTCTAAAAATAAATGGGCTGATTATCGAACAATGCTTGACGGCATGTGTTCTAAAGAGAGATTGCTAGATATCATCCAGAATTTTGTTTGTTTTAGTAACACATCTGAGTCAACAATCAAAATTCTAGCGGCTTACCACCAATATTTTGCAGTAAAAAAAGCTGTACAAAGCACAATAAAGGCGATAAATAGTGATGGGAAAGCCGGCGTCTTTTGGCATACACAAGGTAGCGGGAAATCTTTATCTATGGTTTTCTTTGCGCACCTTCTTCAACAAGCAGTTAATAGTCCAACGATTGTTGTTATTACTGATCGTAATGATTTAGATAACCAACTTTTTACTCAATTCAGTAAATGTAAGACATTTTTACGTCAGGAGCCTGTACAAGCTAAATCTCAGAAGGACCTCGTCAAACTTCTTGAGCGTCGTGTTGCTAACGGCATCATTTTCACAACGATGCAAAAATTTATTGAAAACGAAACTGTACTGTCGACTAGAAAAAATATCATTGTCATGGCTGATGAAGCCCACCGGGGACAGTATGGAATTTTGGAAAAATTGGACAGCAAAGGAAGAATCAAAACAGGGGCTGCTGGGTGGGTTCGGCACGCACTACCTCATGCATCATTTATTGGATTTACAGGTACCCCGATTTCAACGCAGGATAAAAATACACGGGAAATTTTTGGAGACTACATAGATGTCTATGATATGACTCAAGCCGTTGAAGACGGCTCTACTCGTCCCGTTTATTACGAAAGCAGAGTTGTTGCTTTAAAATTAGACAAAGGAACGCTAGAAGAATTAGATGAACTCTACCAAACGGCAGAAGAAACTATTAATCAAGAAGCTCTCGAAAAAAGCAAACATACTTTCGCCAGTCTGGATGCTGTTTTAGGTTCATCTAGTACTATTCAATCACTATGTTCTGACATCGTAGAACACTACGAAAGCAATCGGGAGAACCTGCTCACAGGGAAAGCTCTGATTGTCGCATGCAGTCGTGACATAGGTATCAAAATTTATAAAGAAATTCTCAGATTGCGCCCCACTTGGCAAAAAAAGGTTGCGGTTGTGATGACTGCGAGCAACCAAGACCCGGAAGAATGGCACTCCATTATCGGTACAGAGCAACATAAAAAGGATTTAGCCAATAAATTTAAAGATGAAGAGAATCCTTTAAAGATCGCCATTGTTGTTGATATGTGGCTTACCGGATTTGATGTTCCTTCACTCTCAACGATGTATGTTTTCAAACCCATGAAAGGACACAATTTAATGCAAGCAATTGCTCGTGTTAACCGTGTATACAAAGGGAAAGAAGGAGGGTTGGTTGTCGACTATATTGGTATTGCTTCAGCTCTAAAGCAAGCCATGTCAGACTACACCAAACGTGATCAAAAGAAGTACGGAGAAATGGATATCGCCAAGACGGCCTATCCTGAATTCCAGAATAAGCTTTCTGTTTGTAGGGATATTTTCCATAACTTCAGTTACTTGGACGCTTTAAAATCCAAGGACTCCAAGCAAATTACAGATAAGGTTTTAGAAGGGGCTGATTATTTACTTTCTCCTAATAAAACAGAAGACTGTACAAACTTCTCCAATCAAGCCAAACTGATGGATCAAGCGCTCAGTCTTTGTAAAAGCCTTGCAACTAAATCCGAACAGCTTGAAGCAGCTTACTATCGAGCCGTTAGATCAGTCATCGTAAAACGCTTGTGGCAGAACCCAGACAAACCAAAGAAGGGACCATCCCTTAAAGAGTTAAACGAACGAATTTCTCAGATTGTTGAGCAGAGTGTAAAAAGTGAGGGAGTACTTAATCTCTTTTCTGAAAAAAATACAGAAATTTCCCTTTTTGATGAATCCTTCTTACAAGAAATTGCAGCCATGAAGCAGAAAAATTTGGCTTTGGAGATGCTGAAACGGTTAATAGAAGGACAAGTTCGCAAATACCGAAAAACAAGTGTTGTGAAGGCACAAAAATTTTCTGAATTACTTCAAAGTACTGTTAATTCGTACTTGAATGGCCAACTGACTAATGCAGAAGTAATGCAAGAGCTCTTAAATATGGCAAAAGAAATGATGGCTGACCGCAAAGAAGCCAATGAGTTGGGATTAAATAACGAAGAAATGGCTTTTTACGATGCCTTAACACAACCCAGAGCAATTAAGGACTTTTACGAAAACTCCGAGTTAATAGCAATCACTAAGGAATTAACAGATACACTTCGCAAAAATAGCACGATTGATTGGCAGAGGAAAGAATCTGCTCGTGCCAACATGCGACGAATCATTAAACGACTGTTGAGAAAATATAAGTATCCACCTGAAGATCAACCCGAAGCTACCGAGACAATTATGCGACAATGTGAACTTTGGGCTGACTACTCCATGGATGTTTAGGAATAAATTAATATGGCTAAATCCAAACAACAAAAAGAAAATACAGCTGAAATTGGTTTTGAAAAACAAATTTGGGCTGCTGCTGATAAATTGCGCGGTAATGTAGATCCAGCAGAATATAAAAATGTGGTCCTAGGTTTGATTTTCTTAAAGTACATTTCGGATACCTTTGAAATCAAACATGCTCAATTGGTGGCTGAGGGAGAAAACTTTGAGGAAGACAAGGATGAATACACAGCCGAAAACATCTTTTGGGTTCCTCCTGAAGCTCGTTGGAATGTAATCGCCGAGGCAGCTCATACCCCTCAAATCGGTCTCGTGATTGACAAGGCAATGAGAAGAATTGAAGAGGAAAATCTTAAGCTTAAAGGTATTCTTCCCAAGAATTTTGCTCGTCCAGAACTCGATCAAAGACGCTTGGGTGGTGTTGTAGATTTGTTCACCAATGTTGCCATGGCTGAGGGTGGCGACTCAAAGGATATTTTAGGAAGAACTTACGAATACTGTTTGGCGATGTTTGCCTCTCAAGAAGGGAAAAATGCTGGTCAGTTCTATACCCCTTCTTGTATTGTTAGAACATTAGTTGAAATTTTACAACCATTTAAGGGTCGAGTCTACGACCCTTGTTGTGGCTCTGGCGGCATGTTTGTTCAATCGGCAAAATTTGTTAAAAATCACGCCGGAAATATCAATAACATCTCCGTCTATGGTCAAGAGTCCAATCCAACAACCTGGAAAATGGCCATGATGAATTTGGCCATTCGTGGAATTGATGCCAATTTAGGCAAATATGCTGCCGATACATTCTTCGACGATCTACATAAAAACGAACGTTTTGATTTCATACTAGCTAATCCCCCATTTAACTTAAAAGACTGGGGAGGGGACAAACTTGTAGATGATCCCAGATGGGATTACGGTGTTCCACCTACTGGCAATGCTAACTTTGCTTGGCTTCAACACATGATTCACCATCTATCCTCTAAAGGGAAAATGGCTGTAGTGCTTGCTAATGGAGCTCTTTCATCACAACAAAGTGGTGAAGGTGAAATTCGACAAAGAATTATTGAAGCCGATCTCGTAGATGGAATTGTTGCCTTACCAACTCAACTCTTTTATAGCACCCAAATTCCTGTTTCCTTATGGTTTATCAGTAAAAACAAACAACAACCTGGTAAAACACTTTTTGTTGATGCCAGAAATTTAGGAACTATGGTTTCCCGCAAACTTCGCGAGTTGTTTGACAATGATATTGAGCGATTAGCTCAAACTTTTGAAAAATTCCATGATGGTACGCTTGAGAATCAAGCAGGGTTCTGTTATGTAGCTACAACCGACGAAATAAGAAAACAGGACTTCATTTTGACACCAGGCCGTTATGTTGGAGTAACCACACAGGAAGATGATGGTGAGAATTTTGAAGAAAAAATGACTCAATTAACAAAAGAACTGTCGACTTTATTTACGGAATCAGAGAATTTACAGATACAAATTAAGAAAAATTTAAAAGATCTTGGCTTCGACATATAGTTATGAATTCCAAAATCTTAGGGAACTTTTTGGGTAAACGTTTAGGGTTGAAAAACATATTGATATTATGAGCGAATACATATACAAACAATTAGGAGAATTGGTAACTTTCCAAAGAGGGAAGGACTTACCAAGAACATCGATGAAAAACGGTCCATATCCTGTAATTGGATCAAATGGGATTATAGGTTACCATAATGACTTTAATGTTCAATCGCCGTGTATTACCGTTGGTCGTAGTGGGAATGTTGGTAAGCCTTATCTGCATTTGGGGGAGGATTGGGCTCACAACACTTGTTTATATGTTAAAGAATTTAAAGGATGCGATCCTTTATTTATTTATTACTTACTAAAAACATTAAACCTAGAACGACAAGCTGGCGGAAGCGCTGTGCCAACGCTGAATCGGAATCATATCCACCCTCTCATAGTTAAAGTTCCTAAGTCCATAGAAGCTCAAAAATATATAGCAACTGTTTTATTCGGTTTTGATCAGCTCATTTCACTAAACTCTCGTACAAATGATAATTTAGTGGCTCAAGTATCGTGTTAAGAGATATTTAATTCACCAGAAAGTAATCTTGGTAATACTGTATCACGCAATTCTCCAAGACATTGATTCTCAATAGTATTATTTAAAATATTTTGAAAAATTGGTTCGGCCATTTTCAAAAATTTACAAGAGTCACTCTGTGAGAGCTGAGAGATTTGTTCTGTTTGGAAATCTCTAGTTGTGATTGCGTCAAAAACCGCACCATTTGCTTTATTTTTGAGCCTTTGAACCATTTTTAATGCTGAAAAATACACCAAAAGTGGATGCATTTGTTTGCTGATAAGTGCATAGCAAGATTGATTCATTGCCATTGGGACACCTGAAAGACTTACTTTCCCAACGGTACCTCGCGCTGTTATAAAAACAGTGTTTGTTGGATAGAGTTGACTATTACAGTGAAAAGACCTTCCTGTGTAATTTTTTTCTCTGTTAAAACTGTATACGGCAAACCCACATCTTTGGGTGTAAAAAAAGGGATTTCACCATTCCAATATGAGTCTATCGTTGTTTTTGGCGTCCCACCGCTAGCTACTTGAATTAGCTCAGTAAATCCGATTTCATTTTCTGCACGATCATAGTAGTAATCAAATAAGATTTTTATTTGTTGCAGCAAATTATCATTTACACTTTCATTAACTCTTATTTTCTTATCTATTTGCCCAAGGATTTCAGCACATTTGTCTTGCTCTCTTCTACTAGGGAGAGCAACGGTACACTTAAGTAGCTCTGGTTGTCGCAAGCCTAAAACAGTTGTCCCTGTAGCACGACTTTCTAACTCCCTTTGAAATTTCGGTGTCTGCATGTAGTAATACAAAAATTTTGAATTCACCTCTTCTCTAACATGCAAACCAAAAAGCCGTTGTCCCAATACAGCTTTTTCCTCCAAATCCCAGTAATATAGTTGACCAAATGGAGCCTCTGACGTTACAAGAATATCTCCAATTTTCAATTCTGTTTGCATCCATAGCTTATACAAGTCTTCATCAACAAATCGAATTGACTCTTTTGAAATAATGCGGCCTGTTTTAATATTTTTTGCGGATAAAACTGGATGATTAGTAGCGAATTCTGTCCAACTTCCTCCCAATTTCAAGGGAGTTTTTCCTCTATGGTCAATAACATATTCGACAATTTCTCGAAGTTGAACATTTTGTAGGGCCATTTTTATTTCCAAGAAAGCAAGACTCGCTGTTTAAGCGCAAATTTTATCAGCATGAACATCACAGGCAAACTCAACACCGAAATAGAAAAGTCTCCTATGAAATAAATGATAATTTACAACTGTTAGCTCAAACCATATATCAGGCAATGTTCATTGATGAGGCGCAATCCAAGGTCTATCAAGCAACACTCAAGGATCTAGCTGAAATTACAATGGGACAATCTCCTAATGGAAAGAGCTATAACACTGAAGGCAAGGGGACAGTTTTTTATCAAGGGCGTGCAGATTTTGGAAAAAGATTTCCTGCCCCAAGACTTTTTACAACAGAACCCAAACGAATAGCAGAAAAGGGTGATATTCTACTGAGTGTGCGAGCTCCGGTTGGCGATTTAAATATCGCGTATGAGTCCTGCTGTATAGGTAGAGGTCTAGGAGCAATTCGTAGTAAAACAGAACATCATTCATTTTTGTTTTATACAATGCTATCCCTTCGCTCTCAATTCGAAGTTTATAACAGTGAAGGTACCGTCTTCGGATCAATCAATAAAAAAGAACTGTGCGATATTTCAATAAACATTCCATCTACGCGAGATTTAGAAAATTTTGAATGCATAGTAAGACCAATCGATAACCTGATTTACCTAAATTTCGAGGAAAATCGAAGATTACAGCATTTAAGAGATAACTTATTAAAGAGACTGCTAAACGGGAACTGTTCTTAAATCGTTTTGCTAAACCTGCTGTGAACTATATATTTACGAAGACAAATTATCATTTACCACCTATCCAATAAATTTCCTGTGTGACATTTTTACGTTATGTTGCTTAACTAACGCGTAATGTAAAGTAGTATCGATTTTTTGATGCCCTAACAATTGCTGAACTTGTTCTATGGGCATACCTTTGTCTATCGCAACCGTTGCCAAAGTTCGGCGAAACTTATGAGGATGCACTCGGCCAATATTTAATTTTTCGCCATACTTTCGAAGTCTCGATTCAATTGCTCCAATTGTCATAGATCGTGAAGGTATTTTTAATGAAACAAAAACAGAAGAGTTATCGTCATTCCTTGACTGCAGATAATCCTGCAAATGAAGTTTTGTACGTGCATCAAAATAGACCACTCGAGCTTTGTTGCCTTTACCGAACACAACGCATTCACGCTCTACAAAATTTATATCTTCCTTTTTCAAATGAACAAGTTCACCAACACGCATACCTGTTGATGCCAAAATATCGATCATTGCTAAATCACGAAGAGAAGTACAGTTATCCCTCAAAATCTCGAGCTGTTCGTCTGAATAGATTTCTTTGATTTGTTTTTCTGCCTTTACTTTATGAATCCGTCTAACAGGGCTTTTGATGATGAGATCTTCATCTTCCATCCAACCAAAGAAGCTTGATAAAATCCGGCGCACATTATCCAGTGTTGTTCTACTAATCCCACGTTCTAGTTGGTAATTTTCCAGGTACTCCCTCAAATCATCTGTCGAAATTTGGCGGACTGGTTTCCTAACATACTCATTAAGACGATTGAGTGTTGACTCATAATAATGAATAGTTTTATGTGAACAACCTTCTACTTTCTTGGCAGACAGAAATCTCTTAATAAAATCCTCGTCGTTATCAGTTGAGGGTAATTTATTCAAACCCGATTGAAACATGTCATCATTCAATCTACAACTTAAAACTTTTTTTAAGTGAAGCAGCTGCTCATTGGAAAGTAAACCCAACATATCCTGCAGAATCGAATTAATCAGAAGATCTTTCATAACCGTTCAACCTAAAGTTATTTATATTGCAGGAAAGTCTATACACAAGAGCTTTCAAGTTAGAGAGTACATTTCTTCATTTCCCCCCCCCCAAAAAATAACTCCAAGAAACAAATTCTTGGAGCCCTAAAAATCAGTCATGCCTCCTCAAAAAACCAGACTGACCGTAATTGACTAAAACGTCATTCCAATCTATTCCTTTGCTATTCGTCGGAATGGCGTAAGGGACTGAAACGATATCGGCATGAATACCATCAGAAAGTAATCGCTCTCGCAATTTTTCTGCTGCTTCTTGTCCGACACCGCTTCTATCCTTGTCCGCATAGATGTAAACGTGTTCAACCTCCGGCGGTATCTGCACAGAAATTAACCCATTCGCACTTATGCACGACCAACAGGGCAGCCCCGTTCCAACTACAACAGATAAGGCCGTTTCAATTCCTTCTGCTAAGGCCAAAACTTTTTGAGGCTCCCCAAAGTGAATAGCGCAGCCGCTTATTGTTGAATAACTCGGCTGCTTACAAAGTCGTTTTGGGACTTCTATAGCCGCCTTAAATCCATCCTCAGTCAGCAATGTGCTATGAACATTGATTAATCGCCCCAACCAATTCCATGTCTCAGTGGTCTTATGGCTTCTGAGATTTTTTGTTTTTTACTTCGAAAGCAAAGGATGCTAAAAAGCGTCCTTTGCTTTTTTACAGCTCAGTGCTTGAGACCGATAAAAAACGCGCTTTCTCAAAAAAAGCAAAGCGCGTTTTCAAGATGAGCTAAACCTTAGGCAGCCAAAGCTTCTAAGCGCTTAATAGCCATATTAGCTACCACGCTCACAGCAACAGGCAACACTTCATCGTTGAAGTCAAATGTCGGATTATGTAAGCTGACCGTATGATTTTCATCGGCAATACCAACGCGAATAATGCAACCGGGCACTCTTTGCAGATATTCACTGAAATCTTCCGAGCTCATGAAAGGCTCAATCACCTTCACATGATCTTCGCCAAGCAATTCAGCCGTAACCTTCAAAGCCGCTTCAGTCTGTTCTGGACTATTGATCACAGAACCACATTCGTGGACATACTTCAGTTCCGCCTCACAGCCGTTAGCCTGAGCAATTGCCGGTACCATCGTTTTGATCGTATTTTCGATCTGTTGACGCGTTTCTGGCAAATATGTACGGATTGTTCCGCTCATTGTGCATTGAGCTGGAACGACATTGACTGTTTCATAGCGACCTGCATTAATAGAGCAAACAGATATAACCGCCGTATCGATCGGATTGACTTTACGGGAGACAATAGTTTGTAAAGCCAAAACAATTTGAGAAGCCACAGGAATTGGATCGGTTCCCAAGTGAGGACGACCACCATGGGTGCCTTTGCCCTTTACGGTAACATAAACACTATCAGAAGCTGCCTGTAAGGGACCGGGTTTAAAACCAATAGTTCCTTTGGGCAACATGGGCTCTGTATGACCGCCGTAAATTTCCTCAATACCGTATTTTTCAAGCAATCCGGCTTCCACCAAAGCTCGTGCCCCACCGGAAATTTCTTCAGCAGGTTGGAAAATCAAAACGACCTTACCAGGGAAATCTCGGTGAGAGGCTAAATAACGGGCCGTACCCAAAAGCCAGGTCGTATGACCATCATGACCGCAAGCGTGAGCATATCCTTCATTTTGGCTTACGTAATCTTTACCGCAACAGTCAGGCATTGGCAGACAGTCCATATCTGCACGAACACCAATCGTGTGTCCCGGACGGCTGCCTTCAATAACAGCAATAACAGCTCCTTTAACCAAATCGGTATTAATGTCGGTCACCCCCCATTTGCGGAGATGATCACAAATAATTCCTACAGTGCGTTCAGTATTAAAGCCATGCTCTGGATGACTGTGAATATCGTGACGAATGGCGGTTAACTCATCAAACCACTCAGCCACTTCGGGTAAAAGACGATCTGCTAACAAGATAGCCATCTCATTTCTCCTGAAATAAAGTCCTCGTTATCGCTAACATCTTAGGACATAAAAGAATCAAGCTCACACTGGGCCAAAGAGCACCTTATGAACATTATTGAAGAACTCTAGCATTAATGAGAAATGTTTCGCTAATTAATAGTACTCAAAAGCTCTAATTTTTCTTTAGCCGTATAATTCCGCATTCTCTTGTTGCTCTGCAAGATAGTGATTTCTTTCCATTTTCTGGATTGGACTTGCGAGTACTTAGGCTAAAACCCATTTTTCTAAAGGAGACGGTGCGGAGGTAATTATCGTTTTCCGTACCGTGGAAATTATGAAGGCACTCAAAGAACGTATCCTCAATGATGGTAAATGTCTCGATGGCGGCATTCTTAAAGTGGACAATTTCATTAACCATCAGATGGATCCGATTCTGATGAAATCCATGGCCGTTGAATTCGTACGTCGTTTTGCAAGCACGGATATAAATAAAATCCTCACCATTGAAGCGAGCGGTATCGCCCCTGCCATTATGGTGGGATATCTGCTAGAACTGCCTGTTGTCTTTGCCAAGAAAAAAGTACCCAGCACAATGGACAATATGTTGGCTACAAAAGTGTTTTCTTTTACGAAAAACAGAACGTACGATGTATGCGTCAGCAAAGACTACCTATGCCCTGGTGACAAAGTGCTCTTTATTGACGATTTCTTAGCTAACGGCAATGCTGCCAAAGGCATTTTGGACCTTGTCAATCAGGCCGGAGCCGAATTAGTTGGAATGGGTTTTCTCATCGAAAAAGGGTTTCAAGCCGGCGGTAACGAACTGCGTAAACTTGGCATTCACGTAGAGTCTCTGGCCATCATTGACAGTCTTGACAACAATAAGATCACCCTTCGTTAAAGGAATCAAAGTGGCTGAACTTAACCTTGAAGAGCACTCCTACAATGCCAAGTCTTCCGAGCTAATTTACGGCTTGGAAGATCGCCCGCCATTAAAAGAAACCCTGTTTGCTGCTCTGCAGCATATGTTGGCTATTTTTGTTGCTATCGTCACCCCGCCTCTGATTATTGCCGGTGCATTGCAACTGGATTTAGAAACAACTGGTTATCTGGTTTCAATGTCGCTGATGGTCTCCGGCATTGCTACCTTCATTCAATGTCGCACTGTTGGCCCTATCGGCTGTGGACTTTTGTGCATTCAGGGAACCAGTTTCTCCTTCATCGGCCCAATTATTTCTGCTGGTTTAACCGGAGGACTCTCAACTATTTTCGGGGCTACCATGGTAGCTTCCACCGTTGAAATGTTTGTGAGCCGCATCTTAAAGTACACCCGTCGGATCATTACTCCTTTGGTCTCTGGCATCGTGGTGACACTCATCGGTATGAGTCTCATTAAAGTCGGTATTATCGCTTGCGGCGGGGGCTTTGGAGCAAAAGCTGCAGGTACCTTTGGTAGCTTTCAAAATTTAGGCATCGCCGCATTGGTCCTTTTTTCCATTATTTTCTTTAACCGTAGCTCTAACCGTTACCTGCGCATGAGTTCAATTGTCATAGGTCTTGCGATCGGTTATGTAGTGTCCTGGTTTTTCGGCATGGTGGATTTTTCTTCGGTAAAAAGTTACGGCGGGTTTAACATCCCCGTTCCATTTAAGTATGGAATCTCTTTTGACTGGGGAGCCATCATCGGATTAGGCCTTGTTTACTTAATTACTGCTATTGAAGCTTATGGCGATGTAACGGCTAACTCTATGATTTCTGGCCAACCCTTCCGCGGCGAACAATTTATGAAACGAGCCCAGGGCGGCATCCTTGCTGACGGCTTTAACTCCATGTTAGCCGGTGTATTAAATTCATTCCCTAATTCCATCTTTGCCCAAAATAACGGCATGATTCAATTAACCGGTGTAGCAAGCCGCTACGTGGGCTATTTTATTGCTGGTTTCTTAGTCCTCTTGGGTATGTTTCCCGCTATCGGCCTGGTTTTCTCCCTAATGCCTGAACCGGTGTTAGGTGGCGCCACTCTTTTAATGTTCGGAACGGTAGCTGCTGCTGGGATGAGAATTATCGCCAGCCAACGTATAGACCGAAAGGCTATTTTGGTGATTGCCTTAAGTTTTTCGTTTGGTTTGAGTGTCGAATTGGTACCCGAAATTCTCTCGCAATTTCCGGAAACGCTGCGCAATATTTTTGCTTCCGGTATTACTACCGGCGGGTTGACAGCTATTGTTGCCAATACGCTTATTCACATTGAAGAATATGGGGACAATAAAGAAGAACCTTAAAAAATTCCTCTTTCTAAAGTCCTTCTATAGGGTATTTGGCTTAATAGAAGAACCCTAAAAGAGTAATCAAAACCGTTATACTTTTCGAATTCGCTTAATTAACTGTGATTGGATAGCACTATGCGTGAAATTTACTCTCCGCAAGTTGTTGAAGCAGAGGTTCAGGCCGGTTGGAAAAAGGCCGACGTTTACCATGCTCACGAACATGCTAAAGATAAAAACGGAAAAGAAAAACCAAAGTTTTATGTTTTGTCCATGTTGCCTTATCCTAGCGGAAAACTGCACATGGGTCACGTTCGCAACTACACATTAAACGACGTGATGTACCGCTACCTTCGAATGAAGGGCTATAACGTCATGACACCGATGGGCTGGGATGCCTTCGGTCTTCCTGCTGAAAATGCGGCTATTAACCACGGCATTGCTCCGGCCAAGTGGACTTTTGACAATATTGCAGAAATGAAAAATCAAATGCAGCCTTTGGGTCTTGCATTTGACTGGTCAAGAGAAGTGGCCACCTGCACGCCAGAATACTATCGCTGGAATCAGTGGATGTTTTTAAAGATGCTTGAAAAAGGCATCTGCTATCGCAAGACTCAAATTGTGAACTGGGACCCTGTTGATAAAACAGTTCTGGCTAATGAACAAGTGGTTGATGGACGTGGTTGGCGCTCTGGTGCTGTCGTTGAAAAGCGCGAAATTCCCGGCTACTACCTTGGCATTACGCAATACGCTGATGAACTGTTAAAAGACCTGGATACACTTAAGGGTTGGCCTGAACAGGTTCGTAGCATGCAAGAGCACTGGATCGGAAAATCGGTCGGTGTCAAGTTAGCGTTCCCTTATACGATTGACGGCAAAGAAGAAAAACTGCAGGTCTTTACAACGCGCGCCGACACGCTTATGGGTGTGACTTTTGTAGCGATCGCCGCAGAGCATCCGTTAGCTAAGCGTTTAGCTAAAGACAATCCCAAAGTTGAGGCTTTTATTCAAGAGTGCGCTAAAGGCGGAGTAAGCGAAGCAGATTTAGCGACCCGTGAAAAAGAAGGTGTTCCGACAGGATTTTTCGTTAAGCACCCAATTACTGGTGAAGACGTACCTGTTTGGGTCGGTAATTACGTTTTAATGAGCTACGGCGAAGGCGCTGTCATGGGTGTACCTGCTCATGACGAACGTGATTTTGCATTTGCAAAAAAATACGGTCTGCCTATCAAGCAGGTAGTCGCCATGCAGGGCAAGGAATATTCAACTGAAGCCTGGCAGGAATGGTATGCCGATAAAAGCGATGCCACCGAATTAGTTAATTCTGGAGAGTTTGACGGCCTCACTGTCCATCAAGGCATCGATAAGATTGCTGAAGCTCTCCAAGCCAAAGGTTTGGGTGAAAAGCGCACTCAATTCCGTATTCGCGACTGGGGTATTAGTCGTCAACGCTACTGGGGCACACCTATTCCAATCATTAACTGCCCGCACTGCGGTCCGGTGCCTGTGCCGGAAAAAGATCTCCCGGTTGTATTGCCGACCGATCTGGTTCCTGATGGATCAGGCAACCCGTTAAATAAGTGTGAGTCTTTCCTTAAATGCAAGTGCCCGGTTTGTGGCGGTGACGCTACGCGTGAAACTGATACGATGGACACTTTTGTCGACTCTTCCTGGTACTTTATGCGTTATTGCTCTCATGACTGTGACACAGCCATGGTTGACGAACGCAATGATTACTGGGCACCAGTTGATCAGTATATCGGCGGCATTGAACACGCTGTGCTTCACTTACTCTATGCTCGCTTCTGGACAAAAGTGATGCGTGATCTCGGCTTGGTGAAGTTTGACGAACCCTTCACCCGCCTTTTCACTCAGGGTATGTTGACTGCTGAGTGCTACTACCGTGAAATGCCCGACGGCAAGAAACGTTGGTACTACCCTGATGAAATTGAAATTTTCTATGATGAAAAAGCTCGTCCGGTTCGTGCCATTGCCAAAGATGACGGTTTGCCTGTCACTATGGGCGGCGTCGAAAAGATGAGTAAATCCAAGAATAATGTTGTCGAACCGAAGACCATTATTGATAAATTTGGTGCTGACACTGCCCGTAGTTTTGTAATGTTCGCGGGCCCACCAGATCAGTCCGCAGCGTGGAGTAATTCAGGGGCTGAAGGAACTTTCCGTTTCTTGCGCAGACTCTGGAATTGGTGCTACAAGAATAAAGACACCATTGCAGCTGCCTCCAAAGTTGATGCTCATGCTCTAAGCGCCGAGCAAAAGAACTTGCGCCGCGATATTCATCAGGCTCTCAAACAGGCGACTTCGGACATCGATCGTATGCAGTACAACACAGTTGTCTCTGCGACGATGAAAATGCTCAATACGCTTGAGAGTGCCAAAGTCGGCTCAGGTGCGGTTGCTGATGCGGTTTTGAAAGAATGTGCAAGCATCCTCATTCGTACGCTCTACCCAATTGCACCGCATATCACGACACAACTGTGGCAGGATCTGCATTTTAAGGCCGAACTCGGCAGCATTTTGGATGCTCCTTGGCCTGAGGTTGATGAAAAGGCTCTCATTGCCGATGAGATGACGCTTGTCGTCCAAGTTAACGGCAAGTTACGCGGCTCGGTGACTGTTGCGGCTCAGGCTACAAAGGAGGAAATCGAGCAGGCTGCATTAGCCAATGAAAATGTGAAGAAATTCACTGACGGCAAGACTATTCGAAAAATCATCGTCGTGCCGAAGAAACTAGTGAATATTGTGGCTGCTTAATTCAGCATAATGCCTCAAATTAAAGTCCCAAAGCTTTCCAAAAGCTTTGGGATTTTTGCCCTATAATGAACCCATTGTCCTGACAACCATTCATTTATTGGAATTTCAATCATGGCTTTGGCCCGACGTTCGTTTCTTTTCTCTGCGCTTGCTCTTTCAACCATCATGGCAAGCGGATGCGGGTGGCATTTACGCGGACATGTAACGCTACCTTTCGACACTCTCTACGTTAATATGCCTGTCAACAATAAGGTGGCTGCTGATATCAGACGAATGATTGCTGCCTCTACCAATGTTAAAGTGTTACCAGAAGCCGAAGGTGCTCAGGCTATATTGGAATTGCTTTCATCAGGAAGGCATCGTGAAGTGGTTTCTCTGAACATGGAAGGCGAAGCCAGAGAGTATGAGCTCACGCTCAATATGACTTTCCGTCTCGTTGATCCTGACGGAAACGAATTCTTCCCGCCCACAACTTTCTCTGCCTCTCGCAATATGTACTATAACGATGATGAGTACTTATCGCGTGCCGCAGAAGAAAACGTGCTTTACAACGAAATGCAACAGGACTTGATTTCCCAGCTACTTAGTCGTCTAACCACCGTCGAAGCCATCACGGATGAATATTAGAAGTGAAGAACTCGTTAAGGTCATTGAGCGCGAGCGCGCTCAGGGCGTTTTGTCACCGCTTTGGATCATTTTGGGCGAAGAGCCGCTCCTAGCCCTAGAAGCTGGCGATTTATTAAGAAAAGCAGCCAAGGACTTAGGCTATAGCGAACGAGTAGTTTTAGCTCTCAACTCCACAAGCGACTGGTCACCTTTAATAGATGCAGTGAGTTCTGTATCGCTTTTTGATGATAAAAAAATTATTGAATTAAGATTTTTATCTTCTGGCCCCGGTGTTAAAGGCGCAAAAGTACTTGCGCAGTTTGCTCAGCTTGTTCCTCAAATTGACTCGACTGTAACAGTAATCCACTTAACACAAACGGATTACTCCACGCAAAAAGCCACTTGGTTTAAGGCACTGGCAGCCTGTGGTCATGTTGTTTCCTGTCAACCTATTTCTAGAGCGCAATACCCTGCCTGGATCAGGCAGCGACTGCAAAAACAAGGACAAAGTATGCAGGAACAAGCACTGTCATTTTTTGCAGAGCAAACCGAAGGCAACCTAATGGCTGCTAAACAAGAACTAATGAAACTTGAGCTTCTTTATCCAGGCAAAGAGCTGACTGTAAAAGAAGTTGAAGACTGCGTCATGAATGTCTCGCGTTACAGCGTTGAAGATCTTTTAGAAGCTATTGCGCAGGCTGATGTTGCTCGTACTGCTCGCACCGTTGCCGGCATGCAGTCTGAAGATGAACCTATGCCCTTGATTCTGATGCGTTTAACAAGTTTTTTACGCGATACGCTGGCATTAACTATTGACCGGATGGCTCCTATCATGCCATCGACTCGTGCTCTCACAACTCAACTGGCTAAACGCTCAACTCCAGCAAAAATTGCTAATATGCTCGGCCGCTGCGCCGACCTTGATCGGTTGGCAAAAGGTCTTACTGTACACAATCGTGATGATGTTTGGTCTGAGCTGAAAACTTTATGTGTTTTTCTCGCACACGCCTCCAAT